>Ga0315273_10001780_pt1 | contig 24839 bp, 15 predicted proteins | sample YL17G02_0_MG_FD_205753 | JGI IMG/M metagenome (GOLD analysis project Ga0315273, IMG submission 205753) | Sediment microbial communities from Yellowstone Lake, YNP, Wyoming, USA - YL17G02_0 | ecosystem: Environmental > Aquatic > Freshwater > Lake > Sediment | place: USA: Wyoming | collected... | reverse complement strand
TCTTTGGGGTCGATTGTGCCGTCGGCTTTCCCGGGGCGGATCGGGTTGTATTCCTTCGGCCAGTCGCGAGGCAGCAGCGTTCCGCGGCGGTTGCTCAAGACGGTGTAGTCCACGGCCCGGGCATCCACATCCTTGGGCCAGTCCAACTGCCGCACCAGCGCCTGGCGCTCCTGCGCGGCCAGGTCGAAGACCAGTTCTTCATCCGGTCCCTCGAGGCAGACGGTCAGGTACAGCGTCAGGTCCAGTTCCCCGGCGCCGGTGAGCGGGCCCGCGCCGCGGAACCGCGAGAGGCTGATTTTCACGCCGGTCTTGTAGCCGGTGTCGTAGGGAACGATGTCGATTTTTCCGGCGTCGGCCAGGCGCACATAAAACTCCTCGCCCCTGGACTTGACCAGCAGGTCGTCTTTGGAAGAAGGCGTCATCACCCAGGCCACGGGGCCGGCTTCCACTTTTATTGCCAGGTCCGGCTGGTTGAGCGTCACCTTGTGGCGCTTGCCGGCAATGGTCCATTTGCCGCCGGCGTGCGTCACGGTGACGGCCGGCGCCCCCCACTGCTCGCGCGGGAGCTGCTGCGCGGGCGCCATCAGAGAAAAAGCCAGCAGAAGCGTGAACAGGGTGGTGAAGGATCGGAGTGGCATGGTTCGATCTCTCCATTCGCGTTGGGTCAACAATTGCCTATTGCACTCGGGACCTCGACTCGCGACGCGCCAAGGGGCGTGATGCCGGGTGCCGCCGCCGGCGGGTGGTCAGGTGCGGTCCTGCTCGGCTTTTTCGTTCTCGCTAGTGCGATGAACCCAATAAACAGGCCGACGGTGATGGTGGGCCACCGCCAGCACGAGCAAGCCGTCTTTCTCAATTGAATAGATGAGCGAGTACCGGAATTTCCGGAGGACGTGTTTCCGGATACCCGGCAAAATTTCCGGAGCGGATTCTGGGAACTTGGCGATAAGGCCCTCGGCGATCCGCACTTCGGCAAAAAACCGCCGCCCCAGCCCCGGTGCCCGAAGCTCGAGGTAGCTGATCTCGTGCAGCAGTTCGTCCTCAGCGGCCTGGTGGTAGCGGACGGGGGTCAACGGAACAGTCTTTCCGCCTTCGCGGCTACGTGCTCAGCCCCAACAGCGCCAGCGCGGCCTGCGCGGTATTCCTGCAAGCGCCTTTGCGCTTCCTCCGCCCAAAGCCGTTCGGCCTCCTCCTCGCCCAGCTCCTCGAGGCTAGCCAGAAGCCTTTCTGCCAGGCTCGCACGATCATGGACATCCAAGCTTAAGGCGTTCTTCACAATCTCAGCCAGGTCTGCCATCTTGACCTCTCCTACATTGTATCTGGCCTGCGTGTGGTTGTCCCCCGTGTCGGCAGGCGGCAGCCGCCGCGGGCGATTGGCAGCACCGTGCCTGCGACTCCGGCAACCGGGGTGCGGGGCGTGTCGCATTGCGCAGTTTCAGGCAGGCGAAGCAATACTGCGCCAGCCTGCTCCATTAATTCGCATCAAGTGAGCGCATGCTCCACAGCCTCCGGTTACCAACAGTGTGTTGCTGGGGGGATGCCTCGAGTGAATGAGCGCCGAGCACGCCGGAGCCGCTCGGGAAAATTAGCGGGGGGCAACGCCACACAAGCGTTAACCTAAGCGCCCCTACATCGAAAACCTGCCGATAAACCCACCGCCTGCTTGCAGCTCGACCCGAATCGATTGCTCGGGACCAAGCACCGCTTTCTCCACGTCGACCGCCGCCGGGCCTTCGGCGCTGTCGCGGACCAGAATTGCCTGGCGTTTGCCCTTCATAAACGACAACGGCACGTTCACAGTTCGAGCCGTGGGTCCGTTTACGACAGCCAGGAACCAAACCTCGCCCTTGCGCCGCGCCAAGGCCGCCACTTCGCCGATTTCGGAGATCGGCAGCGCGATGGTTTCGTCCCAGACGCTGGGGATGGCCTTGATCAAGTCCACGGCGGGATTCTCGAGAAAGCTTTTCGGGTGTCCGCCATAGACCAGCAACGGTGAAGTAAGGACGGCGGCCGTGGCGATCTGGTGCGCCCAGGTGGTGTCGTTGCGCCGGGCGCTGAACACCGTCGGCGTGTAATCGGCGTGGCCGGCGAGCATTCGCGTGAACGGCCAGGTGGCGTCGTGCCGGGCCCGCAGGCTCTTGCTGGATTCCATGCCCCGGATGGCCTCGCGCGTCAGCTCGTTCGGCCAGGTGCGCGACAGGCCGGTGGGCTTGTTGGCGCCGTGGAAATCCACGATCATGTGGAACTCTGCCGCATCCCTCAGACAGGCCTCGTAGTGATCGACGACTTCTTTGGCCTCGTGATCCAAGAAGTCGATCTTGGCGCCCGCCGCGCCGGCTCGGTGGGCCATCTCAAAAAACTTCCTGCGGCTGGCCGGGTCCCGAAGGTCTCTGCTGTGCTTCCAAAGCACAATGCCGACGCCGCGCTGCCGCGAGTAATCAACCAGCTCCTTGAGTTGCTCCTCGCTCCACTTGGCCCAGAAGCCCTCGATCACGTTGTATTCGAAGCCAAGTTCGTGCGCGTAATCGGCAAACTGCTTCATGCCCTCCAGGCCCGTCTCGCCGCCGTCCAGGTATCTCCACACCGCGCGGCCGGGCTTGATCCACTCGGTTTTCAGGCCCTTGGGAAAAACCTTCGGGTCGGGAGGCGCCGAGACGCTGTTGACGATGTCGCAGTTGACCAGCGCGTTCAGATCCGCGCCGATCATGATCACGCGCCAGGGTGTGGTGATGGTTCCCGCGATGGCGGCCGATTTGGTCAGGCGTTCGACGTCGTCCTTATACCGCAGCCGGAACGGGTAGGAAGCCGGATGGGTGTGGCCCAGGCGCGCCGCGAAGCCCCGCTGGCCGTCGGCCTGCAAGCCCATGCCGGCGTAGTTCACCAGGGCGCCTTCGGTGATCGAGGCGTAGCCCGCCGCGGCGGGCAGCTTAAATGTCACTGGGGGCGCCGCCCAGTCGCCGGTGGCAACTTCTTCAACCGCCTTCTTCACATGAAGGGCTTCGTAATGGCCTTCGAAGTCGTGGTACCAGACGGTGCTGCCGGCGGGAAGGCGGAAGGCGGTGGCTTCGTCCGGCACCCGCTCGGTGCCCGCCGCGCCGGGAACAATGAAGCGGAAGGCGATGCCGTCGTTGTAGGCCCGTGCTTCGATGGTGTACGCCGTCCCCGTCTTCGCGTGCTTCACCTGGAATTTCGCGCCGTTCGAGCGATCGACGGCGGTGGAGTGCACGCCATACCACGGGTAGGTTTCATTGGTGCGGTAGCGCTCCGCTTTGCCGAGCTGGGCGCCCTCGGCCAGGCTCACGCCATCGACCACGATGCCCAGCGCCGAGGTCTCGATCACCGGCTTGGCCTTGAAAGCGACGGTGTAGCTGAGCCGCGCGTTCTGGAGCGCCAGCCTGAATTCCACCTGTCCGTTCGGGCTGGCAACAACATTCGCTTCGGCGGCCACAGCAGGCAGCGAACCGAGCACCAAAAGAGCAGCGATAACAGCAAAAGAGCGGTAATGGTGTTGCATAGTAGAGACCAACCACAGAGGAACACAAAGGGCCGCAGAGGAACGGTCTCTGTGTTCCTCTGCGCCCTCTGTGGTTCGAAAAACCCGTTAGAAGTTCAGCCGCAGGGCGAATTGCATGACCCGCGGATTGCGCGCCGAAGTTATCTGGCCCGACGAGGTGCGCGAGTTCTGACGCGCCGCGTTGAAGGTGATGGTCGTATCCAGGCCCGAGAACTGCGTGTGGTTGAACGCGTTGTAGGCCTCCGCGCGCAGTTGGAACCTCAGGCGCTCCTTGATGATGAAGTTCTTGAACAGCGACGTGTTCCAATTGTTGGTGCCGGGCCCGCGGACGATTAAACGGGGCATGTTGCCGACATTCAACCACGTCGGCGAGTACGACGTTTGACCGGGCGTCAGCGCATAGGGCTCCATGAATACCGTGGTGTCATAGTATTCGTCGAAGGTGCGCTTGTTCTTCGGCAGGATGGGGTTGCCGGTCATGATGGGCCGCCAGCCGTCTCCGCCGCCGGTGATGTTGAGGCTGGGCGAAGTGCCCGCGCTGATGGGGACCGGTGCGCCGCTGATGAAGCTGGTAATGTCGGAGATCTGCCAATTGTCGAACAGAGCTTTCACCACCGGGTTCGGCAGCACGCGGCTGAGTTTCGGGACCTCCCACAGGAAATTGAACGTCAGGATGTTGGGCCGGTCGTACGACGACAGCCCGTAGTTCCAGATTCTCCGGTTCTGGTACATGGCGACCTCGTTGGAGTGGCCGCTTGGAGCGGCTGTGCTGTCGCCTTCGGCAAAGCCCAGGGCCTTCGAGCGGGTGTAGACCACGCCGAATTGCAGACCCTTGGCGAAGCGCCGGTTCACAGTGACCTGAAGCGAATGGTAGCTGGAGGTTCCTTCAAAGATTTGCCGGGGGATATTGTTGTAGCCGGGGTACGGCCGGAAGTAATTGTCGGGGAGTGGCGAGGGCGTGCTGCTCTGCGGGTTCTGGTTCTGCGGCAGGAACTGCGCGCCGTATGGCACGGTGTTGATCTGGGTGTTCTCGCCGAGGTGCCGCCCGAAGCTTCCCACGTAGGAAACGTCCACCACTGTTCCGAATATGACCTGGCGCTGAACGCCAAAGTGGGCGTGATAGGCCGTCACCGTCTTGCCATGCATATCCAGGGTCCGGGAAAAGCTGCTCGGCGAGAGCAGGCCGCTGGAGTTGGCCGCTTGCGCCACATAGCCGTAGTAGGCGGTGGGGTTGAAGATCAGGGGCGGGTTGAAAGAGAGATTGCCGAGAGCGCCGGCGTCGGCGCGCGGGTTGTAGAAGAAACCGCCGCCGAAGCGGATGGCAGTCTTGCCGTTGCCAAACGGGTCCCAGGCTAAGCCGAACCGGGGCGCGTACAGGATGCCGTTGCTGTACACCAGCGCATCCGGGTAGCCCTTCGTTCCGCTGACCAACACGCCATTGGTCGGGTCGCCGGAATTGGGAACCAGGAGCCCGGAGTAGACCGCCAGCACGGTGGCGCCGGTGATCGGATTGATCGTGACGTTTGCACTGCCACTCTTCGCCGGCCGGTACAGCTTCGGCGCCTTGGCCGGGTCCCAGAGCGACGGGACGAAATTGGCGGCCTGCTTGTTCGCCGGCGTCTGCGGCAAGGCCCAGGTGAAGCGGAGACCGACATCCATGGTCACCCGGCGCCTCACCCTCCACGAATCCTGCGCGTACCACTCGGCAATACGCGTGACCGGCGCGTAGTCCACGCGATTCGTCGCCTCGGTATAGGTCTGATAGATGCCCAGGAATGCGTTGGCATAGGGGTACGCGGTGTCCAGCGGATTACTCGAGCTGGTGCCGAAGTTGAAGTTCCCCGGGAAATTGGCGCCCCCGGCTTGGTGGTACTGGTTGTATTGGACGTGCTGGACCAGCATCCCCACCTTGAACTGGTGATTCCTCACGACCTTGCTCAGCCCGTCGCTGAAGCTCAGCGCGGTGGAATCATCCACCATCGGGAACCGGCCGTCGTAGGTGATTTGTGCCGGGCTGCTCACGCCCGAAAACGACATCGCCGGCAGCAGTCCCAGCGGGTTGTCCTTGGGATACGTCTGCGGAATGTTGATTCCGTAGGTAGTCCGTTGATACGCGGCAAGCCCCTCTTTTGTCAGCTTCTGATTCTCAGTCCACAGGTTCAATCCAACGGTGGCCTCGTTGACCAGGGTCGGCGAAAAGATGTAGGTGAACGTGCCCCCGATATTCGGCATGGTCTGCGCGTAACCCACCGGCGCCGGTCCCCACTGGTTTTGGATGGCCGCGCTGGTCAGCCCCCTGTTCTCGCTGCTGAACCCGGAACCGCGCACCCACAGGCGCGCTTTGTCCGAGATGTTGTAATCCACGCGCAGGATTTCCTGCATGACCGGGATATCCTGGCTTCCGGCAATCTGGAAGTTGTACGCGTACTTGGTAACGGCAAGGTCTGTCGCATTAGGCAGCGGAAACACGGTGAGCAGCTTGGCCGAATTGGCGTCCAGGCGGGCGGCGGGGATCATGTTGTTGGCGAAGCACGCAGTCTTGTCGGTTGTGGTGCAATTCCCCGCCACCAGCGGATCCTTCACCAGGTACAACGAGTTCGCGGCTCTGTAGCTTTGCGAGAAATCGCCCTTGCGCTCCAGTTCCGTGGGGACGGTGTAGGTGCGCAGCGAATTGGGACTCTGGTTGGGCAGGATTTCTTGCGAGAAAAAGAAAAACAGCTTTTGCTTGTTAGTGTTGAAGTGGTTTGGCCAGTAAATGGGGCCGCCCAGGTTATAGCCGGAGGTGTTATAACGGTAGCGCTGCCGCAAAACGCTCTGCCGGTTGTTGAAGAAGGTGTTGGCGTTGTACGCCTCGTTGCGGTTGTAATAATACGCGCTGCCGCGGAACTTCTGCGTGCCGCCCTTGGTGACCAGATTGATCACCATCCCCGCAGCGGTTCCATACTCGGCCGGGTAGGAGTTGGTGAGCACCTTCACTTCCGAGATGGCGTCCATGTTGATGGGCGATTCGGCCGTCCGGCCGCGCGCCGTGTTCCCCGAAATGCCGTCAATATTGAGGGCGTTGTAGTACTGGCGGACTCCGCCCACGGTGGGCGTCTGGAACTGGCCGAGTGTCTCCGAGCCGGTCGCGTCGTCGACCACGCCGGGCAAGAGCTGCAACAGGGCCATCACGTCGCGCCCTTTGGCCATCAGTTCCGTCATCTGTTTGGAGTCGATGAGAGAGGAGCGCTCGGTGCTGGCCGTCTGGATGGGAGAGCCAACGGCCGTCACCTCGACCGTCTCGGCCACAGTGCCCACCTCCAGCCGCAGATCGCCGGTCGCCAGCCGGTCGGAAGGAGAGAGGTTGACGTTGGTTCTCTCGAGCTGCTTGAAGCCGTCGGCTTTCACTGCGATCATGAATGTTCCCGGGTGAACATCGGAGAAGACGAAATCACCTTCGGCGTCGGAGAGCAGCCGGCGTGTGTCCCTGGTTTGCTGGTTGATGAGTCTCACTTCGGCCCCGACAACAGCAGCCCCCGACGGATCGACCACTCGGCCCGTCAAGGTACCAGTAGCAGTTTGGCCGCACAAGATGCCCGCGCAAACGACCAACAGGGCAAGGCAGAGCAGAAGACGATGCGGCAGGTACATATTCCCTCCAAGCAGACGTTAGCGTTAACGTGCAGGCGGCCGAATACTATCCCACGGAGGTCTTCGTGTCAAGAGCACTCGCGAACTACCGTCGGGCGAGCGCCTTGCCGATGGCCCCCAACTGTTTCAGAAACGGCTCGGCGATCAATCCGCCGGGCTGAATGGGCGCGTCCCAGGTGACGGCCGCTCCCTTGCCCACCAGGTTACGCGTCCATTCGATCACTTGGTCGTCGGTGAACCGCGGCGGACCCTTGCCCCAGGTGCTGCCGAGAAAACTGAGCATGTGCGGGTAGGCGCCGTCGATCCTGCCATTGGCGAAGCGGTTTCCGCCCAGCCGTTGGCTGGCTGTTTCGTAACGCCCTGCCATGCGGCGGATCCGGTATTGACTACACACAACTAACGCCAACATGGCCCCGTGGCAAGAATGTGGAGGAAGATCAGGTCACGCGTTGCACCCAAGCTACTGACCTGACGGAACCTCAAGTGTCATCCTCCGATATCCGCGGACAACAATGATCCGGCGTGGAACCCGTCTACTCAAACGGAGCAACTGCTCGACATCTTCGACTTTCTCGCCGTCGCATTCAACAATCACATCGGATCGCCTCAGCCCCCAACTGGCGGGCTTCGATGTGGGCGGGACATGGTCCAGAAAGACGCCGTAGTCCTGGCCGCCCGTAGCGTCAATCAGTTCGGGATCGTTGCGGAGATCCCGGACTGCGGCGCCCAACCACTGATGCGTGGTTCGGCTGGAACCCCTCATTTTAGTGGCTGCGGCATCGCCGGATCGCAGGAGTTCCGCCAGCCAGGACGGGCGGACCAGCTTTTGGACTTTCGTAAACGTGCCGGCCTTCTCGGCACCTACCGGTAGGCCGTTCCTGAAGGTGCGGGCGCGAATGGTTGTGGTCTTGCCGATAGCGATGGGGTTCGTGTACAGCGTGCCTGAGCGCGTAGGCTCAGTTCCGTCGGTCGTGTAGCGGACTTGGCCGCCCCGGGCATCCGGTTTCATCGTCACCGCCGTCGGCTCCGCAAACTCGCCGCCGAACGGGATGATTCGGGTCATGCGGTGGCCGAACTGATCCATGGGGAAATTCTCGAATCCGATTTTGAGCGCGGACGAGCTTTCCTTCACCTGAAAGTCGCCATGGAGCGGAGCGACAAACAGCGGGTCCGCAAAAACCGAGTGCCGATCGTGTCCCACCCCGCACCACTGCTCCCAATCGAGATCCGCGGCGAGAAACCGGTGCGTGTTGACGTTCCAATACAGATTCTGGTCGATGAGCTTGCCCCACGGGTATTTGTCGGGCATGCAGACCGGACGGATGAGGCTGGTTGTCGGCTTCTGCTGGCCTGGTCTGGCGCCGCTGACAACCGTGATGTTGTGATAAAACTCGTCCTCGGAGTCCGGCGGCCACACGTGCCATCCGATCTCTACGGGGCTGACATGGATGTTGTTCCAGACCTTCCGGTAAAAGCCTTCCCGCAGTTTCAGAGTAGAGCCCAGCGACAGGTTGTTGTAGATCGCGTAATTTGACGATCCGTCGTCAAGATCGATGGTCCAGTTGCCGGCGGAGATCGTCTTCCGATAGTTAGCTATGCGATTGTTTCGAATGTGGGTGGTGTCGACCGCATCGAGGAAGACGAGTTTCTTGTCCATGCCCTTGGTGCCGCCGCTCTCGGTCAGCCACTGCCGATCGCGTCCCCAGGAATTGAACGGGCCGTGCTCGCCGGTTTCGCGCACCGTTTCCCAGATGTCGCAGTACTCGATCACATGCCCGCCCCAGGTCCCATCATTGATGCAGATGCCCGCCCGTGGGGTGTTGTAAATCGTGCAATGGCTGACGTTGATCCTGTGGCTCATGGAAATGAGCACACCCGCCGTCTGCTTCCCGAAATCTCCGATATCGGACATTACCGAATCCTGCACCGAGCAATCCTCCGGATAGTCGGATGTCTTCGGTCCGGGCTTCAGGTCCATCCCTTTGCGCATCTGCTCCCAGGACTTCCCCAATATCTCTTCGTCATCCCATGTGAGATACAGCCGTACGGCTTTCGGCAGTCCCGCAAAGGCCACGCCGGTGTCGCCGATGTGGAAGAAGCGGCAATGAGTGACCGTGTTGCGCCGGTTGTAGCCGCTGAAAAAGATGGCGTTGCCGCCCAGGTACTCGAACCTGCAATCCTCAATACGGCAGTTCTCCGCGCCCTCGAAGTACAGCGCACCGCCGCGATGAATTGCCCAGTCGCCGCGCGCGAGCGGCTCGTATTGGTCCAGGAACGTGAGCCCGCTCTCGGTAAACGTGAGCCCGCGCAAAATGATGTTGCGCACGGGCCGCTCGGGCGTGCCCACGAAGCGGATCAGGTCTTTCACGACTACCGCTTCAATCTCCGCGTTATTCGGATTCACGCCGGATGGGGGCATGAAGTAAAGCGTGCTGGAACCGGTGTCGAGGAACCATTCTCCGGGCGCGTCCAGCTCCTCGAAGATGTTCTCGATAAAGAACGGCGAGGAAGATCCGCGCCCTGTTCCGATGCCGCCGGAGCGTTGTAGTTGCCAGCCGCCCTCGCCGAGCAGCACCCGATGCTTCTCCCAATCGACACCCTTGATGCGGTACTGCATGTTGCCCCAGTTTCGGCTCTGGAACGCATGCACAATCCCGGTGGTTGGGTTCGCCCATCGCTTCTCCGTGAAAATCTTTGGATCGAAGCCAAACCACGTGTCGTAACGCCGGTTGGAGCCATCCGTAACAAGCTGGTACCCCTTGCCGCTGCGCAGCGGGTCGGCCGGATCGTAATTCGGAAAACGGGCACGGATCTGGCGCTTGCCATCCACGAACAACTGGCCAAAATCCAGGCCTGCGGGCACGCTCGCTTTAAGGATTCCGTCCCGGTAGGCGGACCACTTGAGATCGAGCTTCCGGCTACCCACGATTGTGACTTGTTCGCCCGGAACGGCGGTCCAGATGACGGGAGCGCCGTCACCACCCGAGTCTTGGGGGCCGAACACAAGCGGCTCGGCGAGCCGGTACTTGCCGCGCCGTAAATAGACGTGGACGGGAGCGCTCTTCGCCGCGGCGCGCACGGCTTGCCGCGCCCGCTCCAGGGTGCGGAACGGCCGGGCCGTAGAACCGGGGTTCCGGTCATCGCCCCCCGGCGAGACATAGAAGTCCCCGGCCGCTGACATGGCAGCCGCAAGCAGGATAAGAAAAAGGGCATACCTCATCATCGGCGCTCCGGGAGTGGCTTACTTCTTATTCCTCTTTCCTTTTACTTTGTCTTTTGCCGCGGACGCTGGAAGCTGTTTGAAGAACTCGAGGTCGACGTCGCCCGGCTTGGGATTGTCCGAAGTCAACGGCGCTGTGTCGCCGTAGAGTTTCTGCTGCCCTCTCATGGCCTCCATCAGTTCCCGAATTCTGCCGGAATTGGCCGGATCGCCGGACAGATCCCTGGTCTCATACGGGTCCTGATCGAGATTGAAGAGCTGCGTCCGATTGATTTCGGGGTAGCAAATCAGCTTCCACGGCCCACGCCGCACGGCCCGCTGTACATCTCGGTAAGCAAGAAAAACAACGTCGCGCACGCTGCTCGTCTGGCCGCGCAGAAGGGGCGCCAGGCTTTTGCCTTCCAGCGATCCGGGAATATCGGCGCCGACCAGGTCGCAGACCGTAGGATAAATGTCGAAGTGATAGCAGAACGCATCCAGAGTCTTGCCCTGGGGAATGCCAGGGCCGGAGAATATCAGCGGCGCCCCCATGCTGTGCTCGTAGAGATTCTGCTTGCCCATCAGACCGTGGCTGCCGATGGCGATGCCCTGGTCGCCCGAAAAGATGATGATGGTGTTGTCGTACTCGCCGATCTCTTTCAGCGTGCGGAAGATTCTTCCGAACTGCTCATCCTCATAGGTGATCACCGCGTAGTAATCGCGCAGATGCCTCCGGATCTCCGCTTCCGTTCGCGGCCAGGGCGCCAGTTGCTCGTCGCGTATCAGCAACTCGCCGTTATTGAACCGGTGATAGGGCTGGAAATTGGGCGGCACAGGGATCTTGTTCGGGTCGTACCGGTCCAGGTACTCCTTGGGCGCCACCCGCGGATCGTGAGGCGAAGCTCCGGCCAGATACATGAAAAACGGCTTGCCTTGAGAGGTGGAGGGGTCGCTCTTCCATTTGCGCAGGAACGAAGTGGCCTGATCGGCCAGGTACTCATCGGGCCGGCCGCTGAGCCGGACCCCGTTGTCATTTGGGGCAACGTAGTTGCAGTACGTGAATTGCTTCTGCGTCTCCTTATCGGTGTTGCCGCTCTTGCCCATGAAATAAGTGAGATAGCCGGCCTCGTTCATCGATTTGGGGAAGTTCGGCGCGTCCGGCGGCAGGTTGCGAACCGAGAACCATGATCGGCCCCGCAGCGTCATCATCCGGGCGGGCAGACAAACCGCACCGACGAAGCCACCCATGCAGTAGGCATTGCGGAATCGAACGCCGGATCGGACCAGGCCGTCCAAGTTGGGCGTCTGAATGTGCGGGTTACCGAGTGCGGCGATCGTATCTTCCCGCTGATCGTCGGTGAAAATGAACAGCACGTTTGGTCTTTTGGTGCCCGCAGCGGCCTGCATGACATTGGACAGGGCAGCAGCAGCGGCGCCCAGCCCGGCCATCCTGCTAAACTGTCGTCTCGAAAGTGGCAATCTCTCCATGCTCTAATCTCCTACGGAGCTCGTATGGAGCGCCGGCCTCTGGCCGGCCCGCTCCATATTTTCAGAACAGCAATTTCAAGGCTACGAAGATTCGGCGGGCCTCTTCCCCCTGTGTTTGCGTGTTGCTCACCATTCCGAAAAGGGTGCTCGTCGGAGCGGCGTTCGGGGCGGCAAAGAGAGGATGGTTCAGGGCTCCTTCCGCCTCGCCGCGAAGCTGCAGCGTCAGTTTTTCACGCATACGGAAATTCTTGTGGACGGCAAGATCGAGCATGTTGATTCCGCCGGCGCGGACTCCGGAAAGCCGCGATGGAAATGTTCTGATATTGTTGGCCACTTGCTTGCTCGCGGTCCGCTCGAAACCCTCGGTGTTGAACCAGTGGTCGATTGTTCGCCGGCTGCCGCCCAGCGGAATGTCATGGATGTCGCCACGGTACAGCACGTTCCCGAATCCGATGGGAGCGCCGGTCTGTAGCTGGTAGATCGCAGCGACGGTCCAGCCGCCGAAGAGGTGATCGATCACCGCCGGTCCTTTCTTGCCGAAGGCCTTCCCCCTTCCGAAAGGCAGGTCGTAAATTGCATCGACCACGAAACGACGGGGGCGGTCCGAATCGGAAATCACGTGCTCCGGGATGGAATCGGTCGGGTTCAGGTAACTGGTGGCCTGCATATTCTTGGACCAGGTGTAGAAGGCATTGAAGTGCAGACCGTGCGCCAGGCGTTGCTGGACGCGAATCGTCATCGCGTGATACCACGACGATCCCGCGGGAATGTCGGCGGCCAGGCTGGTGAATTGCGGATAGGGACTCAGGAGCTGGGCGTAGGTCGTGTTTTGAGAATTGAACAGCGCGGTACCGGCGAAACCCGCTAACCCGAGGAACGGGTTCGCCGCCCGGTTGGAGAGAAACGTAATGGCGTTGTTATCGCGCTCCGTAGAGGTGCTGAGGTAGGAACGAGGGACGGAATCGAACTGCCGCGTGACCCGCAGGCGAACGGAGCGCGATCCGATGTATCCCAACTCCAGCGTGGTCTGGCTGGTGAGCGCCGTTTGCAGCGAGTAACTCCAGCGCTGCGTGTACGGCCGCCGCCCGTCGGCATCGAAGAATCCCGGACTGCTTCCCAGGAAGGTCAGCGGCCCTCCGGCAGCGCCCGTCGGTTGCTGGATGCCGAACGGCAATGGGTTCGATATGGAGGCGACATACGTCTGTCCACTGTCGAGGCTGGAGACGATGCTCGTCCTTTGACTGAAGCCGGGTTGGGCCGCGCCGTCGAATTCCGCTCCGATCAGTCCGAAGAAAATCCCGTAGCCGCCGCGCATCACGAACTTCGGCGTGATCTGGTAGGCGAAGCCAAAGCGTGGCATGAAACCGCGGTGATCCGGATTGTGAATGCCGCGTGGGTTGCCGTTGACTCCGGCGAAGGTGACGCCGCCGATGGTTCTGAACTGGTCCGGAGGCAGACCCGGGATCGGCGCCCGGGCATACTGCAGCCGCGCCGCTTCCTGAATCGGATTCGGGGTCACAAAATCGAACTGGCGCGAAGTGCGGTTGTACCGCTCCGTCACAGGGCCTTCGTATTCCCATCGGAAGCCCAGGTTGAGGGTCAGCTTCCGGGTTACGCGCCAGTCGTCTTGTACGAATCCGGCGACGAACCTGCTTTGATCGGCCGAGGAACTGTTGACGTCCACGCCGCCCCCGGTCGGGATGCCGTAGAGGAAACTGGCCATGCTCTGGCCGAAGCCGGGGGCCGCGGCGGCATTGTTCAGCGGACCGTTGGTGTACGCGCTGCCGAAGCTCAGTTGCGGCGAGACGTTGCCGAACGCCAGAGTATTGTTCCTTATGAGGCGGCCGTCGAAGCCGAACTTCAGGCTGTGGCCGCCCTTCATGCAACTCAGAACCGCCAGTAGGCTGTTCGAGTAATTGCTGGTGAAGCTGCCCCCATCGCTGCCCAGGTTCATGAGCCCGGTAATCGTGGTTTGCGGGAAAGTTCTTCTTTGGCCGCTCAAACGGCTCAGCAGGCTGGCGGGAAATCCGAATTCGGTGAGGTCCCAACCGTTGCTGTCGTAGCGGACGTCGGTGAAGAAATGAGTCAGTCCGTAGCGGACGTCGAGAACGGCGTTCGGGGAGAGCGTCACCACATCGTCGACGGCGATCCCTCGGTGGGGACGTTCCTGCGTGCGGCCCGTGGCCTTGCTGTCAGGCGTCATCTTGTTGATGTTGCTGCTGGTGAAGATCGACTGCGAGTAGCGAAAATAGGCGCGATGCCGCTCACTGAAGTTGTGATCCAGCCGAAAGATCGGCTGGTATAGATTAAACGGCTGCATTGGGTTGGTCTGAAAGTTCTGCAGGCCGTCCGCGGTACCCGGAGCGTTGGGCTGCGGAAAATACTTCAGAATGGCGCGCGCCGCCGGATCAATCCGGCTCGCCGGTACGATGTTGTTTGGCAAAGGGCTGCGGCGAAACTGGGTGGCGCCCGATGGGACCGTGGTCAAAGGGTCATAAATCTGGTACTGCGGCCCGAGGGCCAGCAGCGCGGAGAAATCGCCGTTGCGCTGCGCCGCGGTGGGCACAGTGGCCTGCGAGGAAACCGACCGGCTCTTGTTGTGTCCCTGGAAGCCCATCATCCAGAATGTTCTCTGGCGGCCATCGTAAAGCTTCGGGAGACGCACGGGACCGCCGATCGCCGCGCTGTAACGAAGCCAGTGCACCGGAGGCGTGTTGGCGTCAATCTTCGCCTGCGTCACCGGCCCGGTGGTAGGGTCGAAGATGAACCGGTTGGCAAAGAAATCACGGGTCATCATCGGACCGTCACTGGCGGAAAACACCACCGAGCCGCGCACCTGGTTCGTGCCCGATTTAAGCGTTATGTTCACCGCGCCGCCCGAGGTGTGGCCGATCGATGCGTCGTACCCCGTCGTCAATATCTGCACTTCTTCCACCAGTTCCGGCGGCGGAAGAAGAGATAGCTGGCCCCCGACCGAGTTGTTGCTGACCCCGTCGAGATTGAAGTCCATCGCGCCGCTGCCGACGCTGTAACCATTGTTTCCGCCCGGAGCCCAGGGGCCGTTCTTGGGTAGCGCCGTCATCACCACGCCGGGGGCCAACCCGAACAGATAGCCGATGCTGCCGTTGCGCAGGGGCAACTCGGAAACCTCTCTGGAAGTGAGCACCTGATCGACCGTGGCCCGGGAACTCTCGATCCCCGGAGCCTGCCCCGTGACTTCCACCGTCTCGACGATGTTCCCCGGTTCCAGCCTGGCGTCCACCTGCAGGCGGTCCCCGGTCCGAAGCTCGATGCCCGAGCGGACCCACTTTTTGAAACCGGCATGCTCGACCACCATGGTGTAGTCGCCCGGAAGCAGATACTGAGTCTCGTAATTGCCTTCCGCATTCGTCGAGTTTGTGAGCGTAACGCTTGTTGCGCTGTTTGTGATGCGGACGGAGACTCCCGGCACGACGGCCCCGCTGCTGTCAAAAACACGGCCGGATATAACGCCGCGCGGGTCCTGCGCATGGAGTGCGAGGCTCAACAACAGAAAGTAGAGCGGCAAGACCGCCCATGCCGTACGCCGGCCCCAGGCAGCCGGCACCAGAAACATCGATACGAACTGAACTCTGTCCATAGAGGCTCCTGTTTCCACTCTCCGAACGATTGGCGACCAAGTCGTACAGCATCGGCGCACCGCGCAGGCTCGTCAGCGGAAGAAGGGATGCGATACTCGTGCTAATAAACTCTCTGCGATTCATAAGACCTCGCAGTTATTGTTGCTCCCCGCGCCTATCGGCGGGCCATGTATCAATGAGAACTGGAAATGGCTCCAGTGGTGTGAAGGGCCCGTCATAGTCCGCGCCCGCGTGGCTGGCTTGGCAAGATTCAATCCAGCCGCGCAACCGCTTCTTCATGGACTGCGCCATGGCCGGATGTTTGGAAATAATGTTTTCGTTCTCCGAACGGTCGGCGATCACGTCGTAAAGCATGTCCTCTTTGCCGTCCGCGGAGAGGTTGGTGAGCAGCTTGTAGCGTCCCTCCAGCATGGCAACCATGGGCGAGCCATGCATCTGTCTTTTGGGCTGGATATAGCGGAAGCAGACGGGCGTCGGACGGGTAGTCGCCTTTCCCTGGATGAGCGGCAAGAGGCTGACGCCGTCAATCGGGCGCGGCTTGCCCGGCAGGCTGGCCCCGGTTACTTCGTGAATCGTCGGGAAGTAATCCAAGGTGCTGCACGTAACATCCGTCACGCGGCCGGGTTGAGCGTGTCCCGGCCATTCCAGCAGACCCGGAACGTTCACTCCTCCGCTGAACAGGCTACGCTTGCGTCCGCGCAGTGCGCCCGTCGAGCCGCGGTTCGTCCCTTGATCGCCGGTCATGCCTTCGGGACCGTTGTCGCTGGCGAACCAGATCATGGTGTTTTGCGCGACGCCCAGGTTTCGCAGTTCCTTCCTGAGCCGTCCCACCTGTTCATCGAGCGCAGTGATGCAGCCGTAGTAGTGTTGCTCGCCTTCGCTATATTGCGAATACATTTCGCGATATCGCGGTCCGGCAATCACAGGCTGGTGCGGCGCATGAAACCAGACCACCGCGAGGAAAGGATCGCCCGTCTTCCCCGCCTGCGTGATGAACGGGATAACGCGGTCCATCATCACCCGCGAGTCGTCGCCCTCCAGGTTCTCGGTGGCATATTTCCCTGGCCCTTCCCAGTACTTGGTGTCGAACGGCTGATTCTTCATCGGATCCCAGGTGGGCACGGCCTGCTCGGTGGAGAAAGAGACGTCGAAACTATGTTCCCAGGGAGGCATGTAAGTCTGAGTGCCCGGACCGCCGCGGCGCCCGTCCTTGATGTCCCTGGTCAAGGTGCCGAGATGCCATTTGCCAAAATGGCCGGTACGGTACCCGAGCGGTTTCAGCATCCGTGCGACGCTGACTTCCTGTTTCGGCAGCATGCCCTCGTTCGCGTGGGTCACGCCGTAACGGAAATAGTGGCGCCCCGTCAGGCACGTGCCTCGTGTCGGCGAGCAGACCGGGCCTCCGGAATAAAAGCGCGTGAAGCGGATGCCCGCCTTCGCCATAGCATCGAGGTTAGGCGTTTGGATAATGCGATTCCCGTTGAACCCCGGGTCGCCCCATCCCAAATCGTCCGCCATCATCAGAATGATGTTGGGGCGGTTGGCCGGCGCACCGCGCAGGCCCGCCATCGAAAGGCAAGAAGCAAAACTCGTGCTGATGAATTGTCTGCGATTCATACGACCTTGGTGTCCAGCGACTGCTAAGCCTGCACTGCTTTTCGAACTGCCCTCATGATTGCAAGGCAGCGCGGATCGAAGAACGGCTGCCGCCGCGTAACGTCCTGGGTGATGCTCAGGTTGATGGTCACGGGCACCCGTGCCGCGGCCATCTTCTTGAAGTAATCGACGTACTCCTGCTCCGTGTATCGCGGCCCCTGGTGGAAGGTTCCATTGAACGGCTGTCTGGGGATCCAGCCGTCCATCGCGATGAACCATCCTGGTTCGACCCCCTCGTATGGTCCTCCCTCGGTGAACATCTCGGGAGGCGAGGGAGCCGGAAGCGTCCCGCCGAAATCACCTAACTGGAGGTCGCCAAAATACGTCACGTTAGGCGCGCGGTTGGGACTGTAACCCACCAGGGCATCCCGATTCCCCGACTTGATAGCGCGTGTCCACCTTTCCCATGGTGGGTCGTGCTGATAAATCGCGCTGAAGCAACTGTCGATGTAAACGAAGCCCCAGATCTTGCGCCCGTAGCGGCGGCTGGTTTCTTCGAAAAGCGATGCAAAGCTGTCGCCGAGGCGCTCGCCGGTTTCGTCATTCATGCCGCACGCCTCACGCCACGGCAAGTCCCCGGGACTCCAGTTGAAGTAAAGGCTGAAGCGGATGCCACGCTTCTCGAGCACATTGGCCAGTTCCATCAGCAAGTCGCGCTTGCAGGTGCGGCCCGGCAAAAGGCGGTCGAGAGTGCGGTTTGGCCCGGGCCAATAAACGTTGCCATGGGCCAGCGTGAACACCACCCATTTCGCGCCGGTCTGTTCGACCGCATCGGCGTAAGCCTGGACATCGAACAGGTTCACTCCCCATTCCCAGTTCTTGTAGGCCATTTGATCGCCATGGAACGGGTACGTCAGGGTCGAGTAATGGGTAAAAAGACCATACTTGCCATCAACCATCCAGCCGTGGGTCGAATGCAGGTCGCGGGCGCGTTGCTTGATCGCCGCGAGAGCACGCGGGCGCACAAGCTCCATTGACCAGACACGGAAGTCGCGGTTTTGCTGCCCACGCGCACTGTCGGTAGGATTCAGCCCCAGCTTGGTCTGGCCATCGGAAATCGACGATAGACGGAACGTCACGCGATTTTCGCCGGCTTTCAGTGGGAGCGGCTCTTTCATCCAGTGCCGGACCACGAAGGGACGGTTGGGCGCCCACCAACGAAGCAGTGCCGGTTCCCGTTGGACCTTTCTCTGGGGAGCAGACGAAACCTCGACGGTGCAGCCAGGAACCACGGAATCGTTGTCGCCGTTATAAAGGACCGCAATCAAATACTCGCCGTCTTCCGGAGCCCTCAACGTCCACGTCATGACGTCCGAGGGTTTGACGAATCCCTTCACGCAGAAATCGCCGTTCAGGCTGGGACGGGGCTGCGGGGGCGGCTTCAAATTGCCCGTCAACTCGGCGTGGAAAGCCGGAACCACCGTGATGTCGTCTGGCCGCACCGCAATGGTTTTCGGCCGGTGCTCGGCTCCAATGTTGTTCCCCTTCATCCGCGCGTCCGGCTTCTGCGCACCTATCAGCGGCGCGGAGAGCGCACCCGCCAGGAACTCTCTGCGTCCCAGAATGCGACTGCTGCCTATCCTGGATAAAGCGGTTTCAATTCTCACAAAAACCTCACCTGTCACCTGCAACCTTCCCCATCGCCTTACCCAATGCCTTGAGCTGTTTCAGAAACGGCTCGGCGATCAACCCGCCGGGCTGGATGGGCGCGTCCCAGGTGACGGCCGCTCCCTTGCCAACCATGGTGCGCGTCCATTCGATCACTTGCTCGTCGGTAAACCGCGGCGGGCCTTTGCCCCAGGTGCTGCCCAGAAAACTGAGCATGTGCGGGTAGGCGCCGTCGATCCTGCCGGCGGCGAAGCGGTTTCCGCCCAGCCTCAGCAGCGCCGGGTCGTTGGTCTCACCGGCTGTAAAATCCTCGTGCTCGCTCAGCGTGATGAACGAATAAATCACGCCGTTGTTGAAGGCGATGATGCTGTCGGGGTTGCCGGCGCGGATGGCCGCCGCCAGGGTGGCGAAGCTGGTGGGCCCCGCCGGGCGGTACATGGTGTTCGGCCAGTAGACTCCGTCGAACCACCACCCTGAGACCTTCTTCCCCCAGCGCAGCGACCATTCCCGAATCACCTCTTCCCATTTGGCCTTGAATTCACGGTTGGGATAGGGCCCGCGCTTCCATTCCAGCGCTTTCACCGCTTCGGCATCGCGCCCGGGAGCGCCGGACGGCAAATACACCAGCAGGCGGATGCCCTTGGGCCGCAAGGCGTCGGCCAGCTCGGTAACCAGGTCCCGGCGGGAACACTTGCTGGGCTGGATCCCGGCCAGGCGGTCGTAAGCGACGTTCGGTGAAATGTAGAAGCCGGAATTCTGGCCGATGGTGATCAGGTAGTAGCCGGCGCCGGCTGACTGGAGCTGGCCGGCGAGCCCCTGGACGTCGAAGCCGTCCACCAGCTTGTTCCAATCCTCGACACTGTTGTGGGCGGAGGGCGCGATCCATTCGGCCAGGAAATGGGTCATCACGCCCCAGCGCGCATCGCGCAGCCAGTCGGCGCGGCCCTGGGCCTGCCCGGAGGGGACCAGCAGCATGAGAGCCAAAACCGCAATCATGGACCTGCGAGCGATTGCGGATTGCGGATTTCGGATTTCGGATTGCGGACCTCTCGCTCGAAATCCGCAATCCGCAATCTGCAATCCGCAATCTCCTTTACGCCGAGGCACCTTTGCCTCCTCGCTGCGCCGCCTGCGCCGTGGACTGGCGGCTGAGCAGTCTGGGAGTGAATATTTCGACCCGCGTGTGCTGATGTTCGGGGTTGGCCAGAATCGCCAGCAGGACGGTGACCGCCGCCCGCCCCAGCTCCGCGCGCGGCCAATCGACCGTGGTCAAGAAGGGATTGGGGTGGTGGGCGCCCTCGATGTTCCCGGCGCCCACGATGGAAACATCGCCGGGGACCGCCAGGCCGCGGTCGCGGCAGGCATAAACGGCCCCGATGCCCATGGGGTCGTTGGCGGCGAAGACCGCGGTGGGCCGCGGCTGCTTGTCCAGCAGCTTCAGCATGGCCTGCCGGCCGCTCTCGATATCAAAGCTGCCGGACACGATCCACTCGCTGTTCACCGGGATTCCGTGCTTGCGCAGCGCCGCCAGGTAGCCGCGATAGCGCAACGCGGCGGGACTGAGGCGCGGGCCCCGAATGTGGGCGATGCGCCGGTGGCCCAGCTCGATCAGGCACTCGGTGGCCAGCCGGCCGACGGCCACGTCATCCACGCGCACCGAAGGCAGTTCCCGCCCCGGGAAGAAACGGTCGATCAGCACGAACGGGATTCGCGTTTCCTGAAGCTTGAGGAAAACCTCGGGAGACGAGAGCGGCTGCTCGGAAGCCACCAGCAGGCCTTCCACACGCGTCCCCAAAAGGGTCTCGATTTCGGCCTCTTCTTTGCGGGGATCGAGGCAGGAGTGACACAGCAGCAGCTTGTAGCCGGCCTTGTCCGCCACTTCCTCAATGCCCCGGGTGATCTCGGCAAAATAGGAGTGGGCGATATCGGGAACCACCACGCCCAGGATCGAGGATCGCTGGGTGACCAGGCTGCGCGCCCAGCGGTTGGGGCGATACCCAAGCTCCTTGGCGCAGCGCAGCACGCGCTTCCGGGTCTTCTCGCTGACCTCCGAGCTCCCCGTCAGAGCGCGGGACACGGTCATGGCGGAAACCCGCAGCCGGCGCGCGATATCCACAATGGTGGCCTCCTTCTTGCGCCTTGCCGCTCGCGGCATACTCACCTCCCGACCAGTCCTCCGGCAGTATGCCTGCCGTTAACGTTATCGTCAAGAAAATAAACTGGCGGGGCCGGGAAGCTGCGGCAAAAGGGCCTGCATGGCGTTAACGGCGACAAAACAAGCCGCCCAGGCGCCGGCCGTACAGCGGCTAGGCTTTTTTGGCGGGGGTGATGCGTGGCGCGCCCACTTTGACCAGCGCGTTCTTGATTCGCTCCTCGTTCACGGCGCTGCGCTGCAGCCACTCGCGCCGCACAAACTCGACGAACTCCTGCGTCTGCCGCTGCATCTCCAGCATCTTCTCGCGCATGTTGAGAACGATATCGACGCCGGCCAGGTTCACCCCCATGTCGCGGGTCAAGGCCAGGATGATTTCCAGCCGCTCCAGGTCATCATCGGTGTACAGGCGGGTGTTGCCCTCGGTGCGCGAGGGCTTCAACAACCCCTCGCGCTCGTACAGGCGCAGCGTCTGCGGGTGAATGTCGAACTGCTGCGCGACGGCCGAAATCATGTAGGCGGCGCGACTGCGTTTGGCTCGCGGCATAGGCTGTGGGCTGTGGGCTGTGGGCTGCAGGCTGCAGGTTGTTGACGGCTCATTGCTACACGCGCGACCCGCCCACAGTCTACAGTCTATAGCCTACAGCCGAGTGAAGAGCTGGGCCCGGGGGTCCTGCGGATTCAGGCGCGCCAGCTCGCGCAGAATTTCCTTGGAGCGCTCGTCCACCACCCGCGGCACGTGGATCTGCACCTCGACATACTGGTCTCCGCGGCGGCCGGTGCGCGGGTTGAGCACGCCGCGTTCACGGACCCGGAACTTCTGCCCGCTCTGGGTGCCGGGCGGGATGCGCAGCAAAGCCTGCCCGTCGATGGTGGGCACCTCGATCTTGGAGCCCAGCGCCGCTTCCGTAACGGTAATGGGCACCGAGATGTAGATGTCATCGCCCTGCCGCCGGAAATAGGGATGAGGCTGGGTGCGAACGATGATGTAGAGGTCGCCGGACGGGCCGCCCGCCGTTCCGGCGTTGCCCTTGCCCGCAATTCGCGGCCGAGAGCCGTCCTGGGCGCCGGCCGGGATGCGCACATCGATGGAGTCGGTCCGCAGAATACGGCCGTCGCCATGACACGCGGGGCAGGCGTTTCGCAGCCGGCCCGAGCCACGGCAGCGCGGGCAGGTAATCTGGAAGCGCATGGCTCTGGCTGCCTGGGTGACTTTTCCGCTGCCGTGGCACTGCGGGCAGGTGGCGCCCGAGGCCGCGCCGCCGGCACTGCCCGTTCCGCCGCAGGTCGGGCACTGTTCATAGCGCTGAACCTGCAAGCCACGGATGATGGTGCCCTTGATCGCGTCCCAGAACCCGATGCGGACTTCGTATTCGAGGTCCTCACCGCGCTGAGGCGCCGCTTCAGCCTCGGCCGCGCCAGCCGCTCCACCGCCCCGGCCGGTGAAGAATTGTGAGAATACATCGCGCAGGTTCTCGCCAAAACCCGCACCGCCGGTTGTGCCAGCGCCCGCGCGTCCGCCGCCCCTGGGGCCACCGCCGCCGAAATCCTCGGAAAAATCGAAGCCTGAAAAATCGAAATTAGGAGCGCCGCCGCGCGCCCCGCCGCCCGGCGGCACCCCTTGCTCGGAATAGAAGCCGTACTGGTCGTACATGTCTTTCTTCTTCTTGTCGCTTAGTACGTCGTAGGCTTCCTGGATGCGCTTGAAGCGCTCCTCGGCGCTCTTATCGCCCGGGTTCACGTCGGGGTGGTGCTTGCGCGCCAGCCGCCGGTAGGCCTTGCGGATTTCCTCGGCCTTGGCCTTTCGCCCCACCCCCAGCGCCTCGTAGTAATCGAATTTCGGCGTGGATGCCATAGGAACAGTGACAAGTGATGAGTGACGAGTGGCCCGGGCCCTCGTCACTGGTCACTTGTCACTCGTCACTTCTTATCTTCATCGACGAATTCGGCGTCGATGACGTCGTCTTTCTTGCCCTGGCTGCCGGCCTGGCCGTCGCCGCCCGGCTGGGCGCCGGGTTGCGGGCCGGCGCCCGGAGGCGGGGGTGCGGTTTGCCGGTACATAGCTTCGGCCATCTTGTGTGTGGCCTGGGTCAGTTTATCGACGGCCTGGTTGATGCTCTCGACCGTGCCGCCATCCATCGCCTTCTTCACATCGGCGACGGCCTCCTCAATGGCGCGGGCGTCGGCGTCGCTGATCTTGTCGCGGTTTTCCTTGAGCAGCTTCTCGGTGGAGTAGACCAGCGCGTCGGCGCGGTTGCGCGTTTCAATCTCCTGGCGGCGCCGCTCGTCTTCGCCCTTGTGCGACTCGGCCTCGCGCGCCATTTTCTCCACCTCTTCCTTGGTCAGGCCGCTGGAAGAAGTAATAGTGATCCTCTGCTCTTTCTTGGTAGCCTTGTCGCTGGCCGAGACGTTGAGAATGCCGTTGGCGTCGATGTCGAAGGTTACTTCGATCTGCGGAATGCCGCGGGGCGCCGGCGGGATGCCCACCAGTCCGAATTGGCCGAGCAGACGGTTGTCGCGCGCCATGGCCCGCTCGCCCTGGTAGACCATGATCTCCACCTGCGTCTGGCTGTCGGAGGCGGTGGAGAAGATCTCGGCCTTGCGGGTGGGGATGGTGGTGTTGCGCTCGATCATCTTGGTCATCACGCCGCCCAGCGTCTCGATGCCCAGGGTCAGCGGGGTAACGTCGAGCAAGAGCACGTCTTTCACTTCGCCGCCCAGCACACCGCCCTGGACGGCCGCGCCGACGGCCACCACCTCGTCGGGGTTCACGCCCCGGTGCGGCTCGCGGCCAAACAGGTCGCGCACCAGTTGCTGGATGCGCGGCATGCGCGTCTGGCCGCCCACCAGCACCACTTCGTCGATCTTGTCCGGCGTCAGGCCGGCGTCGGCCAGGGCCTGCTTGCAGGGACCCATGGAGCGCTGCACGAGGGGCTCGATCATTTGCTCCAGCCGCGCCCGGGTCAGCTTCAGCACCAGGTGCTTGGGGCCGGTGGCGTCGGCGGTGATGAACGGCAGGTTGATCTCGCTCTCCAGCACCGAGCTCAACTCGATCTTGGCTTTCTCGGCGGCTTCCTTCAGCCGCTGCAGCGCCATCTTGTCCTTCGACAGGTCGATGCCCTGATCCCTGCGGAACTCCTCGATGATCCAGTCGATGATGGCCTGGTCGATGTTGTCGCCGCCCAAGTGGGTGTCGCCGTTGGTCGATTTCACTTCCACCACGCCCTCGCCCACTTCCAGGATGGAGATATCGAAGGTGCCGCCGCCGAAGTCGTAGACGGCGATGGTCTCGTCCTTCTTCTTGTCCAGGCCGTAGGCCAGCGCGGCCGCGGTCGGCTCGTTGATGATGCGCTTCACATCCAGCCCCGCGATCTGGCCGGCATCCTTGGTGGCCTGTCGCTGCGCGTCGTTGAAGTAGGCCGGGACGGTGATGACCGCGTCCGTAATCTTCCCGCCCAGGTGGGCCTCAGCGGCTTCCTTCAGTTTGCGCAAAATCATCGCCGAGATCTCCGGCGGGGTCCATTCCTTGCCGCCGGCCACCACGCGCGCGTCGCCGTTCGTGCCGCGCGCGACCTTATACGGGACCATCTTCATCTCTTCGGAGACTTCCTCGTGGCGGCGGCCCATGAACCGCTTGATCGAGTACACCGTGTTCTCCGGGTTGGTGATCGCCTGGCGCTTGGCGACTTGGCCCGCCAGTTGTTCGCCGGTCTTGGTGAAAGCGACTACGGAAGGAGTCGTGCGGCTTCCTTCCTGGTTGGCAACCACCAACGGCTCGCCGCTCTCCATCACCGCCACCACGGAATTGGTGGTGCCCAAATCAATGCCTATAATCTTGCCCATTGCAGACCTCCTTGAAGTCGCGCCCTCCGCCACGCGGCGGTTCGCGCCCGTTGACGATCAGTCTTATGCCTTTAGCTCAGATATAGTATAGAAATCTGCGCGTCATATTGTCAAGTCTTGTTTAGTGGA
>Ga0315273_10001779_pt1 | contig 24847 bp, 17 predicted proteins | sample YL17G02_0_MG_FD_205753 | JGI IMG/M metagenome (GOLD analysis project Ga0315273, IMG submission 205753) | Sediment microbial communities from Yellowstone Lake, YNP, Wyoming, USA - YL17G02_0 | ecosystem: Environmental > Aquatic > Freshwater > Lake > Sediment | place: USA: Wyoming | collected... | reverse complement strand
ACTGCCGCTGCTGCGGGAGGCTTTGCAGCGTGAACTCAAGACTGGAGGAGCCGCCCGCCCGCTGGCGAAAGCGGCATAAACAACGATGAGCCGTTCAAACTTCAACTAACTTTGGGATTGACCCGGCATTTGAAAAGTGGTACTTGCTTGATGCTATGGGAGAAATATTTGTTAGCCACAAGATAGCCCAAGTCTGTGCACGAGGTTCGAGATCTGTGATTCTCTGATCATCCCAGAAGTCCGTCAATTGTCTCCCATCCTCGCCAAAAAAGTCTATGTCAAGGACAGTGGAAATGTGATAGTCAGACTCGTTCTTGCAATAGACGACAACCTTTCTTCGGCCGTCTCCCATGAAAATCCCTTGATCGTCATAAGAGACAACGAGCTTTGACAGTATCTCTTCTCCAGCATCCGCGGGGTCAGCCTTGACTGAAGATCCCACAAAGCATGAAAGCCCTAGGAGTCCTACTAGCATCAAGAATTCCCTGGTTAAACGCATGGTCCCCCTTCCTTGACCGATCCAATAGGTGATATCGGTGGCATCCCAATCGGCGGGACCCCGTTCTAACATTTTTCTAACAAGAATCGCCAAAACATTAGAAAAACGCCAAATCACCATACAGATCAACCCCGGGCTAACTCTTTGCCGGAGTTGCTCTTTGGTATCTGGTGTTGTTTGCTGGCTTACGGCCCAGAGCGGCTCATAACCCGAACGTCCTGGGTTCAGACCCCCCCCCCCCGCTGCCCAGATCAGCCCGCTGAAGTCCAACGACTTCGGCGGGTTATTGTTCTTGTGGGTTGCCCTCAGAAACTTGATTTTCTAACAGCTTTCTGACAAAACCGAAAACTGTGCGATCGAAACCCTTCCCCAATAGTGCTATTACTTCATCTCGCCGTTCCGCAAGCCCTTTGTCCACAAGAGGTTCCGGGCGCGACGGCGCAAGTAGCGGCCGTCGGACATTCACCTCACCGCCACGCCCCCCGCGAAACATGAAGTACGCCGCGCCGACGAGGCATAGGCCCGCCCAGAGGAAGTCCGGCTTCAGCTCCTGCTTCATGTACGTGTAGACGAAGATCGCGAAGACGATCATGGTGATGATATCCTGCATCCCGCCTTCAGCGGGCGGCAGGGTGAACTGGCCGTAGCCGTGACGATTGCGGTGGGGGTCAGCCCGGAGGGTCCGTCAACGTCAACACCCGGTGGATGGATCGCTGCTCCGTCGACTGCCGGGTGCAAGTCCCTTCCGAGACGCCGCACAGGTTCCGGCGCTCGCGCGGATAGCTTCTGTGAATCCGGCTTGGTCAGATCCACTTGGCAGCATCCAGCAGTTTCATGAAGTTGATCTTGCGTTTGTGGTCCACGCGAAGCGCCAGGAGATAGTCGCCGAAAGCTTCGCCTCTTCCGATGCGTTTCATCAGGCCATTGATCTTGCGGAGGTACTTGACGGCTTCTTCGTACGACCAGTTGTTCTTCCGCGCCAGAGTCGGTTCGATCTGCCGTTTGTAGATGTCAATCGCATCCTCGGGGTGGTCTTTCTCGCGCACCTTGGCCAGTTCAAGCCAGAGATCGTTCGTGCAACCGCCGGACTGGGCCTCGCGCCAAGCGGTGTCAATGTCTTCCTCCCACAGGAAGATCCGCACGAGTTCCGAGTGATCGACCCGCCGCAACCATCCTTGCTGATTGGGCCCGCCGGCGGGCTTGTGATTCGCAATTGATTCCCGGATGAACGCCAGGGCCTTCTCGCGCAACTTTGGCCATGCGTGGATTCTGTCGGCATAAGCCTTCAGGACCTGGTAACTCTCGAGCCGTGCCGAGTCGCCGAACTCAGTCCAAATCAGCGTCATCGCGTCGTCGCGGCGATTCAGACGAAGGTACTCATCGGCGAGGAACTCCCGCAACCGCCCGTCGGTCTGACGGGGGAACGCTCTGAGGCCTCGCTCGGCCCAATCGAGAGCCTGGTCATCTCTCCCCGCGTCCTTGCAGATCCGCGCGACTTGCAGGAAATCATACGCGGCGGACAGGTCGCGTCGTTTGACGGCGATCATCTGATCGACGTCACCGGACAGACGGGCGAGCGTCTCCATGATCGAGGTGATGCGAGACCGCTCCCACTCGTGCATCCCGCTGCAGCCGGGACGCAGCGGCGGCACGTGTTTCCATTCCGCCTCCGCGAGCCTGCGGTAGACAGCCAGCCCCTTCTCGCCCAGGACAGACGCATACTCTTCCGCCGCACGGTGGAAAACCTCCCATTCCGATTCCAGCTCCCAGGCGAAGAGCCGCGTGGCGAGCGCTTCCGGGTCCGGTTTGGCGGCCTGACAGGCGGCCAGATGGATCTCATGCAGTTGATCCATTACATATCCCAGATTGCCATCGGAATCATCCACGTGCTCGATGGAACGTTCTATGGCGTGCAGGGCATATTCCGCCAGTTCGATGACCGCACCAGCATGACCCTCACGCAAGACGTCGGCAATGGAATCAACGACGTTCTCAATGCCACGGGCATACGAACGCACCTCGTGGTAGTCGACAAAGTCGCCGGTGCGCACGGCGCGGTCGACGGCCCGGCGAAAGGCCGCCAGATCGGGGCCTTTCTTCCTCTGGCCTGCAGCTTTCAACTGCAGCCGGTCACGAAGCAGGTCATCGGAGTGCGCCTGTTCAACCAGAAGATCGACCAGCACGCGTTTGTCCTGTCTCTTCAAGAAGGTGCGGACGGCGGAATCCCCTGACGATGCATCGGACCTGGCCGCGGTGGCGGCTTTGGGCGCTTTTCCTCCCAGCCACGCCAAGGCAACAGCTACACAGTGCTTGCAGAACAGATCATTGCTGCCAATCGGACAGTCGCAGGAAAAACCGAGTTCCCCGTCATCATTCCACAATTCTACCTGGTATACGGACTGGCCCCTGACCTTGGCGGAGACCATGGTGCCATCATCGAGGAGTGGGCCGACGCGTTTCTCGGCGTGATAGATCAGACCGCGCTCGTAGAAGCGCTCCTCCGCTACGTCCTCGAGGATTTCGTATGTCAGCACTCTCGCGAGAGAGGCTGGCGCCGGCTTGCGAGTGTTGCTTCTCTTTGGAGACAATCTCCGTTCTCCCTATGAGCCCGGACGGATACTCAGATCGCGCACTGCTCGGTCCGCTTGATGATCTCGTTTTGGAGCGCGACCCCCAGGTCGACAAAGTAGTCGCTGTATCCGGCGACACGGACGATCAGATCGCGATGCTGTTCGGGATCTTTCTGGGCCGCCCGCAGCGTCTCCGCGCTCACTACGTTGAACTGGATGTGGTGGCCATCCATGCGGAAGTACGAGCGGACCAGGTGGAGCAGTTTTTCGAGACCATCCTCGTCGGCCAGAACCTGGGGAGTGAACTTCTGATTGAGCAGCGTCCCGCCGGTTCTGATGTGGTCGAGTTTGGCCGCTGACTTCAGCACCGCCGTTGGGCCTTGCCGGTCAGCCCCCTGAACCGGGGAAATTCCCTCGGACAGAGGCTCACCGGCCTTTCGCCCATCGGGCATCGCCCCCACCACACTGCCGAAATAGACATGACAGGTTGTGGGAAGCAGATTGATCCGGAAGTGCCCACCCTTTGTGTTAGGCCGCCCGTCGATCAACTCGAAGTAGCTCTCGAACACCATCCGGGCGATGCTGTCCGGATAGTCGTCATCGTTGCCGTACTTGGGTGTCGCATTCACCAGCGTGTGGCGTACAGAACCATCACCGTCGAAGTTGCCCTTCAACTGCGTCATCAACTCGGGCAGTGAAAGCGTGCGCTTGTCGAAGACATGATACTTGAGAGCGGTCAGGGAGTCGGTGATGCTGCCCATGCCGACACCCTGGATGTACGACGTGTTGTACCGGGCGCCGCCGTCGTTGTAATCCTTCCCACGGTGCACGCAATCGTCGATGAGTATTGAGAGGAACGGTGCCGGAAGGTATTGCGCCCACAGCCTCTCGATGATGACATTACCTTTGATCTTGATGTCGACGAAATGCTTCAACTGTTTCCGATAGGCCGCAAACAGGTCGTCGAATGCAGCGAACCCGGCCGGATCACCGCTCTCGACACCGATGCGTTTGCCTGTCCGGGGATCGACTCCATTGTGCAGCGCGATCTCCAGCACCTTCACGAGATTGAAATACCCCGTGAGGATGTAGCTTTCCTTGCCGAAGGCACCGGTTTCGACACAGCCGCTGGCGCCGCCGTTGCGCGCATCCGCGATCGACTTGCCCTGACGGACCAGTTCCTGGATGATGGCGTCGGTATTGAAAAGCGACGGTTGCCCGAATCCTGTCTTGATGATCTGGAGTGCGCGGCGGAGCAGACGATCTGGGCTTCTCTTGCTGATCTGGACCATGGAACTGGGTTGGAGAATGCGCATTTCCTCGATCACATCCAAGATCAGATAGGTGAGGTCATTGCTGGCATCCTCGCCAGTCTCGGTCACGCCGCCGAGATTGATCAGACAGAAGTCGGTGTAGGTGGCGCTTTCCTCAGCGGTCACGCCGACTTTGGGTGGAGCGGGTTGGTTGTTGAACTTGACCCAGAATGCCTGAAGCAGCTCTCGCGCCTTCTCCTCTGTCAGAGTGCCGGCCTGGATCTCGCGGCGGTAGAAAGGCCAGAGATGCTGGTCCAGGCGGCCGGGATTGAACGAATCCCACGTGTTGAGTTCGGTTATCACACCCAGATGCACGAACCAGTAGTACTGAAGCGCCTCCCAGAATGTCTGCGGTGCTTGGGTCGGGACTTTGCGACAGACTTGCGCCATTTGTTGCAACTCCGTCTTCCTGTCGCCGTTGCTTTCGTTCTCAGCCAGGCGCTCCAGAGCATCCGCGTGACGCGCGGCGTATGCCACCAGCGCATCGGCTGCAATCGCCATGGCCCTTAGTTCTTCGCGTTTGCCCACAGCGCCGGGATCGCCGTAGAAATCCAGACCCGCGACGCTACGTGCGATCGCGCTTTTGAAATCGCAAAACCCCAGACGGTAGATCTTGTCATCCAGTACCGTGTGACCGGGAGCTCGCTGCTCCTGGAACTCGGTGAAGATGCCGGCTTCGTACGCCGCGACCCATTCGGGATCCACGGCTTCGAAGATCCGGTCGCGGATCGACCGGCCGGACCAGAACGGGATAACCAGATCGCGCTGGAGCCGCCGTGCGTCATCACCGACTTTGAACGGGATCTTCTCCCTCGAATTGAGGATATCGAAGTCCTTAAGCGTATGGGTACAGATCTCAGGATAGGTCGGGGTCGCCTTGGGTGTCTCTCCCCGCTCGCCGACAATTAACTCCCCGGGGTTGATGCAGATGCTCTTGTGTTCGAGGATGTGCTTGAATGCCAGCGCGCGGGCAACGGGGATCGAGACGCGTTCCGGCACACCGGTGGCGTAGAACTCGGTCAAGAGCCTGGCCCGCTCCAAGGAAATAGCAGGGATGGCGGCGAGACTTTGCTCGCGAAGTCGTCGGATTCTATCATTCATGGCCTATCCTCCCACTGTCACTGAAAATCCGTGTGATTCGAACGACGCTTTGCGCCAGAGAATCTCCTCGGGGTTCTGTGTTTCCCAACGCAGGCCGCGACTCGGAAGCTGGTATCGTTCGGATTTGTCTTCGCCAAGCTTGTTGTAGGGCAAAAGGCTAACTCGGCGAACGTTACCGAGCGGTTCGAGAAACGAGCAGATTGCCTCGAGATTCTCCCTTGTATCAGTGATGTCGGGTATCATCGGGATACGAACAATGACTTTCTTCCCTCGCGACGCGAGCATGGCGAGGTTGGAGTGGATCAACTCATTCGTGACGCCGGTGAACTTGAGATGGAGCGCCTGATCCATGATCTTGAGGTCGAAAAGGAACAGGTCGACCAGATCATATACGCGGTCAAAGTCTTCGTTCGGAGCATGGCCGCCGGTGTCTACCGCCGTGCGAATTCCGCGATCCTTACACGCGGTCAAGAGAGCCGCGAGAAAATCGATTTGCATCATTGGCTCGCCGCCGGAGAAGGTCGCGCCGCCTCCGGATTGATCGTAGAAGATCTCATCTTGGACGATCTGGGCCATGACGTGCTCAACGGTCACTGCACATCCGATTGTCGCAGCGCCCCCGTTCTGAGCAGAGGCGGTGGCTCGCGAGCCTGCGCGCATCACTTCGGGTCGTGGATGCCGGCTTTCCGGATTGTGACACCACCAGCAGTCGAGCGGACACCCCTTTAAGAAGACCGTCGTGCGAATGCCGGGCCCGTCATGGATGCAATACTTACGCAGGTCGAAGATGATCCCTGAAACGGACACGGCGTGTACTCCCCGGCGGCAAATCGCACTGCTGCTCCGACAGAGCGGCCAACAAGAAATCTAATGGACCGCACTTCGAAGACCAAGCCCTGCGTGCGCGTCGCGCGGCTGCCGGGAAAGGCACCAACGCAGGATCATCTCGGTGCGATGCCGGAAGGCGCTTCCGCCGGAATTGGCTTATTGAGGGCGACTCTGAGTTTCAGCGCCGGGGCCCCCGGCGCGTAGACTTTGAGTCCGGACGGGACCTGCGTCCAAAGCCGCTGCCTGATGGTTTCGGCTTGGGTGCGGGCGTTGAGGATTCGACTTTGGGCCTCGGCTTTGGCCTGGCCGCCGGCTTCGATTTCGGCTTCGCGTGACCCTCTTGCCGGGATTGTCCATCCGAGCTACGACTGGTCTTTCGCTCGGCGTTGCTGCGTTCCTTGGAGCGGTGGGCGCGGATGGCGGCGATCCGTTCGGCGATGGGTATTTCGAGTTTCTCGGGTGCTTTGGCGTTGTAATCGAACCCGTCCAGGGTCAGACGCGGCAGACGTTTTCCGAGCGCTTTCTCGATCTCTCGGAGGTCCTTTTCTTCTTCGGCGGAAACAAATGTGAATGCGTCACCCGTCGCCGAGGCGCGAGCAGTCCGTCCCACCCGGTGGATGTAACTATCCGGCACATCGGGCACGTCGAAGTTCACCACGTGGGAGAGAGCTTCGACGTCGAGGCCACGCGCGGCGATGTCAGTGGCCACCAGAACCTGAAAGCGTCCATTCTTGAATCCATCGAGAGCTTCGGTTCGCTGATTCTGGCTGCGGTTACCGTGGATGCGTTCGCACGCCACGCCACGGCGTCGCAGAAACTCCGCCACACGGTTGGCGCGGTGCTTGGTGCGGGTGAAGACCAGCGCGCTTCTGATCGAACCGCGTTGCAGAAGCTCCAGAAGCAGCGCGGCTTTGAGTTCCTTGCGGGCCGGGTAGATCGCCTGGGTGATTCCCACGGCCGGCTCGGGCCTGCGATCGACATTGATGGCGACCGGATCGCGCAGCATCTCTTGAGAGAGAGTGACGATCGGCGGCGGCAATGTCGCGGAGAGAAAGAACGTCTGACGCGGCGGCGGCAGATGTTTGAGGATACGACGGACGTCGGGCAGAAAACCCATGTCGAGCATCCGGTCAGCCTCATCCACGACCAGGATCTCCAGTCCGGACAGTTTCGCGTACGGATACTGGAAATGGTCCAGCAGCCGTCCCGGTGTCGCCACGATCACATCGACCCCGCGCCGGAACGCATCCTCCTGGGGCTTCATCCCCACCCCGCCGAAGACCGCCGCGCCTTTCAAGGGCGTGTGGGCGGCCATCAATTCCAGATGCTCGGCAATCTGAGCGGCCAGTTCTCGTGTCGGCGTCAGAACCAGGGCCCGCGTTGTGCCGCGCTTCTTTCCGAGCAGTTGGTGGAGAATGGGCAGCACAAAGGCGGCCGTCTTACCGGAGCCGGTCATGGCGCAGGCCAGGATATCACGCCCCTCCAGTGCCGGGGGAATGGCATCTTTCTGGATGGGTGTGGCGGTGGTGAAACCCATGTCCGCCACGCCACGCAGCAGATCACGGTGTAGTGCAAATGATGAGAACTTGGTCATACTTCAATCATCCTATCTGGCAACCCCCGCCGACAGGTGATTCGACCATCGAATACACTTTCAGCTTGGTGCTGTCAATTCTGGTGACGCCGACGACTCGCCGCCGGCGGTGGTACATTGAGAACTATACGGATCAGAATGGGAAAACTCACCTAAAATCTGCGCCAATGGGCGGGGCGGCGGGCGCCAAGGTTGACGGTCCACGATCTGGAGAGGGAGAAGGCCTGGAAGGATTGAACAAGGGATTAGTCCCCCGGAGGGACGGACTATTGATCGAACGCACGGGTGCGAGCGGGGGGATTCCCGGCCACTCCGCTCGTGCTCACGAGTGCAAATCTGACCAGTTCGAGTCTTGTCAGATCGCCGCTTCCCCCCGCTCGCCGGTTCGGATCTGCACGACGTCCGACACTTCATAAATGAAGATCTTCCCGTCGCCGGGCTTTCCGGTATGCGCCGCCCGGGCAATGGCATCGACGACAGTGGAAACCATGGCGTCCGTCACGACTATCTCCAGCTTTGTTTTCCGCGCGAACGCGCGTCCGCTTTCCTCAACGACGTTCTCCGCGCCGACCGCGCGAGTCTTGCCGAATCCGAGAACCTGCGAAACGGTTAGCCCCGGAAGTCCCTCGATCCCTGCCAGAGCATCACAAACATCGTCCAGCATGTACGACTGAATGATGGCCTTGATTTCCTTCACGGCATCCCTCCTCACATTTCTGTTTCGACGCGGCGCCCCTCGAACCACCCATAGACCACCGGTAGCACGATCAGGGTGAGAAGCGTGCTTGTGATCAACCCGCCCATTACCACGACGGCGAGTGGTTTCTGAATGTCGGCACCCGATCCGGTCGCATAGAGCATCGGCAAGTGGCCGATGAAGCTGGTGAGCGCGGTCATGAGCAGCGGCCGGAATCGCACGTCGCACCCCTTCATAATCGTGTCGGCGACGCTCTCGCCGCGCTCCCGAAGCTGCCGGAAGAAGGCGACAAGCACCACGCCGTTTTGCACAGCGATTCCCAAGAGGACGATAAAGGCCACGGCTGCCGAAACCGACAGCGGCATCCGAAAAGCGACGACAGCAATGACGCCCCCCACGAGTGCAAACGGGAGATTGAGGAGCACCAAAAGCGAGCTGCTGACCGATCCGAGTGCCATGTAAAGAAGAACCATAATGAGGAGCAGAGCGATCGGCACAACGATTGCGAGTTGCCTCATGGCGCGCTGCTGATTCTCGAACTGACCACCGTACTCGACGAAGTACCCCGATGGGAGCTCGTTCGCGAGGGGAGCGATCTTCGCCTGCACATCCTCAACAAAACCTCCCAAATCCCGGCCGCGCACGTTGGCCTCAACCACGACCCGGCGCATGCCATTCTCGCGGCTGATCTGGGCCGGCGCCTCGACCATCTGCAATCTGGCGATCTGCGCCAGTGGAACACGTGCCCCTCCGGGCGAGGGGACGAGCAGCCGTTCGATTGCAGGGATGTCACGACGCTCCTCCTCGGGGAACCGCACGATCACCGCGAAGCGACGCTGGTCCTCGATGAGCGTGCTGGCTTTCTTGCCTGCAACAGCCGTCTCGATGGCGTCGTTGACCGTGGTGACGTTGATGCCATGCCGCGCGGTAGCTTCGCGGTCGATGACCACGTCGAGTTGGGTCATTCCAGAGACTTGTTCCACTTTGATGTCCCGAGCGCCGCGGACACTTTGCATCACAGCGGCGGCGCGGTCAGCGAAGCCCTTGAGAAGGTCGAGATCGGGACCGAAAATCTTGATGGCAAGGTCGCTTTTCACCCCGGAGATGAGCTCGTTGACCCGCAGCGCGATGGGTTGTGAGAAAGAGTAGCGCAAACCAGGGATTTCGGACAGGTTCTTTTGGATTGCCTCAACCAACTCGCTCTTGTCGCGCCCCGTGCCCCACACCTTGCGTGGCTTCAGCATGATGAACAAATCGGTCTGCTCCGGGCCCATCGGGTCCTCGGAGATTTCGGCGCGGCCGGTCTTGCTGACAACGGTCTGCACCTCCGGAAACTTCAGCAGCATTCTCTCCATAAACTCGGCGACCTTGACCGAGCCGTCCAACGATGCGTTGGGAAGGCGCACGACGTTGACCGCGATGGAGCCTTCATCGAGCGGAGGCATGAACTCCGTGCCGATAAACGGCACGAGAACCGCAGAACCAGCCAGCATCATCCCGGAGATCGCAAGGGTCAGGCCACGGTGACGCACGGCACGCCCAAGCAGACTCAGGTATCCTTTATGGAAGCGTTGGATGAAGCCGAATTCCTTCTCTGGCGCCTGCTTGAGGGCAAGATCCGTGAGTACGGGCACGATCGTGAGCGCCACAGCAAGCGAGACGAGCAGGGCAATCAGCATCGTCAGCGCGAGAGGCGCGAACATCTTGCCCTCGATACCTTGGAGCGTGAACAGGGGCACGAGAATGATCGCTATGATGAGTACCGAGAACGCGACTGGCCGGGCCACTTCGACCACCGCCTCCGCGACTATCATGCGCTTCATCTCTGACCCATGCCGAAGAGCAAGGTGACGACGGACATTCTCCACGACAACGATCGAGGCATCCACGACCATTCCGACGGAGAAAGCCAGACCACCCAAGCTCATCAGGTTCGAAGTAAGTCCCGCCGCCCCCATGACGATAAAACTGACAAGGAAGGTGAGTGGCAGTGAGAAGACGACGATGAGTGCGGTGCGAAACTCAGCCACAAATAAGAACAATACCAAGATGACGAAGATCCCGCCCTCAAGAAGCGCGTCGATCACGGTCTTGATACACGCTTCGATGAGCGAGGTCCGGTCATAGAATACATTGATGCGGACACCCTGAGGGAGCGTGCCCTCAACCTTCCCGACGGCCTCTTTGACCCTGCTGACGACATCTTGAGAATTCTCACCTTTGAGCATGATAATCATGCCGGCTACCACTTCGCCCTTGCCATCACGCGTCACCGCGCCCTGACGTGGCTCGGCACCGATGACTACCTCCGCCACGTCGCGCACGCAGACCGGCACACCGTCTTGGGACTTGAGCACAATCTGCTCGATGTCCGGAATGTCCTCAAGCAGCCCGACACCGCGCAGGTAGACCTGTTCCCAGCCGCGCACAACTACTCCGCCACCTGCGTTGGCGTTGTTTCGTTCGACGGCCTCGACCACCTCGCTCGCGGTCAGGCCATATTTGAGCAGCTTGTCCGGCGCAATCAGCACCTGGTACTGCTTAACGTGCCCGCCGAAGCTGTTGACTTCATTCACCCCCGGTATCGGTTTGAGAAGCGGCGCGACCAGCCAGTCCTGGATGGTGCGCAACTCCATGGCATCCTGTCCCTCACCTTCCAGGGTGTACTGGAAGATCTCGCCCAGGCCGGTGCTGTTTGGGCCGAGTTCCGGATCCACCCCCGGCGGAAGTTCTTCCCTCACCATGGCCAGACGCTCGAAGACCACCTGACGAGTCCAGTAGGTTTCCACTCCGTCCTCGAAGATGATGACCACCTGGGACAGACCGGCCTTGGAGATCGAACGGACCTGCTTCACTTTGGGGAGCCCTCGCATCACTTGCTCGATGGGATAGCTCACCCGCTGCTCGATATCGACCGCGGCCAGACCGGGAGCCTTGGTGAGGATCATCACTTGCGTGTTGGTGACGTCGGGGAAGGCGTCGACCGGCAATCTCATCCACGCCACACCACCGGCAAAAAGCAGAATCCCGGTTGCCAGCAGGACAAGGAATCTGTTTCTAAGTAAGATCGTCATCAATCCCATTGTGTCCCTCGCCCTCAGTCCGCGCATCCGGCGCCCATCTTCGAGCGCAATACGTCAGACTTCATGAGAAATGCACCGTCGGCCACCACTGTCTCACCGACCCTGAGCCCCTTGACTACCTCGGTGCGATCAGCCCAAGACCGACCGGGTGAGACCGGACGTCGCACGTAGAAATCGTCGTGATGGTGTATGAAGACAAAGGCGCGACCTTCATCCTCAAGAACGGCGCTTCCGGACACCGACAATGCCTGCTCGTTGCCCGGCAGAAAGATCTTCACCTTGGCAAACATCCCGGCGAGCAATCTTCCATCAGCGTTTTTCACTTGAAGACGTAGCGCGGCAGTCCGCGTGACTTCGTTCATGGCTGGACTGATGATGTCGACAGTGCCAGGGAACTCTTCATCCGGATAAGCCTTGACTGCCACCGTCGCCGACAGCTTCGTCTCGAGTTGTTTCCGAGTGACCAGCGCGATATCGCGCTCGTACAGGTCAGCCCACACGCACACGGTGGCGTTGTCGCCGATAGTCGCGAGGGATTCTTCGGTCCTGACCACTTCACCGGAAACTGCGTGTAAGGAGAGCACCGTGCCATCCACCGGTGCGCGTAACACAAGGCGACCCATCGCAGACGCCAGGCTCAGCGTTTTCGCGTCGGCCGCGGCCATGCCCAGCCGGACGAGCTTGCCCGAAGCGGACTCGGCGCGGATTTCAGCCGCCTCGGATTCTTGCTTCGATTCCAGGTACTCCTGCTCAGAAGAGAACCCTCTATTGCGGAGTTCAGCGACCCGCTCGTGGCTCCGCCGGGTGAGCCGCCGCACCGCGTCCGCCTCCAGGTAGGCACCCTCGGCTTCGCCGATCTCAACGCTCTCGATCTCCACCAACGCCTGGCCCTTCTTCACTCTGTCACCCAGCGCGACGCGGACCTCGCGAACGATTCCCCCGGCTTGTGTGTTCACGTGTGCTACTCTACGCTCATCAAACCGGACCTCTCCCGTGAGCGAGAGGGGAACCTCGACCCGCTCGCTGGACACCTTCTCGGTCCGCAGAAGCCCCCCCTCGAAGAGACCGGCTGGGGCCTTCACGACCCCGGTCTCATAGCGGCACTCGTCACATTCGAATGTCTTCTTTCCGTGTTCGCAGGTATCGCGAAACAGATCCTCAACCGGGCGGTCGAGATCAGATTGTTCCTGTGGCTCAGCCTTTCCTGTTGCCCCAAGATTGCGGCCCAATTCGCTCTCGCCGGCAAGCGCGGTGACTTCCACTGCGGGCTCCGCTCTTGGAGGTCCACTCGTGGCGGACTGGTTGCAGGAGACCACGGACAGAATCGAGAGAGCCAGCACCAAACGAAACATCCCATAAAGCGGTTTCATTGATCCTCCTGTTCAGCAATAGCAGTGAAGCGGCTCCGGTCGATTCGGATTTGCCGTACCGCTCCAGACACTGACGTAACACTTCGACAGATACACGGGAAGAGCATCATAAACTCCCTTTGAGCCATCTGATCCGCCGCACGGACGCGGTTACATCAGGTTAACTGGTGCAACGACCGACAAATCACTCGCCTCGGAATCAGGCTCGTGGTTGATCTTCTGTTCGGGATAGACCGTCGTGGGACGGTCGGCTGTTATGCAGAGACCGGCCTGGGAGGACGGTCGAACTCAAATGTCGTTTCCGGCGTGCAGCCGTCATCGTGGAAGGGACTGATGAAGCCGACCAGAATCAGACTTGGCGGTGGGCAGGCGGAAACGGCCAGAACGCAAGGTGATGCATTGGCACAGAGACAGCAGGACAAGTCCAGACAGACAAGGTCGTCGCAACTGTCGCACTCACAAATGATGTAGTTGACAAACTGCGCCGCCATCAGCAGCAGGAGGGCGAGAGCCACCAAGGCAAGAGAGTGTGTCTTGCGATGCGTAGAGTGTTTCATCATTAGGAGGCCTGAGCCAATCACTCAAGACTGGCTTACCATTATTATACCACTTCGCTCGATGTCGCGCAATGGCTATTTTCGATGTGGGACGGTGATTTGCCAATTCGGATGCGCTTCTCCCGGGTGGTGTCATCGACTCTCGCCAATGGCGCGGGCTGAAAATATTTCATTTTCGTGCAAGGCAAATTGCGAATTGGGACTTAACTTGGTATAATTATGCTTGAGGAACCAGCAACCATGAAACTTGCGAAAACGAACCGCCCCATCGCTTTACTGGCTCTCTTCTGCGTTGTCGCGTGCGGCTGCGGCAAGGGATCGTCCTCCCAAGCGGTTCGCGGCACGGGCCGGGGCGGAACAGCAGCTCCGGTCGAGGTCGTGGTCATCCGGCCCCAGTTGCTCAAGAATAAGATCACGGCCACCGGCACCCTCCTGGCGAATGAGGAAGTCCAGCTCCGTCCGGAAATTTCCGGCCTTGTGACCGGCGTCTTCTTCAAGGAGGGGCAGCGGGTCGAAAAGGCTGCGCTCATGCTCAAGATCAATGACCGCGAACTCCAGGCGCAACTGAAGCGCAAGGCGCTGGAGGAGAAGCTCGCCTCCGCTGAGGAACAAAGGAAGCGCCGCCTGTTCGAGATCAAAGGCATCAGCCAGGAGGAGTACGACAAGTCCCTCAATGCGCTCAGGATCATCCAGGCCGAGCGCGAGGTCCTCGAATCGCAACTGGCGAAAACCGAGATCCATGCGCCGTTCGAAGGCGTGGTCGGCCTGCGCTATGTGAGCGAGGGCAGCTATGTGACGCCGGCCATGCTGGTCGCGACCATGCAAGACCTCGATCCGATGAAGGCCGAGTTCTCCGTCCCGGAGAAATATGCCCGGCAATTGAAGGACGGCACCGAGGTGCAGGTTCGCGCCGGGGAGTCAGAGGATGATCGCAAGGGAATCATCTATGCCATTGAATCCAAGATCGATCCCGGCACACGCACGATCAAGGCGCGCGCACGCATACCCAACCCGGACGGGATTCTAATCCCCGGCGCATTCGCCCGCTTGGAGATCATGCTCGAAGAGATTCCAGATGCCATCCTTGTTCCGGCTGGGGCAATCATTCCCGAACTGGCCGGCCAGAAGGTTTATATCTGCAAGGATGGCCAGGCCAAGTCGGTCCCTGTCAAGACTGGACTGCGAACCGAGAAAGACATCCAGATCACCTCCGGCCTGAGCGTTAACGACACCCTGATCGTCACCGGACTGCTACAGTTGACTGACGGCAAGCGCGTGCAAGCGAAACCGTACGACGGCACATGACAAGGACGATGAAATCAGTGCCCGAGGTTCCAGGCAAGACGATGGGACAAATGTCCGTAGGGGCGGGTCTCAGACCCGCCCTCTTGACACCGGCGGCGGCAAGGCGCGTTTGAAACCCGCCCCTGCCAGCAAAATCTAAGCGATGAACATCTCCTCGATCAGCATCAACCGTCCCGTTCTCGCGATCGTGCTGTCGATCTTGATCGTGCTGTTTGGTCTGATCGGCTTCGCCTTTCTCGGTGTGCGCGAATACCCGAGTGTCGACCCCCCGGTCATCACGGTGAGCACCAGTTACACCGGCGCCAATGCCGATGTGATCGAATCGCAGATCACCGAGCCCCTGGAGGAATCGATCAATGGGATCGCGGGGATTCGCTCGCTGAGATCCACGAGCAGCGACGGCCGCAGCTCGATTACGGTCGAATTTGAACTTGGAATTGACATGGAGAACGCGGCCAATGATGTCCGCGACCGTGTCTCGCGCGCGGTGCACGATCTGCCGCCCGACATCGATGCTCCGACCGTTTCCAAGGCGGACGCTGACGCCAATCCGATTATCTCGCTGGCGGTGCGGAGCAACAAGCGCTCGCTTCTGGATCTGACGGCTTTCGCCAACGATATCTTCAAAGAACGGTTGCAGACGATTCCCGGTGTCAGTGATGTGAGCGTCTGGGGCGAGAAGAAGTACGCCATGAAGCTTCTGATCGATCCGGCGCGACTGGCGGCGCACGGATTGACGCCGTTGGATATCCGGAATGCGCTCAACCGCGAGAATGTCGAATTGCCGTCGGGCCGCATCGAAGGATACGCCACCGAGCTCTCCATTCGCACATTCGGACGCCTGTCCAGCCCCGAAGAATTCAACGAACTGATCATCAAAGAAGCTGATGGTCAGGTCGTCAAAATGCGCGACGTCGGCGAGGCGGTCCTCGCGCCGGAGAATGAACGCTCGATCCTCCGTGGTGACGGCGGGGCTTCCATGGTTGGTGTCGTCGTCATCCCCCAGCCGGGTTCCAATCACATTGCGATTGCCGACGAGTTCTTCCGGCGGATTGAGCAGATCAAGAAGGATCTGCCCGAGGATATCACTCTCCGCACCGCGATGGACTCCACTGCCAACATCCGCAAGGCAATCACAGAAGTGATGGAAACGCTGCTGATTGCTTTCCTCCTTGTGGTTCTCGTGATTTTCGCGTTTCTGCGCCATTGGCGGACCACGATCATCCCGATGCTCGCGATTCCGATTTCGCTGATTGGTGCGTTCTTCATCATGTACATCGCGCACTTCTCGATCAACATCCTCACCCTGCTGGGCATTGTGCTATCGACCGGGATTGTGGTCGACGACGCGATCGTCGTGCTGGAGAACATCTACAGTAAGATCGAGAAGGGAATGAACCCGCTTCAGGCCGGGCACGCCGGCTCCAAGGAAATCTACTTCGCGATCATCTCGACGACCATCACACTGGCCGCCGTGTTTCTGCCCATCATATTTCTGCAGGGCCTGACCGGCCGCCTGTTCCGTGAGTTCGGAATTGTCGTCGCGGGTGCGGTCCTGATATCGGCGTTCGTCTCATTGACGCTGACGGCAATGATGAGCGCGCGTATCCTGCACAAACCGGCGCATGAGAATTGGCTGTTTGTGCGCAGCGAGCGGATATTCACGCGCCTGATTACGGGATACCAGCGCTCGCTTCGAGGCTTTGTACAGAGGCGGTGGCTCGCGCCGGCGATTATGGCGATTTCCGTTGCAATCATGTTTGGACTGGGGGCTTTGATTCCCTCCGAACTGGCACCCATGGAGGATAAGAGCCGTCTGATGATCAGTGCGACCGCCCCTGAGGGTACGTCATTTGAGGTCATGAACAACTACATGGCACAGTTGATCGCACTCGTCGACACGCTGCCGGAGAAAGATGCAATCATGTCCATGACGGCGGGCGGTGGAGGGAGTTCATCGGTCAACTCCGGTTTTGTTCGCATGACCCTGGTTCCTCCCGGCGAAAGATCGCGGACCCAGCAGCAGATCGCCGACGCGCTGTCGAATGAAGTGCGGAGCTACTCGTTCGCGCGGGCGTACGTCACCCAGGAACAGACTATCGGCGGGGGTCGCGGACGCGGCCTGCCTGTCCAATACGTTATCCAGGCGCCGACATTCGAGAAGCTCAAATCCGTCATCCCGGCCTTCATGGAGAAGGCGCAGACCGATCCGGTATTTCAAGTTGTTGACCTGGATCTGAAATTCAACAAGCCCGAACTGGCCATCTCGATTGACCGCGACCGCGCCCGTGCCCTGGGTGTCACCGTGCGCGACATTGCCGAGACTCTGCAGTTGTTCTTCAGCGGCCAGCGGTACGGGTTCTTTGTCCTGAACGGCAAGCAGTACCAGGTGATCGCGCAGGCAAACCGGGCCAATCGGGATGAGCCGCTCGATTTGAGTTCGGTGTATGTTCGTAACACGCGCAACGAACTGATCCAGTTGGACAATGTGGTCACGATGTCGTACCGCAGCAGTCCGCCCCAGTTTTACCACTACAATCGGTATGTCGCGGCCACCGTCTCCGCTTCGCCCGCCAAAGGGTACACGCTCGGCGATGCGATCGGGGAGATGGACAAGATCGCCAAGGGGGTTCTGGACGAGTCCTTCTCGACAGCGTTGGCGGGGACTTCGAAGGAGTATGTTGAAAGCTCCAATACGCTTCTGTTCGCGTTTCTCCTGGCACTGACCCTCGTGTACCTGATCCTGTCGGCGCAATTCGAGAGCTTCCGCGATCCGCTCACGATCATGTTCACTGTGCCGCTGGCGCTGGCGGGGGCGATCATCTCGCTATGGCTGTTCGGACAGACCTTCAACATTTTCAGCCAGATTGGAATCATCGCCCTGGTCGGCATCGTGACCAAGAACGGGATCCTGATTGTCGAATTTGCCAACCAGAGGAAAGGTCAGGGATTGTCGATCAGGGAGGCTGTCATCGACGCGGCCATCCAGCGCTTCCGTCCGATCCTCATGACCAGCCTGGCGACCGTCTTTGGCGCCCTGCCGATTGCACTGGCACTCGGGGCCTCAGCGAAGAGCCGCGCGCCGATGGGAATCGCCATCATCGGCGGTCTGATATTCTCGCTCGGGCTGACTCTCTATGTAATCCCTGCACTCTACACGTATCTCTCGGGCAAGAAGGAATTACTTCCGCCCTCGCACGTCGAAGAAGCTCGCGAGACGGCGACGGTACAGGAGTCTTGAAGCGGACCATTGCGCGGATTCGGGCGCTCCGCAGAGCATACCAGTCAGCCGGGGCTCATCAAGATCAAGGGCATCGTCGAGTCGCGGACCTCGCCCTGTTTCCGTGCCCGCCTTGCTGTCACGATCCCATTTTCTGTGCGGAGCCCGTTGTCTGAAGACGGCACGGCCTGGTGCGGATCGAGCGGCATGGCGGTTGCTCCCATGGAAATCCTGTGGCGGCGACAACTACCCGACAGACGACTCATGGCAGAGGACTCATCAGGCAGCGGAGGGACGTGAAATGTGGCGACGATCACTCCGCCTGGTTCTGGTTTTGCTGACTGTTCCGGCCCTGGCTGCACAGGACAGCAGATCAAATGCTGATGCAGATTCGGCGTATGCGCTGGCGAGTGCGGCATATGAGAAGGAGGATTTCGACCGCGCCAAGGATCTCATCGAGCAAGCCTTGAAACAGGAGCCGGACAACTGCGAGTACCATCACCTTCTTGGCGGCATTCAGGGTGCGCGAGCGGCACGTGCCTCGATATTCTCCAAGTTCGGCACCGCCAAGTCATGCAAGCAGCACCTCGAACGCGCGGTCGAACTCTGCCCCGACAGTGTCGGGTACTTGCGGTCACTTCTCGAATACCATCGTCAGGCACCGGGGATTGCGGGCGGTGACAAGAAGGAAGCCGCCCGGCTGCTCGAACGCATCTTCGCGCTCGATTCATCCGCCGGGTTCTGGATAAAGGCCTCGATTGCCGCCGAGGACAAGGACTACGGCCTGGCAGAAGGAATCTATCAGGAGATGTTGCGGACGGGTCGGGATACCGTGACAGTGCTGTCGGCCTTGGGCGGCCTGATTGCCTCACAATCCAAGGACTACACGCGTGCCCGCGCCTTCTACCTCCGTGCTCTGGCGGCCGACCCCGGCAACCAGTCCGTCAATTACCAGGTGGCGCGCCTCGCCGTTATCAGCAAGCAAAACCCCAGGGAAGCGATCGACCGTCTCCACGATTACATCACCCATCCCGTGCAACCCAACCAGCCCGATCATGCCGCCGCTTACTGGCGGATGGGGATGGCCTACGAACTGGTCGGAAACCCAGATTCGGCCCGTCTGTGCTACCAATCCTCACTCCAACGGCGGCCGGGTTTCGAAGACGCGAAGAAGGCGCTGGAGGCACTCGGAAATTGACAAGGTTGGCGCAAAATCGAGGGGCCACCGAGCGGGAAGGAATGGAGAGGTATTTCCGGCAAAACCATGAAACCTACCCATAGGGGCATCGGGTTCGGGACTTCCGGACAAGGGAAGTCCTATCCCCACACAGGGATCAACGTGATGCTTTCAAGCGACCTCGAAAACCGGGAAACGTCGCCTTGCCAACCAACGCTCAATAGCCTTTCTTGTCCGGCAACGTATGGCGACTGCGCACAAACACCACGACCCTGCGACGTTCCAACCGGTCGTACCGACCGGGGAGTCGCTCCCCGAATTCACTTTCAAGGCCGCTCTTGCCGGCGTCATCTTCGGCGTCCTGCTGGGTGCGGCCAACTGCTACCTTGGTTTGAAAGCAGGGCTCACGGTTGCCACTTCGATTCCGATCTCCGTGTTGACGATTGCGGTCTTTCGGACCCTTCGAATCTTCGGCACCCGCTCCACCATCCTTGAACACAACATTTCGCAATCGATCGGTTCGGCCTCTTCGTGCGTGGCCTCCGGTGTGATCTTCACCATTCCCGCGCTGTTTTTGTGGGGCGCCAATCCGACGCTCCTGTCGATCTCGCTTTTGGCGCTCACGGGGGGGGTGCTCGGCACGATCATGATGATCCCGCTGCGCCGCTTTCTCATCGTCGGCGAGCACGGTACACTCCCCTACCCGGAAGGAACCGCGTGTGCGCGCGTCCTGACTTCTGCCGAGGGCACCGGCGCCCAGAGCAGGCCGTTGTTCATCGGAATGGGCCTCGGCGCGGTCTACAAATTCTGCACCGGCTTCCTTCATTTGTGGAAAGACGCCCCAAGCACCGGGATCATCGGTCTGCCCAAGGCACAGATCGGGATCGAAGCGACACCGGCGCTTCTGGGGGTCGGTTTCATTCTCGGTCCCCGGATCGCGGGGGTGATGGTCGCCGGAGCGGGCATCTCCTGGCTAATCCTGATGCCGTTGATCAATCTCCTCTTCGCCGGACGAACTGCACCGTTGTTTCCGGAAACGACCAAGCTGATCGTCGATATGACTTCGACCGAAATCTGGTCGCGTTACATTCGCTACCTCGGCGCCGGAGCGGTGGCGATGGCGGGGATCTTCACAATCGTCCGTTCAGTACCGATGATGGTTCAGTCATTCCGCCTTGGTGTGGCCGAGATGAAGCGCGGTCGCCAAGGTGCCGCAGTAAAGGTACCGCGGGTGGAACAGGATCTGTCGATTCGCACCGTGGGGGTAATTGTTCTCGGTGTGATCGCGGCGGTGGCGATCATCCCGCACCTGGTGGGCGGATTCGAGACATTCGCTGGGCGTCTCGTTGTCGCGCTGGCCATCACGGTTTTTGCATTCTTCTTCGTCACCGTCTCTTCCCGGATTGTCGGGCTTATCGGCGTGTCATCGAATCCGACGTCGGGGATGACCATCTTGACGCTTCTGGGGACGTCACTGATCTTCTATGCATTGGGCTGGACTGATGCGCTGGGGCGGATCACGGCGCTGTCGGTCGGGACCGTCATCTGTGTGGCCGCGTCAACCGCCGGCGACATGTCCCAGGATTTGAAGACCGGGTATCTGGTCGGCGCCACGCCATACAAGCAGCAGGTCGGCCAGTTGCTGGGCGTGGTTACATCGGCATGGGCGGTCGCGTATGCGGTCACCGTCCTGCACCACGCTTACGGATTCGGGACGGTCGCGCTGCCCGCGCCGCAGGCGATGTTGATGAAGACTGTGGTCGAAGGTGTTCTCTCGGCGCAACTGCCGTGGATGTTCGTCCTCATCGGGGCGGGAATGACAGTGGTGGCCGAACTGCTGCATGTCCGCTCACTCCCGTTTGCGGTGGGTCTCTATCTGCCGTTGGCCACTATGACTCCGATCTTCGCCGGTGGCTTTGTGCGCTGGGCGATCGATCGGCGTCACCAGGCGGCCGAACAGAACCCCGATCGCGAACGCGGCATCTTGCTTTCCTCCGGTTTGATCGCGGGTGAGGGACTGATCGCGGTGAGTCTGGCAGGGTATGTCTATCTCGTCGGCAAGCCCGAAGGGATCGGCGATGCCTGGCTGGGTGGCCTCTCCGGCTGGCTGGCGCTGGCTTTGTTCACTGGTCTGGCGTATGTGCTCTGGCGCCGCGGCAATGCGAAGTGATCAGGGTACTCCGCCTTACGAACGCAGTCGCCGCATGGCGCTGATGGTAAGCCGCACAGCCAGAAGCGGGTGTTCATGTGGCATCTGAATGTCTCTCGGCCCCTGTAGGCGGTCCTGGCGCGACTTCACGCCGTGACGAGGGGTCCTGACTGATGAAGTCGAAGCCCAACCCCACCGACCGCGGCGGGATTGGGCTTCATGGAGACTGCATGCAGGATTGATCTACTTGCAGTCTTTGCTACTCGTAATCATTGCTGAGCGCCGACCATCGGCCTGGGTGGTAACGGTCACTTGCACACCGGTGATCCCGCGTGCGGCGATGCGCTGCTCGATCAGCGCCTTGATTTCCGCGTCGGTCTTCGACTTGTCCTGAATGTCGAGGTCGTCCAGATTGAGATCATCGAGGGAGCACTTTGCGCCACCGGCGCCGCTCTCGCCCATGCGCACGGTGATCTTAAGCCGCGGCTCACCGCTGGTCGATGTGCCAATACGATCGACCATCACGTTGGCATTCGCGCAACCTTGCGCAGCCAGTCGTTCGAGTATCATGGACTTGATCTCCTCGTCAGTCTTGCCCTCGAACTTGAAATTGAACGCGTCCGGACGCAGCTCACATGCGACTTGCGCGTACAGGCTGCCCGAGACTGTCTCGACCATCGGCGTGACGGTCGGCTCACCCTCGAATCCTGCCATGCCGGCCAGCACCGCGGTGGCTTCCTTCACAGCCGAACGGGACGGCAACCCCTTAATGATGTAACGCGCACCTTCCGATTCCTTCGCCACACTGATCTCGATGTCCCTGTATCCCAATGCCTTCAGAACGTTGGTGAGTTCGGTGGGGTTGACGCGGCCGGCCATATCGGCACTGGCAAAGCTGGCCTCGTAGCCGATCGTGCGGTGGTATTCGAACGGAACCAGCGTGATGAACGCGAAAACCAGCGCCGACGTGACAACCGCAAGACTGAGCTTGCGATTGGCGGTAAACAGGTATTTGAGTCCGAACATGATCGAGTTTTCCTTCCCAGGGCGCAGCGTCGCGCGCGATTCCACCTGTGCCCGGAGTGCGTCAAAGGCCGATGTCGGCACCAGCGTCTCAAGGCGCGCCTGCGTCAAAGACCGCTCCAGGATATGCTCGGCCTCGCGCGCCCGACCAGATTGGGGACCCGTGGGTCCTGCCGTCAGGTGGTCACTCAGGTGATGGTTCGCTTTGCGGTAACGCATATTTGGCCCCGCTTTCTTGGCTCTCTTGTTGTGATGTCTCGGCGGGCAGGTAGTGTTCAATTGCCGCCCGCATCTTTTTCCGTGCCCGCACCAGTCGGGCCTTGATGGTCCCTTGCGGCCGATTCTGAAGTGCGGCCAATTCCGCGATGGACCAGCCTTCCAGTTCGAACAGGGTGACCAGCGCCCGTTCCTCCGGTTTGAGGACATCGAGCGCCCGGTCGAGCCAGCGTCGCGCCGCGTAGGCCTCCGACGGATCGACACCGGCTTCTGTCTCGCACATTTCCCGGGTCAGGTGCACTCGGCGGCGCCACCAAGGTCCTACAACCCGATTTCTGTACGTGTTGACGATGATCCGGTACAGCCACGGCCGGAAGGCGTCCGGATTCCGCAGGGTCCGGACCCTGCGCAGAGCAGTCAACAGGGCATCCTGGTAGACGTCGTCACCCTCGTCGCGGCTGCTCGCCAGCTTCCGGCAGAAGGCCTCCGCCCTCGAGTGCTCCGCCTTCAGGTACGTCCAGAACAGGTCCCTATCCATGATCCACCGTGCCTGAGACAGTTCAAACCGACGGAAAGTTGCATGGTCACCAGAGAATTCTGCCACGCCACAGCGATCTGGGTTTACACACGCGTCTGATTTCAGGTTACGACCATTCGAATCTCAGACAGCTTCCAGCGTGTGGTCAGAATCGTCGCGAACCCTGGGCGGGGTCGTGAACAACTGCTTCATCTTGTTGCGATAGTCTTCAAAGGCCCTTCTACCAGGTTCGGTCAGACTGAGAAACGTCCTGGGTATTTTGCCGGCGAACTCCTTCTGGATTCTCAGATATCCGGCCGCTTCCAGTCTGCTCAGGTGCGACGACAGATTCCCCGGCGACGCTTCGAGGTTCCGCGGATGACCATCTACGGCTGAAAGTGGTTGTGATACAACGTGTTGTACCGCCGAAAAGTGGAGGCGAGGGAAATCGAATCCCATATTCATGTTGCGGGACAAGAACTTACACAGCATTGGGCCCGAATGGTGGCGACCCTGGAGCGAGCGATACAACTTCTGACAATCACCATTAGCATCTAAGCAGTGGACATGCACCGTCAGATACCGTGTCTTCTGACTGAAGATCCGATCAACGGAGCTACGCGCCGATGCCCAGAACGCGTGCAGGGAAGACCAGGATGAGGATCCTCATGGTTTCTATGGCCATTGTCCTGTCCGTGACGGGTACCTTTATCTTTGTTTTCTTTACCGCGCATGAGTACTCAGGGTTGCCCTCCGATCATTTTGATGGGTCGCATTTCTTCAATCCCGAACCTGGGGATCACACGTTCTGGGACATGCTGAAGTGGATGTGGGAGATGAAGACCGTCTCTTGGCCCGATTGGGTTGATGATCCCGGGCAACCACCGCCGCCCGGAAGAACACCCGCCGGCATGCTTCGCGCAACGTTTGTTAACCATGCCACCGTCCTGATCCAGATGGACGGCTTGAATATTCTGACCGATCCCATCTGGTCCCCGCGGGCAGGACCGATAAGTTGGGTCGGCCCAAGGAGAGTTCACGCTCCCGGCATAGCTATGGAGGAACTACCCAAGATAGACTATATTCTCATTTCCCACGACCACTATGATCATCTGGACTTATCTACTTTGGAGATGATTGTCGAACGCGATCACCCTATGGTTCTTGCCGGTCTGGGAGTCATGGCGCTCCTGCCAGACAGATGGGCTCCAAACGTGCAGGAACTGGATTGGTGGCGAACACACAAGTCTGCTGCCGCCGGCACAGTCTTTACGTTTGTGCCTGCGCGTCACAGTTCCGGCCGGTGGCCATTTATGGAGAACTTGACCCTCTGGGGCGGTTTCGTCATTGAGAGCCCCAGCGGCGAACAGGTCTACTATGCCGGCGATACCGGGTACGGCGCCTTTCTTGAATCCATACGTGATCAATTCAAGCGGGTCAGGCTGGCCATCTTGCCACTGGGCAATTACGAGAAGAGATGGTTCATGAAAAACCAGCATATGAATGCCGACGATGCCATACAGGCTCACCTTCTGCTTCGAGCCCAACAGTCCATCGGCGTTCATTTCAGCACCTTTGCCGAACACCCCGAGCAGACCATCGACGCTCACGAGCATGACCTCGCCGCG
>Ga0315273_10001778_pt1 | contig 24859 bp, 22 predicted proteins | sample YL17G02_0_MG_FD_205753 | JGI IMG/M metagenome (GOLD analysis project Ga0315273, IMG submission 205753) | Sediment microbial communities from Yellowstone Lake, YNP, Wyoming, USA - YL17G02_0 | ecosystem: Environmental > Aquatic > Freshwater > Lake > Sediment | place: USA: Wyoming | collected... | reverse complement strand
ACAGGTTGGCCGGGCCGACTTCCAGCGCCGCAAAGCGCGGAGCCTTGCCGGCAGCCGGAGCAATCACGAGACCGTCGGCATCAAACGCGATTCCGATCGGGGCAAGCGTCGCCGTGAAGGTGAGGGAGCTCTGCGTCAGAGGCAGCGTCGCAGTGCCAGATACCGTGATGGTTACCGGCACGCTCAGAGTCTCAAGCTTGGCCGGATCCGAATTGGTCGCCAACTGGTAGTAGACCACCAGCGAGGTGCTCGTGCTGGAAATAGTTTGTGCCGCAGCTGAAACCGCGCCTGCGGAGCTAACCAACTGGAAGACACCGGGAACGGTCGCATCGGTATTGGCAGTCATGGGGAATGAGAGGCTTACGCCCGCAGCAGGCGCAGCCGACAGGGTGAATCGAACCCAAACACCAAGGCCGGCGCCAAGCTGGCTATAGGTGCTGTCGGCGAAGGCATTCAGGTAATTCTCTTTCACTTTCATTGTGGGTTGGGTTGTGACAGCACCGGAAACCCCGTTGATCGCGCCTGCGGTGCTGGTCACGGAGGCGATGCCGTTGGAGATCGCGCTGATCACCAGAACGTTAGCCTGGCCGGCAACGATGGCGTTACCCACGCTCGAAATACTGGCATTCAGCGAAGTCAGGCCGCTGCCATACACCTGAACGCGAACACCCTGAACGGTGAACGAAGAATTTGCGGGCATGGCGGCAGGAACGGAGATAACCAGCACTCCAGAACTATTGCTGGACGAACCAGCCACAATAGTAACTCCGAGGGCTTGGCCTGCGGCGTTAATGTTGTTAGCAGTGCTGAGGGTACTGGTGATCGGTACACCGAAGCTGATCGAGATCGTACCGGCAGCAGTGACCGGTGAGTTCGTGATAAGGGTAAAGGTAATCGCCCCGGCGCCTTCGGTGTATCCTGTCGCGGTTACTGTCGTGACAGGGATACTGCCGACCGAGAAGGTCCCCTGGGCAAAGGCGGCTGCCGAGAGTCCGAAGAACATCACGGCTGCTACCAGAAGGGTTTTGGCTTTCATCTATTAAGCTCCTTTTTCTGAACGTGAGGAGCAACCTCACGGAATGTTGGATCCTGTACAGGAACTGCTTTTACTGCTGTGAAACGCGCGCTTAGAAAGAATGTCGTGATGAGCTCCGAGCCCGTTCCGTCCTTAAGTAAAACGGACACTTGAGAACAGACAAACCCAACTCGTAGACATCGGAACCAGACTCTAACAGTCTACCCCAAATTATGTCAAGGAGTTTTTAGCTCCGCGCAACGGCGTAACTCGTTGCAAACTGAACCACTCACGACCGCTACGAACAGACAGATGCGCGAGGTCTCCAAAAGTGGCTAAAAAGTTCCCAATGAGATGATAGCCGGGCCGAAAAAGCCACCACTAAAATGGATTGCGACTTTACGAAGGGTCGGTCATCTGTATAATTGCCGGAGAATGAGCGATGACTCGAAGCTGCACAGGCTGGTTGAAGAAGGTAAGCGGGGCGAAATCGCTGCATATCATGCGATTTACAAGGAATTTGGCGCCCGTATCTTCAACTTCCTCTTTCGCGTCCTCAGTTCGAGAGAAGATGCCGAGGACGTCACTCAGCAGACATTCCTCATTGTTTTCCGGCAGCTGGGTACGCTTCGAGACCCGACTCAGCTTGAATCCTGGATCTATCGGATCGCGCGCAACGAGGTCTACCAGAGATTCAGGAAAAAGAAGGTTGGCTCTCTCGATGACGAGGAGATTAACGGCGATGTGCGAGGGCTGGAAGAACATAGTCTCTATGCGCAACCCGAAAAACTTCTCCTCAACGAAGAGCTCCGACAGGTCCTGCAAGCGGTGCTGGACGGCCTGCCCGTAAAGTTGCGGGAGGTGTTCGTGCTTGCGGCGGTGCAGGGTATGAGCTATCAGGCAATCACCGAAGTCGTGGGTCGATCGCTCCTGTCGGTCAAGACGGACATCTACAGGGCGCGTCTGCAGGTGAAGGAAGAACTCAGGAAGTATCTGGGCGAAGGGTTCGGATCAACGGTGAAAGCAGAAACGAAATGACACGGCACCTTACAGAAGACATGATCTCGCAGTGGGTGGACCGGGAGCTCGATTCCCGTCAGGCCGCAAAGGTCGAAGCACACCTGAAAGGCTGCGAGACCTGTCAAGCCGTCGAAAAGGAGATGTCGGCGCTAGGCCGCCTCTACCGCACCGAAGAAGCCCTGGAACCGCCTCCTTACCTTTGGACCAGAATCGCTGCGCAGATTCGAGAGGAATCCCGGGAGGAAAAACGCGCTTTCTTCGGTATCGGCTGGCTTCTGCCCCGCGCCGGCTTGCAGCAGCCGGCATGGATGAGGATTTCGGTCTGGGCGCCGGCAGCAGTACTCCTGGTGGTGATCAGCAGCACAATCGCAATCATGCATTATCAGGCGGCGGCACGCGCGCAATCGGCGGCCATTGCAGAAATTGACCGCGCCCACAGCGCGCTGACCGCATTGAACACCAAAACTTATAATCCCTTCCACGAGTCGACGGCAATGGATACCGGCGCAAATCCCTTCGCGCAAAGCCCCCTCAGGGATCAGCCGAATCCATTCCGGAATCCGCAGGATCGGCCGTGACGGAAGGAGAGGTCATGAAGTACAATATCCCATTGCGGGCTGAGAATCCGATGGGCGTGAAAATCCTCCGATCTTGTGCCATTGCACTCCTAATGCTTTGCGGCTGCTCCGGAGTCTTTTTCTCGTCAATCTCCAACCTCTTCGGCAATCCCCAGGCCCAGCTCGGCGCTGCCGAACGAGCGATGATCATCGACTCGGATCCGGATGAGACCCGGCAGGCGCTTTCCATTGCTGAAGCACAGCACGAAAAAATAAGGGTGCTGATTTCTCAGGGCCGTTACGACCGCGTCCCGGGTGAAGTAAAGACTATTCTGGATCTGAAACTGCCCGATAAGTATGAAAGCAACGTGGCAAAATCGGCATGCATCATCGCCAACGATCTCGCGGAAAAACTGCAGTTTTCGTTGGCTCATGAGGTGCTCGATGAAGCCCTGCGTCATATGAAACTTAACGAAAACAAGGCATCCGTTTTAAAGATCCAGGCCTTTGTTTACAAGACCGAGGGTAATTTGGACAAGGCTCTCCAGTGCCTGGAACGAGCGATTGAACTCGAAAAGCAGGGTAATCGTCCCTGAGTCCGGACCTAATCCCCCACAGCCGGCTGCCCCGAAACTTCTGAAAAAAAGCAGTTTTCTGTTTACGGCGCAGTCGGGATTGTGTATAAACGCTGCGAGTAGGGCAGAGAAAATTGGGTGGATCTGATGCGCCGGCAACTGAAGGTCATGCGGAAGCGGCAAATTGCGGCAAGTGTAATCCTGGCAGGGATATGTGTCATCGGGCTGGTCTATAGCGATGCCCTGCAGCAAAAGGAACGCCTGCGTAGCCCTGCGCCCGCCGAAGTCCCCGGTGTAGCCGGAATATCCCAACCATTCTCCTTCGCCAACAGCACTGCCAAGGCCCCCGCGCCGAAGGTCGTCATCGTTTCCGCTGAAAAGCTTCTGCCGCTTGAAACCGAACCCGCGGAAGAAGCCGGCGCAGACCTTGATCTTGCGCAGGCAGGGAGAGATGCTCAGTCCGCTCCTTCCTGGATACCCGCACCCGGCCGTCTCGATCTTTCACGCCCGAGCATGCTTTACCTGCGCAGGTCGTTGCCGACATTTGATCAGACGCGTTCAACGCGTGCGCTGTCGCCCTCCCGCAGCCTGCTGGCTGCCAGCGCCGCGCGGTATCTGGACACGCCATTCAACTCGCTGCTCGACAATGTCTTCAAACATGCGGAGGATGCAGGTTCATATTCGGACGCCTCGCGACAGAAGCAGGATTCCCGCAACCCTTTTACCGAGGCTAAGCAAAAGGCTGAATCGGAAGCACCGCCCTCCAACCCGGTGGCTTCTGCGCCTCCTGCGCCGCCGCCGGTGAAAGACACCACTCCACCGGCAGGCGACCAGACGGCGAAAGACACACCTCCGGCAACCAGCCAACCGGCCACCGGCGGAAGCACTCCCAAACCCGCGGCGCCCGAAGGCCCGATGCTGATCTTGGGAGACTTCAGCGGCAACGGGACGCTCGAGGCCCGAAACGCAAGCCAGATTGCCGACGGAGTGTTTTCATTTGCGGACGGACAGCGGACCTTCAGCCTCTTTGTGAATCCGGCCGCGGTGGAACTCCAGAGATCTTTTGCCATTGACGACTTCAACAAGGACGGGATGCCGGATCTCCTGGTAACGAGCCGGGCCGCGCTTCTCGGGGCCATACTCCTGGGCAACGGAAACGGCGACTTTAAGACTACAGACACCTTCGTGACCGGATATGAGCCCACGGTGCCCGTGCCCGGGGTTTTGAGAGACACCTACAGGGAAATCCTCTCGGTCAATGTAAGGACGGGGATGGTTCAAACCTTCCGGAAGACCGATTATTACCGGCTGGCCCGCGGCCAGGCGGTTATCAATTTCATTCCTGATTTCCTTGCGCGGGTCACGGAAGTGTCTTCCGGCGCCGACTGTCTCCTCGCGGCTCAGTCGGGGAAATCGGCTCAGGTCTACCAGTTGCGTAACGACAGCTCACTCAATTCTTCCGACAACAGCCTGCCGACTACGACGAGCATCTCGATCGACAAGGATTTCCTTCAGGAAAACGCTCTGGGCAATCTGCAGGTTTATCAGGTAGGATCGAGTGCATCGATTCTGCTGACCAACAGCCGCCGCACTTCCTTCAACGTCGCGAATTTCCGATTGTATCCGCAGATATTCCTGGTGGTCGGTGACATTACCAGGAAGGGCACGCTGGATGTGGCGGTTGCCTATCTCCTCTCCACCACGCCCGTCAGGTAATTTGCCCCACTGGCATTTTTCCGGTATCCCTCATGACCTGCAACCTTACACGGATCTCGCTATCTCGGCCGCTTTCTATCGCCCTGCCAGGGCTCCGCGCCTTTCTGCACGATACCGGGGGCTCGCGGACTCGCCCCCGGCTATCTTCTGACCGCTCCCTCACGGTCGCGGCTCTGTAAGCGGCGCCAAATCAGAGCCGCGCGCGTAAGCAAGCGGCGGGAAATGCGGCTTCATCTATGTTTTCACAGCTTCTCAGGCCCTGGGCTTTCAATGATCGCAGATCCAAGCCCAGCGAGCGCGAAACTAGCCGGCCGCCCGTGTCGAAAGCAGCACGAACTGCTTAACACCGGATCCATGCCGCCGCACCGCCCTAGTTCTTGGGCTTATCCTCGGGGGGCGGAGGAGGCTTCTTCTGCTCCTGTTCCTCGCGCTTGGCTCGCTGCTTCTGCGCGTTCTCCATATCGTTCAGGTGATCCTGCTCCTTCTCGTTCACGAATTTGCCCACGTTTCTCAGGGAGTCCCGCAACTCCTGCGTCATCTCCTGGAAGCGCTCCGGGGTCTTGATCACGTGAGGCGTGATCAGGATGAGCACTTCCGTTCGAGTCACGTTTTTGCTCGTCGTCCCGAAGAGGGCGCCAATCAGGGGGATTTCAGAGAGAAAAGGCACGCCGTTTCGGCCGATGCTGCTGTTGTCCCGGATAAGGCCCGCAATGGCGACGGTTTCCCCATCTTTCACCGCCAGCGTGGTGTTCACGCTGGTCTTGTTGAACGTGGGACCCAGATCAGGCACGTTGGCTCCGGGGCTGCTGATCTCCTGGGCGATTTGCAGCGTCACTGTGCCTGATGCGGAAATGCGGGGCATGACGATCAGCGAGATACCCGTATCGCGGTACTGCACGCTGCTGGTGCTGCCTCCGACTCCGCTGATGTAACTTGCTCCCCGGTAGGGCACTTCGCCGCCCACCACGATCTGCGCCGTTGTTCCGTCGAGGGCAAGGACCGATGGAGCTTCGAGGATCCTGACCTTGGTCTTCGTTCTCAGCGCGTTAATGTTCGCCAGAATCTCGCGCGTATTCCCGATAAACGCAAACGTGCTGGCCGAAAAAGCGCCTGTGGCCGCGGCGATGCTGGCAGTAGTCAGGTGCGGATCCGTGCTGCGCGCCTGCAGATTCGCCGAAACGCCAAAGCTGAGCTGATCGTTCAGCTCCACCTCGAAGATGCGCGCGTCGATGATGACCTGGCGCGGCAGCACATCAAGTTTTTTAATGGTTTCGGAGAGGTAGGCGTAGTCCGCCTGGCTGGCCTGAATGATCAAGGTGTTATTGATGTCGTCCGCCACCACACGCACCGTGTCCTGCAATCCGGTGAAAGCGCCGCCGCGCAGTATCGTCGCGGACATGGTTGGTCCGCCGCCGAGGCGCGGGCCGAGTTGTGAGCCGACTCCCATGAACCCGCCACCGAGGCCGCCGCCCTGCATTCCCCCGTACCCGCCCCCGCCGAAGCCGCCGCCTCCGAAACCACCCCCGCCGGCATAATTCCCGCCCACGGCGCCGGTATTTCCAAACGGCGTCTGGACCCCGGCTCCCGCGCCGCCTTGAATGGCGCTCGCCTGCCCCGTCCGGCCGGCGCTGCCGCCATAGGCTCCACCTGTCATCCCTGTCGTGCCACCTCCGCCGGAGTATCCGCCGGAACTCATATCTCCGCCATAGAGGGCCGAGAGGATCATGGAGATGTTGGCGGCCGTCGAATTTTCCACCGTGTAGACAAAGGTCTGGACACTGCGGCCGGTCGTATTATCCAACTGCGCGATCCAGCGCTTGACCTCCTCGAGCGCCCGTTTGGAATTTGCCATCACCAGAATGGAATTGAGCCGCTCGAGCGATATGAAGAAAATGCCGGTGGGGGAGTCTTTCGAGCCCGAACCGAAAATCTTTTTCAGGTCATCGAGCACATCGGCGGCGGCATTGTATTTCATCTTGATAAGCTCAACGAGTTCCGGGTTGAGAAAGTTGTCATCGAACAACCGGACGACCTCGACCAGCTTCGTCACACTTTCTCCATAATCCGTAATGATCAGCATGTTGAGCCGATCGTAAGGCATGATGACGCCGCCGTCGGTCATGAACAGCTTCAGAGGCTCGATCAGATCCCTCACCGGAACAAACTCGGCGCGGACGACATAGGTCGCCAGCCTCCCGGCCTTAATCCTATCCACGGGAACAACCGGCAGCGGAGACGCTGATGTGGCCGGCGCAGGAACCGTCGGAGCCGGCGCAGGAACCGCTGGAGCCGGCGCAGGCGCGGCCGCCGAGCCGGGCGCGGGTTTCGCCGGCGCCGCCGGTATCTGCGCCGGAGGCTTTTCAGGACCTTTCTCAGGCGGCTGGGGCGGAGAGTTCGGAGAGAGATCAATGATCTCCACGCCTTTCTTGAGGCCCGATGAGATCGCAACCACCTGGTAAATATTCCCCTGCTTCACAAGAGCCACGTTGTTGTTCTTCAGGATCAGGCTGAAGAGGGGAGCGACATCATCCTTGGACATCGATCCCGAGCTGTGAATGGTTACGCTTCCCTTCACCTCGGGATCGATGACCAGAGGGGTATAACCCAGCTGATCCGCTATCTGGTTGATGAAATCATACAGGTCGGCGTTGTCATAGTTCAGCTGCACCGACCCGCCGGACGCCGGCCGAGGGGGCGCGGGCGCGGACGCGGACGCCGGCCGAGGGGGCGCGGGCGCGGGCGCCGGCGCCTGTCCGATCTCCGGTCTCAGGGCCAGGGCAGTCTGCTGGACGCCCTTCTGCAGCTGCTCGACCAGCCGTTCCATCGCCTTGCGTCTTTCTTCCCCGGACATCGGCATGCGCGCCGGTGTCTGGGTCTGAGCGGGAAGTGTCGCGGCGGAGATGCCCCGGGCCACCAGGGCGCAAATTAATATCAGGCCATAGATCCATATTTTTCGATTGATGATCAACACGTGGCTTCCTCTCAAGCTGAATGGGTTATCTATGGGTCGGGACGCACCGGTACATCGCCAAACGGTGTGCGGATGACTCTTCTGCCCTGTTGGTCGGTGGGGCCTCCGGCCGGCGAACTCTGCTGCGCTGCAGGCGCGATCTGCCGGCTCGGTTGAGTTGGATTGCGGCCGGGGGGCTGAACTCCTGGAGCGGCGGCCTGGGCCGCCCCGGAAGAGGCTCCAGCCGGAACGGCGCGCGGCCCGCTGGATACAGGCTGAGCGGCGCCCTGCCCGGAGGCGCCGCCGCCGCCAATTGATACCACACGGGTGGGCAGAATGGGTGTCCGGCCGGCTTGAGCTGCCGTCCCCTGCGCCGGGTGCTTCGAAGCGTCGAACAATGGGATGACCTCGCGGCGGTTGCCTTGCTCGAGGACCATCTGGTCCCGAGTAATGTCGGTGATGGTATAGCCCTGGAAAGAATCGCCCAAGCGCTTGGTAATGGACCTGTGGGGAGGACCGGCCGCAATCGGATCGATAACCGACGCCAGCTTCTGCTCCCCGACCAGAATTACACCGACGAGTACCGGCCTCACCTGCATTGGCGGAACTTCCGGAACCGCGGGTGTCGCGGGCGCAAGCTCTTCCTTGGTGCGCGTATCCGAGAAAATAGTCTGAGCCGGGATGACGGCAAAATCCGCCGGGTTATACTGGGTGGGCGGTTTCACTGGCGGCATTCCGGGTTCGAGCATGATCGTCTGCTTCGGATCCTTCAAGGGCTGGATTTTTGCCACATCGTTTTCCACCCTGAAGCTCTTGGCCGACGCATAGAGCCGCCACCCCAGGAATCCCGAGAGCAGCAGCAGTACGGCATTGATAGCTATCCAGTTTTTCGTCATACAACCTCACTTCATTCCGGTCGACTGCGCTGTCGCGGTTTTCTGGTCCGGCTTTGAATCCGGAACCACGATATACCCGGACACGGTAAGGCCCGGCCTTATCTCCCACCGCTTTTGCATACGGAAGCTGGTAACCGATAGATCATCCACGCTGAGCAATTTGCCATAGTTCTCTATGGCAGCCATAAAGCGCACCAGCTGATCCAGCACACATTGGGTTTCGATGCGCACCGAAACCTTCACCAGATCGTTCTCGAGCTTTTGCACCTGCTGCACGTCTCTCCGGATAATCTCCACGCCATTCTGGTCGGCCAAATCCTTGAGTATCTTTTGCAGCTCAGCGCCGGCAATCGAGGGGTTCTCACCGGGGAGACAAAGACTCAGATCCTGTTTGAGGCGCTGACGGTACTCTTCGATGCGCCCCTTATAGCGATCCTCCCGGATGAGCATCTCTTTCTGCCCCAGGAGAGTCCGTCGCTTGAATTGAACTTCCTTCGAAAGACCATCGCCTCCGGGCACTACCATTGTCCCGAGATAGAAGAGCAGGACCAGGCCCGCGATGACTCCGCCGGCAATGAGAACCTTTTTGTCACGCGCAGAAATCTTCACAGTTTATCTCTCCAGTTTCGCTTGAAAAGTGAAGCGATCTTTCCCCGTCTGCGCATCCTTGAATACGGTGCCCTGCGCAGCGACGTTCATCAGGAACGGCGATCGTTCAAGCTTCAGGACCAGGTCGGGGGGAGACGCGCTGAGACCGGAGATCTGGATCGATCCATCCCGGTTGCTGCTGGTGTAGACGGTAACAAAGGTATCGGGCGGCAGAATCGTCGTCAACTCCCGCAGGACTTCCAGATTCATGTCGCGTTGCCGGAAATTCCCTTCGATATAACGGATCTTCCTCTCGATTGCCTCGCTTTCCGCCCGGAGATCCTGCACCCGTTTGACCGGCCCCTTCAGCGCCGCTATCTGCTGATCGAGCTGACGGATCAGGATCCGCTCCTGCACCATTCGCCGAAATCCCAGACCGGTCAGGAGGGCGATGACGACCACTCCAAGCGCAATCGCAGGCACATAAGCCCATGGGGTCTGGCGAGTGCGCAGAGCTTGTGGCAGGAGATTGAGCCTGACCGGCGGACGCCGGATGAGGCCGGAATGCGCCAGTGCGAGCGATGCGGCGGCCTCCGGCAGGTGGGACCGGTTTTCGAGCGGCATCTCGAACTGGATGCGCGTGCCGAGCAATTCGCAACCCGCCATCTCCTCCCGAAGATCCCGGTGAATGGAAGCCGAATCCTCCCCCGTCAGAACGATCTTTTCGACCGATTCCTCCGCGCCCATACGGATCTTCGCCACAGCCAGTTCCAGTTCCTGGAAGAGCAGCTGTTTCTGCGGCGCCGCGTTTTCTCTCGATGATTCACGCGAATAGACCAGGGTTCCATCCCGGACGGCGATGACCTCGATGCCCGTGGGAGAAAGATCCGCAATGATGTAGGTTTTTCGCTCGCTCTCTTTAACGCCCGAAAGGAAGAGGTTGGTCAGGGCAGCCGAGCCCGAGGTGACCATGGCGGGGCGGATACCCAGTTCCTGCAAAACCGCCAGATGAGCATCCAGGAGCGATCTCTTGATCATCACGAGCAGGACGACCAGTTTCTTGCTTCCCTGATTCACCTTCTGGGGAACGAAGTCGTAATAAAACTTTTCTTCCTCAGTCGGTTCGAAGGACTGAACCTGGTAAAGGACGACCTGCTTCAGGTTGTCGGCAACCTCGAGCGGAAGATCCAGGTGCCGGATCACGACATCTCGCCGGGGCATTCCCAGCACGACCTTGTCGCGGCTGAGGCGGTTCGACCTGAAGAACTGGTCGATTTCACCCCGGACTTCCGCGCGGCCGCGCAGCCGGTAGTCCGCGATGCGCTTGAAATGCGTGAACACCCCGCCCGCGAGATTTCTCTGCAGGCTGGATATCAGCAGGTCCTCCCTCCGGATCTCAATTCCTATGCTCGTCCTGAGATAAATCATTCCACTCCCCACTGCGCGGAGTCCGTGGATGCCCGCGCAATATCTCCGTGCTTGATGCCTCCCGCGCGGGATCCGGCGATTCCCGCGGTCCGTATTCATTTGCCTGCCGGGCGTTCCCGGCCGGATCCGACGATCAGGCCTGCGCCACCATTTGACTGAACAACCCCTCGCCTGGAAGGCGAGGGGTTTCAGTCATCCCCGAGGGGGACACTAAAAGTCCTCCGGCGCCCGGCTCTCAAAGCCAGGGCACATTCTCATTCCAGTAAATGATCCGGAATCCGATCGGCTCCCTCGGATCCACAAAAATAACGGTCCGAATCGCCCGCAGCGCCTTCGAGTTCTTCCGGCGTCCCTTAGCCGTGAGAGTATAAGCGCCGGTCACGTCTGTCCCCAGAAAAACCAGGGTGTTCGGCCCGATGTTCACCGCCAGAGAGCGGATGATCTCTTCGCTGTTGGCAAACGGCTTCGTCTTGCGCCGTTCATAGATCGCCTGGGCAGCCTGCGGAGGCATGCCGGGAACCGACATCAGCACCTCCAGCGGAGCGAAATTGATATTGATTCGGTTAATATTCGTGTAAACCGTGAGACAGTTCAACAGGCCGGCCCGGCGGACGAATGACCCGTCAGGCGCCCTCTCCACCCGTCCGTAGAAATAATCCCGTGTCACCCCGCGCACCAGAAGCAGCTCCTCCACCGTGTCGAACCGGCCGTTCTTTGCCTTGTAAGGCGGATTGAGGCTCTGGTAGTAATCGTCCTCGGCGCCGTTGGCATGGCGGAGGCTGTCGACATCCTTCCAATCCAGAATCGAGTCCACGATGATGTCGGAATCCGGTCGGGCAATTCCCAGCGCATCCATCAGAGAATGCAGCTGCTCCTCGCTGACCAGGTTCAGATTGATCTTGCCGGACTCGTCCTGAATCTCCACCTCGTACTCGCCCTCACCCACCATCCCGCGCACCAGACCGAGGTCGATGGGATCGACTGTTCCCTGAAGCTCGAGTTGCTGGACCCGGGGAAACATCTTGCGCTGGACCAGCTGCAACGAGGTAGCCCCAAAGCCGGCCCGCGCGGCGTAGTAGCCGATGGCGCCGTCGCGTAAATTGCGCGCCGCCGCGACCTCCACAAAGCTCTCGCGCGAGAAACTCAGCGCGATGACGGCAAGCGCCGTCAGGATCCACAACAAGGCGATCAGGATGACTCCTCTTTCGGTTGCGCGCGTGCCGCTCATGCCGGCTCTAATATCCCCGTCTGGGATCGAAAGGGTTGATAAAATTCTGCCTCGGGTCGTACGGCCTGGCCGGGATCGGCACCACCATGAAACGGCTGAATGTCCCCCCCTTAGGGTCCTTCGCGATCATGGTCATGGAGATCGCCGCAGGCATCCGGCCGACGTCGCGCGAGTTCCATTCCCGGACCCACTGCGCGGGAAGTTCGCGCGTGCCTGGATCGAAATATTCGAAGGCGAAACTCGTCAGGTTGTCAAATATGCTGATGGTGGTGTCGTCCTTACGATCGAATATGCTTTCCCTGCCGGGATCGTTGCCCAGGTACCGGGTCTCCCGTTCCAGCAACGCATAATTGCCTTGCCGGTCCTGGTTGACGTCATAGGAAACAAAGGTGAGGCCGGGGTTGTCGTTAAAGCGCAAAGAGCAGAGGCTGATGAACTGGACGCTGTTCTCCGCGCCCGTGAAGATCGGATAGGGCGGGACCGTATTTTGGGGATCGATCGGTGTGAACGTGCCATAGATCGAGCTCATCTGCTTTTTCACCAGATCAAGAATGCTTCGATTGCGCTGGTTGACATCGATCGCGTCGGTGCCCCGCTTCCACGAATTGACGCTCAACCGGAAAATCCCCCACAGGCATACGGCCATCATCGCCACCAGCGTGACGGCGATAACCATCTCGAGCAGCGTGAAACCCACTTCATCGGTCTGTCTATGATAAGTTGTCTTCATCATTATCAACGTGACGGCCGCCTCGTTCCCTGGGGCTCTGCCGTGCTGATCACCTTCAGGGTCTGCAGTCGCAGATCCGGCGCCTGGGAATCCGGCGCATAAACTTCAACGGCATAAAAGAGCAGTTTCTGCGGCAGTTCCATCCCCTGCGGGAAATTTGCCGGCCGGGGCGTGTCCACCGCGTTGACCGCCAGTGTCCATCGTGTTCCATCCTCAAAATCTCCGCTCTTGGTCGTCGGCTGCCGAATAGCATCGTCCAGCAGGGACAGTTCCATCACGGTCTCCGCATGCTGGATCGTACGGGTCCGCAGTTGGACCTTGCGGATATTCCCCAGCGCCCCGGAGATCGCCGACAGGGTCATGGCGGCCCCGATGGCTAAAACCGAAAGTGCCACCAGGACCTCCAGGAGAGTGAAGCCCGCCTCCCGCCGCATCTTCACCGCTTTCATGGGGAGGTCTCCCCCGATCCCAATTTGATCCGCGCTCCGCCCGTTATAGGATCCGTGAACACTTTCAGCAGAGCGCCGTTGTCGGCCACGAGCAGAAGCTCCGCGCTGTCCGAGCTCCCGTTCGAAAGGAAGTGAATCATGAGCGGACCCTGCAGCACCTCCTGCCCCGAAAAGACCAGCCGATCGATTTTGACATCCTTGGGCAGCACGAGGGAATGAACGCCCTGGCCCAGATCGCTGCTGAGCACCAGTTTGCCGGCCCCCCGATCTACCAGCACCATCATCCCGGTCTGCTCCGTAATCGCTTTCTCCCGGGCATAACGCATCAGGTTCAGGACATCACGGCCCGAGGCGCGAAGATGGAGCGACGCGCTTCCGCGGCTGAGAAGCGGATAACTGACAGCCAGAGTAAGACTGATGATCAAAATGACCATCACGATCTCCACCAGCGAAAATCCGCCGGCGCTTCGAAATCCGCGCATCAGTAATCCTCATCAGGACGTTTTTCGGATCCGCATGTCGCCGGAACGGCCGCGCCTTTTCAAGTCTCACCGCCAGCGGCGGTGGTTTACCTTGATGAAATTACGCCGTTCCAAGCCGAATTCATAAGCGCAGGCATGAAACCGCGCAACGGGTACCCGCCGGTTCATTGCCAGCTGGTAATGTCCGCGTTCTCACCGTCCCCGCCCTCCACTCCGTCCGGTCCGTAGGAAAGCAGCTCAAAGTCTCCGTGCTGGCCCGGGCACCGGTAGACATAGGGTTTGCCCCAGGGATCCTTCGGCGGCTCGGATTTGTTCAAGTAGGGTCCTTTCCAGGCTTCGAGGTTCCCCGGATTGCGAATCAAACCCTCGAGCCCCTCGCTCGAGGTCGGATAGCGTCCGACATCGAAGGAGAACATTTGCATAGCACCTTCGATTTCCTTGATTTGGATTTTGGCAATCTGCTGTTTGCCCCTGGCCAGCTTGTCATAGACTCGCGGGCCGACTACCGCGGCCAGAAGGCCCAGGATCACCAGCACGACAATCAATTCAATCAGGGAGAAACCTCTCTCCGACTTGCGCTCATCCAGCCCCAAACGCATAGCACTCTCCATCAGAGCGGAATATCGTTAATGCTGAAGATAGCCAGAAGCATCGAGACCACGATGGTCCCGATGATTATGCCCATCACTAGAATCAGCGCCGGCTCAAAGAAGGCAATGAGGTTTTTCACTCCGGTGCGAACCTCATTGTCGTAGACCTCGGATACCTGCACCAGCATGGAGTCCAGCTTTCCGGACTCTTCACCGACTTCGATCAGGTGCATGGCAAGAGGCGGAAAGACGCCGCTTTGCTTCATCGGCTGCGAAATCCCTTCGCCCTTCTTAATTCCATTCCGGATCGGCTCGATCATGGTCGCGATGCCCTGGTTGGTGATGATATCCCGCACGATCGTCATCGCCTGCAGCAGGGGCACACCGCCGTGCAGGAGTGTCCCCAGAGTCCTGCAGAATCTCGCGACTTCCACCTTGCGCAGCACCGGCCCGACCAGAGGGATCTTCAACATCCAGCGATCCCAGGCCAAACGGCCCTGCGCGCTCGAGCGGAAACGCCGGAAATAAACCACGACCAGGACCAGGGCGATCAGAACAAACCACCAGTAACCGGACAGAAAATCGCTCAATCCCTTCAGGATCGCCATCGGCAGAGGCAGAGGCAGCCCCATGTCATGGAAGATGGCGGCGAATCGCGGCACCACGAACAGCGTCAGGATCGTCACACTGGCGATGCCCACCAGGGACAGGAGAATGGGGTAGATCAGCGCGCCGACAATGTAGGAACGGAGATTCTCGCTGGTCTCCAGAAAATCAACGATGCGATGCAGGACCTCTTCAAGCATCCCGCCCGCTTCTCCCGCCTTGACCATGCTGGCGTAAACCTTGGGGAAGACTTCGGGGTATTTGCTCAAACCTTCCGAGAAGGACTTCCCGCCCTTCACCTCCTTCAGCACGTCCTGGATGATCTCGGCAAGCGCGGGACTCTCGGCCAGGTGACCGAGAACCGAAAGGCTCCGGTCCAGCGGAAAGCCCGATTTCACCAGCGTGTGCAGTTCCTGGGTGAAGATCAGCAGATCCTTCTGCCGGACCTTCTTCCTTTTCCAGGGCATCTCAAACTCGCGCGAGAGCAGCGTCCTCCCCTTGCCCGATCCGACCTTTATGGTGAACAGGCCCATTTCCTGAAGCTTCAGGGACACGGCTCCGTCGTCGGAACCCTCCAGGGTTCCTTCCACGATCTTCCCTTCGAGGGTCATAGCTTTGTAGAGGTAGGCCGGCATAGCTGGTCTTTAAATCTCCTGTGTCACGCGCAGCACTTCAGAAATGGTCGTCGTACCCTGCCGCACCTTGAGCCATCCGTCGTCCCGGAGCGGGCGCATCCCGAACTCCATCGCCTTCTTCCGTATCTGGTTGGAGTCCGCCTTTGCGACGGTGAGCTTTCGGATATCGTCATTGACGGGCATGAGTTCGTAGATTCCGACCCGGCCGCTGTAGCCCGTGAGGCTGCAGCGCTCGCATCCGCGCCCTTCATAGAACTGGATGGGCTCCCGGTTGCCGTTGCCGTACTTGAAGCCGATCTCGTCCAGCATTTCGGGCACCGGCTTTGCCTCTTCCTTGCAGTGGGGGCAGATCACGCGCACGAGCCGCTGCGCAAGCACGCCGATCAGAGAGGAGGCGATGAGGTAATCCTCCGCACCCATGTCCACCAGGCGCGTGATCGCGCTCGGAGCGTCGTTGGTGTGCAGCGTGGAGAACACCAGATGCCCGGTCAGCGCCGCGCGAATGGCGATCTCGGCCGTCTCCAGGTCGCGAATCTCTCCCACCATGATCACGTCCGGATCCTGGCGCACGATGTGGCGCAGCCCGGCGCCGAACGTCAAGCCGATCTGAGCCTGCACATGAATCTGGTTGATCCCGTCCATCTGGTACTCGATGGGGTCTTCGATGGTGATGATCTTCTTGTCCGGCTTATTGATCGTGTCCAGGGCGCTGTAAAGGGTGGTGGTCTTCCCGCTGCCGGTGGGCCCCGTCACGAGGAGGATGCCGTGCGGCCGGCGGATGAGGGATTCAAACTCCTTGAGCGAGTCCGCCGGGAAGCCGAGGCGGCGTATGTCATAGAGATTGCGATTGCTCTTGTCCAGAATACGCATGACCACGCTTTCGCCGTAAAGCGTGGGCAGTGTGGATACGCGCAGATCGACATCCTTTCCCATGACCTTGAGCTTGATGCGGCCATCCTGGGGAAGCCGCCGCTCCGCGATATTGATCTTGGACATGATCTTTACGCGGCTGATGACTGCGGCCTTGAGCTTCTTGGGAGGAGATTCGACGTCGTGGAGAATGCCGTCAATTCTATAGCGAACCTTCAGGGCCTTTTCGAAGGGTTCGATGTGTATGTCGCTGGCCCGGGTCTCGATCGCCCGCTGCATGATCAGGTTCACCAGCCGAATCACGGGCGCCTCGGAAGCCAGATCCTTCAACTGCTCGATGTCCTCGATTTCGTCGGCGAGATTCTCGATGTCGCCATCATCGATGCCCTCGATAATCCGGCCGAAGGTGCTGGCGGCCGATCCGTAGTATTTCTCGATCGCCTCCATGATCTCGCTTTCGGCGCCCAGGACGGCTTTGACGGCAAAACCCGTCGCCTGCCGGACCGAGTCCAGGGTGGCGTGATCGAGAGGATCGGTCATCGCCAGAGTGAGAACCTTTTCCTCCAGGGCCGCGGGCACGAACTTGCACTGCTTCATGAACCGGTGCGTAAGGACATTTTCCAACACCGGTCCGGCCGGATACTCCGCGCTGCCGATTGCGCGGATGCCCAGGTGCTCCGATACGACTCCAAGAGAGTCTTTCTCGGAAACATAGCCCAGATCCACCAGGAGCTTCCCGAGCTTCTCCCTGGAATCGGACTGCAGGTTCAGCGCCGTCCGAAGTTCCTCCTCATCGATGAGGCCCCGCTCGAGAAAAACCTGCCCGATCAGTTTTTTTGATTTGAGTGCTTCGACTTTAATACTCAATGGCTTTCATCCTCAATTTGAATTCTTTCCAGGAGTCTTCCTTGCGGGAGGCCTCCTCCAGATCTCGCCTCAGGACGCTCAGAACTACCGTCTTGCTCTGGTTCGGTTCGTCCGGGAAATTGCGATCTTCAAAAAAACCGATGATGGCAATCGCATCATCCCCCCGGACCTGCTTCAAATTCGCGCCGGTCTCAAAGAGAAGCCTGCTCAGCTTTTCCTTGAGATCCTCGACGCGGCGCCGCTTTTGATCCGGGGTGAGATTGTCGGTCTGGACATTGCCGAAAGGGGTCACAAACTGCCCCCGGTAAATGTTCACCGTGAAGCTCAACGCCAGACCATATCCCTGCAAATATGCGCCCTTCGCCCGTCCCGTAAGCACGGTCGAATTGTTGTCGAAGGCTCCGAGGATGGTCCGGTTGACCGCACCCTCGAATTTCTGAATCTCGCGGTTCACGGCGGGATAGTCAGGCCTGAAGGCCGATGCTTCCGAGGCTCCATGCGCGCCCTGAGCCATCAGCGGCGCGGCCGCCAGGCTGAACAGGACCAATCCCGACAGGGTCAAACGACGCAGTTGAACCATGGCTACTCCAATCCCCATAATATGATAGCTTGAGATAACTTTGTTCACTATCGACATCATCTTAGTTTTTTCCCTTTGCCTGGCTGTAGTGGCTGCGAACGAATTGCATTTCCTGCCCCATTTGCCGCTCGATCAAGTCGAGCGCCGCGTTGAGCTGCTGGGAGTTGTATTCCATCATGTAGGACTCGCTCTCGCGCAGCGCATCTTTCAGGACTCTCCGCACTTCGGCATTGGTGGGGTAGCCGCTCTGAGGCGACTGCCGGGAAAATGCATGAGTCTTGAACGAGAAGCCGTCGTGGTTCCAGGTGAACTCTGCATTCGAGAGGGCGAGAAAAGCCAGCGTCACGAGAGCCGCAATTCCCGCGTAGCGGACCACGTTGAAAAACGAGAACCTCCGAATTGCAGGAGACTTTACGGCTTCGGGAATCCGAACCGGTCTGAGGGGAGTCTCATCTTTCCAGACGCGCAGGGTCCCCTGCAAAGACTTCAGGTCCTCCAGTTCCTTCCGGCACCCCGGGCAGGACTCGATGTGGGCCTTCAACTCAGGACTGGCGGCAGGCGTGCCTCGTTCCTTGTAAAGCAGTTCAACGAACCTTTCCCTGATCTCATCACAGCGCATAACGTCCCCTATTTGGCAGCCCCCCCCTCTGGGCGGCGCCTGCTATGTTCCGACTCCAAGCTTTCTCAAGCTTTGTTGGACTCCCCTCAAACCATGGTAAAGCCGGGATTTAGCTGTTGAGAGCGGGCAGTCCATCACCCGAGCCACCTCCTCCAGGCTAAGTCCCATATACTCTTTAAGGATGATCGCGGAGCGATGATCCTCGCTGGTACTCATCAGAGCTTTGCATACCAAATCCCTGACTTCCAGGCGACCGGCAAAGTCAGTGCCGCCGGCGGCAACCTGCGGCAGAGTCCCTTCTTCTCCATCCCTTCCAGGGCCAGGATCATCCAGGGAAAGCTCGGGACTCCGAAAACGCCACCTCGCCCGGCACTGATTCAGCGCGATCCGGTATAACCAGGCCGGGAAACTCTTTGGATCACGCAATCCCCGAAGGGATCGGAAAACGGCCAGAAATGTTTCCTGTACCGCATCTTGCGCGTCTTCCCTGTTTCCCAGAAAGCGCCAGGCGAGGTTGTAAACCCTTCGCTGCCACTCCTGTACAAGTAACGTGAAGGCTTCCTCATCCCCGTCAAGAAACCTGAGAATAGTCTCGGACGTTTCGGTCATTCCCGGTTTCCTCGATCAGGGCACACGCAACTAGAGATGGTTTCCGAACTGGAAAAGTCTAAGCGATTTAATTGCATGAAGGTAAACCACCGCCTTGGGCGGCGCGGCAATTTTTTCGGGGTCTTCGGGTCTTTGTGGTTCGGCATTTTCCTGTCTTGCCTGCTCACGGACCCCGCGTCGGGAAGGTTATCAGCGCTGTGCGACGCCCTGCGCCTGTGCCAGAACGAAAGCAGAGTACGAACCAATGAAGACAGAAAAACCTACAGCTCCGTCCTGTAGTTGGGGGCCTCCTTCGTCACGAGAACGTCGTGCACATGACTCTCCTTCAGGCCAAAACTGGTAATGCGAATGAAGCGGCTGCGCGTCTTCAATTCTTCGATGTTCCGGCAGCCGCAATACCCCATGCCGGCTCGCAACCCCCCGGTCAACTGCGGAATCATGACCTCGACGCTGCCTTTATAGGGCACTATTCCCTCGATGCCTTCGGGCACGAGTTTGCCTTCGAAAAAGGAGCCCTCCTGGCCGTAGCGGTCCCGACTCCCGGCTTTCATCGCTTCCAGTGAGCCCATGCCGCGGTAAACCTTATAGCTCCGGTTCTGATAGAGCACGGTCTCGCCAGGGCTTTCGTCCGTGCCGGCGAAAAGGGATCCGACCATGACCGAGTCCGCGCCCGCGGCGATCGCTTTGGTCATATCGCCTGAATATTTGATGCCGCCATCCGCAATGAGGGGAATCCCCGCGCGGCGTGTGATCTTTGAACAGCTCAGAATTGCGGTGATCTGCGGCACGCCGGCCCCGGTCACGACCCGTGTGGTGCAGATCGATCCCGGCCCCATCCCGATTTTGAGGGCATCGGCGCCGGCACGAACAAGGTCTTTGGCGCCCCCCTCTGTGGCAATGTTTCCGGCTATGAGATCCACTTCGGGAAACTTGCGCTTGATCTGCCTGACGGCCGAGATCACCCGTGCCGAATGGCCGTGGGCGGTGTCCACCACGATGACATCCACGCCGGCTTTTATCAGCGCCGCGGCCCGGTCCAGAAAGTCCCCGGTCGCGCCCACTGCCGCACCCACTCGCAGCCTGCCCAGACTATCCTTGCAGGCAATGGGGTAGGCTATCCGCTTCTGGATATCCTTGACCGTGATCAATCCCTTGAGTCGATGCTTGCCATCAACCACCGGAAGCTTCTCCACCCGGTGCTGGTGGAGAATGGACTTTGCCTTCTCCAGCGTCGTTCCCACGGGTACCGTGATCAGATTGTGTTTTGTCATGAGATCCGAAATCTTCAGATCCATGCGTGTCTCGAAACGGAGATCCCGGTTCGTCAGGATACCGACCAGCTTGCCGCCCTGCGTTATCGGCAGACCCGAAATCCGGTACTTTTTCATCATCGCCATGGCTTCGTGGATTTTCTGATCCGGCGACATGGTGATGGGGTTGACGATCATCCCGCTTTCCGACCGCTTCACCCGGTCGATTTCGTCCGCCTGGTTTTCGACCGACATGTTTTTGTGAATGATGCCGATGCCGCCCTGCTGGGCCAGCGCGATGGCCATGCGGGAGTCGGTGACGGTATCCATCGCCGCGCTGAGCAAAGGGATATTGAGCGGAATATTGCGCGTCAACATGGTCGTGATGTCGACTTCGGAAGGAATGACGTCACTTTTGGCAGGCTCGAGCAGTACATCGTCGAACGTCAGCGCCTCTTTAAAATTCAGGTCTCTAATCATAGAAAATTCCCGGATAAAAGCTGAAGCGGTTTTCTGTTATGTCCTGACCGACAGTTTTGTAACCACGCCGATCGGCGGCCAATGCTCACGCACCATGGCACTTTTTGAATTTTTTACCGCTGCCGCACGGGCATGGATCGTTCCGCCCGACCTTGGCGGCTTCACGTTTCTTGGTCGTTGCGGAGGATGAATCCCCTGCACTGTAAACGAGGTTTTGCTCCCTGGCCCGACGCCGGCGGGCCTCCTCGCGTTCCTGCGCGCGCGCGTCCTGCTCTTCCCGGCTGATCGGTTCGAACAGGAACAGGTAACGGATCGTCTCTTCCTCTCTCCGAGCATTCATGGCTTCGAACATGTCGTAGCTTTCTTTCTTGTACTCGATGAGCGGATCACGCTGGCCGTATCCGCGCAGGCCGATCCCTTCCTTCAGGTGGTCCAGGGCGAGCAGGTGGTCCTTCCACTGGCTGTCGAGCACCTGGAGCATGATGAAGCGCTCCTGCAGCCTCATGTTGGCCGGAGACAGGCGCCGTTCCTTATCCTCGTAAATCTCCCGAAGCCTGCCGTTCAGCTTTTCCGAGAGCTCATTGTAGGATGCGGCGCCGACATCGATGCCGAGAGTGCTGACATCGATCCCGAACTGGTTGCCGACGCTGATCCGGAACCCTTCGGGATCCCATTCGTCATGGCGCTTTTCCCTGGGGGTGTACTGCTCCATCAGATCGAGGAGGATATCCGAGGCCAGTTCGAGAAGGTATTCGCGCTGGTCCACCCCTTCAAGCAGATCGCGGCGGATGGCGTAGATCGCCTCGCGCTGCTTGTTCATGACATCATCGTATTCGAGCAGGTGCTTTCTGATCTCGAAGTTGCGGCCTTCGACCTGCTTTTGGGCCCTTTCAATCTGGCGTGTGATGAGCTTGCTCTCGATCGGGATTCCCTCGTCCATCCCCAAAGACTGCATGATGCCGGAGATGCGATCGCTGGCAAAGATTCGCATGAGGTCGTCTTCGAGCGAAAGATAGAAACGCGATGATCCGGGATCGCCCTGTCGCCCGGCGCGACCGCGCAGCTGGTTGTCGATGCGACGCGCTTCATGACGCTCGGTGCCGAGGATGTGAAGCCCGCCGAGTTTGACGACCTGGTCGTGTTCCTTTGCGCATAAATCGATACAGTGGGCCCTGATGCGATCGAGCTCGGCCTTGGTCGCCGTGTTCGGATCGATATCTTTTTCCCGCATGGCCTGAACAGTCAGAAAATCGGGATGGCCGCCCAACAAAATATCGGTTCCGCGACCTGCCATGTTTGTAGCAATGGTAACGGCGCCCAATCTGCCGGCCTGCGCGACAATTTCGGCTTCCTTGGCGTGATATTTGGCATTCAGGACCACGTGCGGGATGCTCTGCCGCTTGAGCAAGACACTCAGCTTCTCCGACTTCTCGATGGAGATGGTGCCGACCAGAACCGGACGACGCTGTTCATAAAGTTCCTTAATCTCGCCGACGGCAGCGTTGAACTTTTCCCGCTCGGTGCGGTAGATGACATCCGGATGTTCGAGTCGGATCAGGTACCGGTTCGGGGGGATCGCGTCGACCTCCAACTTGTAGATCTTGTAGAACTCCTCCGCCTCAGTCTCGGCGGTTCCCGTCATGCCCCCGAGCTTCCTATACATGCGGAAGTAGTTCTGGAACGTGATGGTCGCCAGCGTCTGGTTTTCGCGCTCGATTTTTACGTTTTCCTTGGCTTCCAGTGCCTGGTGCAGCCCGTCGCTGTATCTGCGCCCCGGCATGAGCCGGCCCGTGAACTCGTCCACAATGACGACCTCTCCGTCCTTCACCATGTAATCGACATCGCGCTTGAACAGGAGGTGCGACTTCAAAGCCTGATAGATATGATGGACCCAGTCCATGTTCTGGGGCTCGAAGAGGTTGCCGACGGCGAGCATCTTCTCTGCCTTCTCGACCCCTTCTTCAGTCAGATTAACGGTGCGGGCCTTTTCGTCCACCTGGTAATCAACAGCGCGCCGCAGTCGGGGTACGATCCGATCGACTTTGTAATACTTGTCTGTGGATTCCTCTGTCGGACCGGAAATAATCAAGGGAGTCCTGGCCTCGTCGATCAGGATGGAGTCGACTTCATCGACGATGCCGAAGTTGAATCCGCGCTGAACACAGTCGTCCAGATCGTACTTCATGTTGTCGCGGAGATAATCGAAACCGAATTCGTTGTTTGTGCCGTAGGTGATATCGGCCCCGTAGGAGATCTTGCGCTCTTCGTCGGTGAGGGGATGCTGAATGCACCCCACCGTGAGCCCCAGGAAACGGTACAGCTTACCCATCCATTCGCTGTCGCGTCCGGCCAGGTAATCATTTACCGTTACGATGTGCACGCCCTTCCCTTCCAGGGCGTTGAGGTAGGCCGGGAGTGTCGCGACAAGGGTCTTGCCCTCGCCCGTCTTCATCTCCGAGATTTTCCCCTCGTGCAGGACGATCCCGCCGATGAGCTGGACGTCAAAATGACGCATCGAAAGAATGCGCTTCCCTGCTTCCCGGACTACCGCAAACACCTCGGGCAAAAGATCGTCGAGCGTTTCCCCTCCGGCAACGCGGTCGCGGAATTTCACCGTCATCCCGGCAAGCTGTTCGTCCGGGAGACCGGAGATTTCGGGCTCAAGCTCATTGATGCGCTGAACGATCGGCTGCATGCGCTTGAGTTCCCGCTGAATCTTGCTGCCGATGATTTTGGTTAAAATCGCATTAAGCATCGAGGGAGATCTCCGGATGGGAATAAACTATGCAATCTAACAGATGGGGACCGATGAGTCAAACACACTTCGCACCGCTATGGGGCAGTGTTTCAAGGGGTTACTACGATCTCAGGTGTGGGCCTGAACGGCCTCTGCCGCAATCCGAAATCTGCCATCCGCGCTCGAAAGCGGAGTCATGCCGATGCACTTCAAAAACGGACCGCCGGGAAGAAAAATGCCCGCTGCGCGGTCTCTGCGCGCAGCGGGCGATAGGGATGTCGGCAACCGTACGCAGCTTCGGTCTACCCGCGTTTGATGAAGGGATAGGGATTTTTATACTTGTTGTAGTGCAATACCTCGAAGTGCAGATGCGGGCCGGTAGATCTGCCCGACGTGCCGACGTAGCCAATCACATCGAAGCGCGATACGCGCTGTCCAACCTGCACGTTGAATTTCGAGAGATGTCCGTACCGGGTGGTATAACCGAACTTGTGGTCGATCACCACGATGTTGCCGTAACCGGCGCGCTCGCCGGCGAAAATCACGATCCCATCCGCGGGAGCATATACCCGGCTGCCATACGGGGCGGAAATGTCCAGGCCGGTGTGAGTATCACGGGCTGATCCGATGAAGGGGTCGGTCCTCTTCCGATAGCCGTCGGTCACGTAGCCGTTGAGAGGCGATACATTGGGTGTATTGGCCTCGATCAGAGCCCGTTCCTCCCAACGCTCCTCCAAATCACGATAATTCTTCTCGATCGAGTTGACGCTTTGATTGTATTTGTTGATGGATTCAATCTCGCCGGCTGAGGCAGGCAGGGGGCGAGTCAGGGTGTCCTTCGAATAGCCCCCGATACCGCCAACCGCCGTGGGGGAGTTCAAGCCGGCCATGCGGACCAGCTTCTGTGCGGTCGTCTCCAGAAATTCGATCTTTTCACCCAACTGGGCGGTCTGGATCTTGTAATTCTGGTTTTCAGACCTGAAGATATCGTTTTCACTGAGAAGGTTGCTGTAATCCACAACCTTCAAAACCATCCTCCCATAATGGAAGGACGCTACACCAGCTGTAATGATGCCGATAATCGCGAAAATGCCGATCGCAAACAGCACAGGGTATGGCAGCGAAAGGCGGAACAGCTTCGCATCGGCATGGCTCGCCACAATAAAGGTATAAAACCTTTTCTTGAGCATCGGGCCCCCTTCAATGCAAAGAGCGAAAAGCCGGCCGCAAAAACTGCCCATTAAAGGCCGGCTTAGAATGACGACTGCCCCTGGACAAAAGATATGCGGGCATTCTAGAGACAGGCGCCGAACCTGTCAACCCAAATGATGCAAAACCTGCGATTCAGACGGTGGGGGGCGCCCGCCGAGTGCGCCGGTTAA
>Ga0315273_10001777_pt1 | contig 24862 bp, 25 predicted proteins | sample YL17G02_0_MG_FD_205753 | JGI IMG/M metagenome (GOLD analysis project Ga0315273, IMG submission 205753) | Sediment microbial communities from Yellowstone Lake, YNP, Wyoming, USA - YL17G02_0 | ecosystem: Environmental > Aquatic > Freshwater > Lake > Sediment | place: USA: Wyoming | collected... | reverse complement strand
CAGAAAATGTGTAGGATAATGTCGTCTGTAGTCATGGGGTTTCTCCTCAATTTGGTTTCGCAACCTGAGGATACCCCATGACTCAACTAGCACCAAAGGTTACTACAAAACTTTTGGCGCTCACGCCTCCTTCCGCGCGCGGCAAACGCCAGATTCAAGAGGAAACTGAGTTGCTCAACGCTGTCACGGCTATCCTCAAAGCGCATAATGTTGAAGGCTTTCTGACTTACACCTTTGAACGCCAGGAAAAGCATGAAACGAAATATATTGGGCGTGGGCGCGGCAACTCGGATCGTCCCACACGCGAGATAGTCTCCGTTCGTTATCAAATCCTGACTGTCACCCGACAAGAAGCCGCCATTGTCTCTCATCAGAAAACGCTGGGTTGGCGCGCTTATGTCAGCGACGCCCCTGCCGGGCAACTCAATTTGAAACAAGCCTTGCTGACCTATCGAGACGAATGGATTATCGAACACGGCTTTCATCGCCTCAAGGGTGCGCCGCTATCGTTAGACCCGTTGTTTGTCAAAAAGGACGACCAAGTGGTTGGGCTGACTAATTTGCTAAGTCTTGCCGTGCGAATGCTGACTTTGATCGAGTTCGTCGTTCGCCGCAATCTCAAACAAAACAAAGAGAAGTTGACGGGCTTGATTGAAAACAATCCTCAAAAGGGCGTTGACAACCCAACCACCGAACGACTACTCAAAGCCTTTGACCAAATAACGCTAACAACTGTGCGTTTACCTGATCGCCTCATCCAGCACATCACGCCGCTGACAACTTTACAAACTCGCATCCTGGAATTACTTGGTTTATCGGCTACCGTTTATGCGCGACTGGCTGAAAATTGAAGAAAGTCATTTTGTTTTCAGCGAATAGACAGGAGTATGCTCCATACACTTGATGAATTCTGGACTAACTTCTGGAATGCACCAACTCCTTACCTGCCAAGGCTTGAGTTTGTATTTTTTAGCAGGAGTCGCACTGTTTCTGGTGAGATGCGAGTCACAATTCCATCTTTCAGCAACTCATGCACCAACAGTTCCAGTGTCCAACGCGTTCGCCCAGCAGGTGGCTCACTGCAAGCCAGGGCAATCAAACGGGCTTCCTGTTCTTCTTTCATTTCTGTGCCTGTCGGCGCATGTGGTTTATCTTCCAATGCCGCTTGCAAGCCTTCTTCTGCAAATCGTAATCGAACACGCCGTATCGTTTGCTCGCTAACATATGGCAGTTTGCTGATCTCCGCATCGGTCTTGCCTTCATCAACTTTCAGCAAGATATGCGCTCGTTGGAATGACCACTGCTTTGTTTTGACCTTTGGAAACTATTGCGATCAGTTTCTTGCGCTCTGCTTCTACAAGTTGGACCTTGTGCTTTTCGTTTGACATCCGTCCATCTTATCTTGACCCTACAACTTAATCAAGTTGGTGTAGTGGGTGCGCGCGACGTAAAGCGGAAGGGTTTTCAAAAGGGCGTGCCATGTGTCCGCCCTTTTTGTTTATCTCTCCAAACAAATATAACCATTCCAATATCAACTGGCGCGGGGGTCCCTGTAGCGATGGCACAGACTCTATTGGAGCAGATTTACAGGCTGGGAAGAAACGGTGGATCCGCGCCATCGCGCAAACATCCTCACCCGGTTTTACCAGCGAGGATGTTATATTGCATGATACTTTCCCTCTTGACATACTATATGTTATACAGTATAATGCCGCCATAGGTGACAAATGGAAAACGATGAACTTGTCCAAAACATGCTGTTGGAATTGCGGCGCGGAGTGATCGCCATCGCGGTGCTCAGCCAATTGAGCAAAGAGGAATACGGCTATTCCCTTCTCAAAGCACTCTCCGATCTGGGGCTGGAGGTGGACCAGAGCACGCTCTACCCTCTGCTTCGCCGCCTGGAATCACAGGGACTGCTGCAGTCCGAGTGGCGCATTGCAGATGAAGCCCGCCCGCGGCGCTACTATGTCATCAGCACACAAGGCCGTGAAGTGTTGACCCAACTCAAACGCGAATGGTCTGCCATGACTGCGACCATGAAAAAGATGTTGTCATAATGAAGGAGAATAAAATGAATCTACTCGATCAATACGTTGCCGAAGTCGGCAAACACCTGCCCCGCAAGAATCGCGCAGACATCGAAGCCGAGATCCGCTCGACGCTGGAGGATATGCTCGAGGAACGGAAGCAGGATAAAACTGTGGATGATGCGCTGGTGATGAGTCTGCTCAAAGAGTATGGCGCGCCGAAACAGGTCGCCGCCACATACAAACCAGCCCAATATCTGATCGGGCCGCGCATGTATCCGATCTTTGAAATGGTGACGGGCATCGTCTTCATTGTATTCTTCTCCGTATCCCTGCTGGGACTTGGGATTGGTCTGGCAAAAACGGGCCTCACTGGAGCTGAGTTCTTATCCCAGATGGGCAAATGGCTGGCTGGCCTGTTCAGCGGCCTGACTGCGGCTTTGGGAAACATCGTAATAGTTTTTGCGATCCTGGAACGGACCCGAGTCGCGGACGAATTCGAAAAAGAAGCCAAAGATTGGGATCCTGCTGAATTAACACTTGAGCCTGACCCTGCTCAGACTAAAACTGCCGAGTTCATTGTCGCCATTATCTTCACGGTTTTAGGGCTGGTTATCATTAACCTGTATCCAAACCTAGTCTCGGTCAATTTCTTCAGGAATGGCGCGTGGACATCAATACCTGTTCTAACAGACGCCTTCTTCCGTTTCCTGCCGTGGATCAATATCATGGGCATCCTGGGTATCGGCTTCAACGCCTTCATGCTCAGCCAAACTGGATGGAAGCCTGCCTCCCGCATTTTAGACATGATTGTTGATGTTGCTGGAGCAGTTCTGACTGTTGTCATCCTGACAACGCCCGGCATCATTTCCATCACGCCGGAAACATTGATCGGGATGGGCATCACCGAGGCTGCTGCTATTTTGACACGACTCCTTGGCTTCGTACCAATGATCATCATGGCTGTGGTTGTGGTAGTTACTATTGTAAAAGTAGTCCAAACATCCATTGGATTATTCAAAGGCAGATCAACCACACACCATCCTGTGACAAAGTAGAGATATTCATGAACGCAAACGGGCTGGCCATTTGGTCAGCCCGTTTTATAAAAGGGTTAACAGTTCACCTTATCGTCGCCCGCAACTTTTTCGCCAGCGTTCCGAAATGCACTGCATAGCGAATTTCCTCGTTTCTTGGACGCGGCAGGTCAACCTTTAGATCGAGCTTCAACTTGCCCGGTCTTTGTGACAGCACCAGGACACGATCGGCCAAAAACAATGACTCGTTGATCGAGTGCGTCACCATGATGACTGTCTTCTGTCGCGCCTGCCAGATGCGCGACAACTCGGCCCACATGCGTTCGCGCGTGATCGCATCCAGCGAGCCAAAAGGTTCATCGAGCAGGAGCAGGTCAGGGTCGTGAATGAGCGCCCGCGCAATACCTACACGCTGCGCCATCCCGCCCGACAAGTCACGCGGCCATGCATCTTCAAATCCCTGTAAACCGACCAGCTCTACCATCTCCTGCGCCTTGACGCGCGCGGACTGTAAATCCATGCCTTCCACTTCGAGAGGCAGGGTGATGTTCCCAATGACAGTGCGCCACGGCATGAGATGTCCCTGCTGAAAGGCCATACCAATGCGCGGAGTGTGGGCACTCGCAAACGTAAAATCGCCAGAGGTGGGTTGGATCAAACCTGCCAGGATGCGAAGCAGGGTGCTTTTGCCCGAACCCGATGGCCCCAACACAACAACGAATTCACGCGGACAAACCTCGAACGAAACATCAGTCAGCGCGTGCAGTCCACCATTGGCATCGGGGAACACAACAGACAGGTTATTAATAGTAAGGATCGGGGCAGTTTTCATTTTTATTTCTCGCACTCTCCCTCATTCCCAGCCCTTCCCCCAAAGGGGGAAGGGAGTCTCATCTCCCTTTGGAAGATGGCCGGGGTGAGGGTGAATCTTACGGAATAAACTCGTTCGTATATGCCGCGTTTATATCCAGTGATTTCGAAACCAATCTCATCTCAACTAAAATGTTTTTCATGTTCTCCCAGGCGGCAGGGTCAGAATATCCCAACCGCTCCGCTTTCCACATGTCAATGGATGCGGACAGAACCTGCTCCACCACAGCAGGGTCAAGTTCTTTGTAATTAGGTATATATGTCTTGCTTAGCTCAATGGCTTCTTGTGGATTTGCAATCGCAGCATTCACGCCTTTCAATGCCGCTTCGATAAAGCCGCGCACCAATTCAGGGTTCTCTGAAATGATTTTTTCATTTGTGATAATGCCGTTCGATGCAAGATTGACCGCGTCAGCAACGTTGAAACTAATAATATCAACGCCCTGCGCGCGCAGTTGTATCGGCTCATTGGCGCTATAAACCACGATCGCATCCTCCTGATCAGAGATCAACGCCTCCACTTGATTGAAGCCAATTGAGTCCAGCGTAACATCTGATTCCTTTATGCCTGATGCAAACAGGAAGGCGCGCAAGCCCACATAACTCGCACCATACAACCCGGGCAGGCCAATCTTTCTGCCTTTCAAATCATCTGGCGTTTTGATTCCAGTTTGTGCCTTGGCCACGATCGAAACCGGGAATTGCTGATACCACGCCATTGCATACTTGACGGGCAGTCCCTGTTCACGCGCAAGCAGCACCTGTTCACCAGAAACGATCGCGAACGGCAGTTCGTCCGCGCCCACCAATGCCACGCCATCGGTCTCGAACGAATAATCGAACTCGATCTCGATGCCCGCATCACGGAAATAGCCTTTTTCAATTGCAACATAAAACGGCGCATACTGGATATTGGGGATGTAACCCGTCGGCAGGCGGATATGCGTCAACGCGCCCGCATCACCCGCGGACGGTAAATTGCCACAAGCCGAAAGGCCGAGTGCCAGACCAAGCATGATCAAAACTATCTTACGAACCATTATAAAATCTCCTTTGTATTTTTGCACTGAGCAGATGTTGTGTCTGCCGAAGCAGATATCGAAGCGCCAGCGTGTAACTATTTATTCCTTGTTCCATTCCTGCCAGCGCAGAGCGCGGTTTTCAATGAACGCCACGATGCCATATAACAAAAGCGCCAGCAAGATCAATGTAAAGATCGCCACAAAGACAAGCGCCGTATCATATTGTCCGCGGCCAACATTGATGAGAAAACCCAGTCCGCTATCCGCGCCGACCAACTCACCCACCACCGCACCGATCACGGACAGGGTCGCGCCGATGCGCAATCCGCCCAGAAAGATCGGCAGGGCGGCCGGGATCTCCAGCTTGAGCAATATTTGCCGGCGTGTGGCGTGCAATGAATTCATCAGATCATATAAAGCATGCGGAACCGCGCGCACGCCAACGACTGTGTTTACCAATACAGGAAACAATACGATCAACGCACAGATAAGCACTTTGGAGAACATACCCGGTCCAAACCAGATGATCAGCAACGGCGCAATGGCCACCAAAGGCACAGCCTGACTGGCGACAAGGTACGGTGAAAGCACGCGTTCCAGTTTGCGCGATTTGGCAAGTAAATACCCCAGGGCTGTTGCAAACATCACGCCGCTTAACAAGCCGAGTAATACCTCAACCAACGTCACACCGCTATTTGTCAGTAAACTGCCGTCTGTAATGGCGCGCGCTAAACGCGACCACACATCCGCGGGCGCGGGCAGAATGAAAGCAGGCAAACCCGAAAGGCTGATGGTCAATTGCCAGCATAATAAGCCAGCAAACAGAGAGCCAAGTCCCAGCCAGAAACGGCCGCGGTATGCAGAAATCGGAGGTTTTTTAGGAAGGTTGATGTCCATAGTTTTCACGTTTTACACGAGCGTGCAATAACAAACAAAAACGCCTCGCACACATCAAAGTACGGGGCGTGGAATCAGACCACACATCTGGTTTGATGCGTAAAAAAACCCAAAAACAAACTTCGTTTTCGGGGGACGCGAATCAAACCCAACACGGGTCGAATCACCTTCTTCCATCCAGACTATACTGTCGGCCTCGGAATTTCACCGAATCATGCGCTTCGACAATGCTCAGCGCTCGTGGGCTTTACCACCGATCGGGAATTCACCTGCACTGCGTGCGGCGCAAGTGTCACCCTGCCCCGAAGGTTATATTAGATTGATGTGATTATAGTCACTCAAAGAGAGAGTGTCAATCACGCGAATTGTTTTACCAGGTTCAATATGATCTGTGCCGCTTGTGGAACAGCATCCGCGACAGGCGCTGATAGCGTTTCGCTGAAATCACAGACGTGCTTAGTAGCGATACCCACCACCGTAACATCATCTGGCAATTGAGCGCCCATTGACTTGCCCAACTCAATCGCGCTTTGCAAGGATGTATTGTGCGGGCTGGTCGTATGAAAAGCGGAATAATTGGGCAGGTCACTTAACTTTAAAACCAATACCGAACCGGTCGGCTCATCCAACGCGAAAGCGTCGATCAAAATTACTCGCTCATAGCCAATCAGATGTTCCATCAGGCTGAGGCCGCCCAGCGAAAGGAAATTCACATCCACAGACGAATCAGGAGTCAGTTGCTTCTTCACCGCCTCTGCGACTCTCCAACCGACACCATCATCACCGAGAATGGGGTTGCCTAATCCAATAACCAACATTCTGGACTTCTTCGCTTCCATCTGGACCTCAAACCTGTTCCCGTTTACAAACTGTTTCAACATCTTTACAGAATCACCATCCCGTCGTGGAAGTTGATAGCGAATGCATTTGATCTGGCAAGGAATGTGTGACGCGCCCAAAGCATGAATCGCAGGCATGGAAAGCCATTTCACGCGTATATGTTGGTTTTGGCAGCCACAAGTCAATTTGACCGCCAAAACTTCTTCAGGTGTTTCTTATCCCTTGATTCTAACTTATGGTTTCGCCGCGGCAACCAATTGTACGCGTGTATGTTCTAACCTCTCCAGCGCAGCCTTTGCAAGCGCGTGCATCAATCCAGTCGAGAGTTTCGCGTCCACTTCGCAGAGGGCGCGCAACGCCGAAGCCTCAAACTTAATTACCTTGCATAGCTTATCAGCACGCACTGCGGCTGTGTAGATATACGGCTCGATCAAAGCTGAGATGCCGAAGATCTCGCCAGGGTTGAAATCGCTGATATAGTATTCACGCTTGTAGTATGGATCATGCTCTGTAGTGACGATGTAGTAATATGCCCCACTTCCTTCCATCAGAAAATATAATGAGTTGGCAGGCGTGTTGGCGTCAAGAATACTATCGCCAATTTTATAATCCTTTTCTTCGGCAATCATTGCGACGGCTTTGAGTTGTGCGTCATTCATGAAACTAAAGAATGGGAAGCGGCGCAAAATTTCAGGTGAAATCATGGGTAATCTCCTTCAAAAGTGATTCATAGGTGGATCGGATTGCAGGGTTGCTCATGTTCCCTAAAAGGGAACCTTACAGATTCTAAATGACGTGCTTCAACAATGCAATTTTAACATAATATCTTCTATCGGATGAAACTTTCCGGGCAGTTTTATATGCCTTTGGCAGATTTCTTTAGAAGGCGGCTCACCTCGCGGTGGATCATCTTTGCGGCCTCCGGCAGGGCGGCCTCCACCTCAAGGCTAAGTTTCGCGCCCATCTCGAAATCCTTCTCCGCCAGGCCGATCAGGATCAGACGGCATTTGGCCAGCGATGGGTAGAGCGCCCGGCCTAATTGCAGGGTTTCGGCTACACCCCACCCATGAGCAGACCGGGCATCCAGGGTAAAAGAGGATGCATCATTGAGTCTGAACCGATGCACAGTACCGGCAAGCGCCGGACTTTGCACCGCGTCCACGAGTACCGCCGCGTCCATCCCGTCCAAGTAGTTAAGCAGTTCCAAGCCGGGTAATTCCAACGTCTCCATCCGGACCTCGGGCCTGCTCGCCGTTTCCGGGAAGGATGCCTGCCATTGGTGGACAGCCTGTGGCCCAGCGGCGTCGTCTCCGCGCAGGCTTTGGCCGATGCCGATAACGACGATTCTTGTGTCCATGTGCTATTGGTGACAAAAGATGCCCAGCAGAGTCGGCCGGGCATAGAGACGGAAATTACTTTACTTCCTCGATCTTCAACTTCAGAAAGTGCGTGGCGCACGAAATGCACGGGTCGTATGAGCGCACCAGGTGCTCGGCAGTGAGGGTGGCCTCTTCCTGTGGCAATTTGATGATCTGCGGCACGAGCGCCCGCAGGTCATCCTCGATACGCGGCAAGTTCTGCGCGGTCGGCGGGACGATGCGTGCCCGTTGCACCAGACCGTTGGCATCCACGGCGTAGCGGTGGAAGAGCAGGCCACGCGGTGCTTCGCTCGCACCAGAACCTACGCCTGCTTTCAACGTCAGAGGGACATGCGCTTTGCCGCTCGGCTGGTAGCCTTTGATCAACTGGATGGCCGTCTCGTAGGCGTCCACCAGTTCGATGGCGCGTGCGATCAGGCTCTTGTAGGGGTTACGGATGGGCAGCTTCAGTTTGGCCGCTTTGAGTGCCTTCTGCGCCATGGGGCTGAGTTGCTTATGGTTCAAGTTCAGGCGTGCAAGCGGGCCCACCAGGTAGGTGTTTCCGTCCACGGTGCGGCTGTGCAAGGCGTTGGAGCGTTGCACATGCTCTTCCAGATAGACCTTGTCAAACTCATCCACTGGTACCGGTTTGCGTTTGGATGACCAGACCTCGCCGTCATAGATGGCGTACTCGTCAGAACGGTGCAAGGCAACGAATTCGTAATCCATCTCCAGCTTTGGATAGGGAAGCGTGAGAGACCAGCGCACGGTCTCCAGCGAGGCTTCCAATCCCCATTCCAGTTCAGGCAGCAAGGCCTGGATCGGTTCAGTATCCGGCCAGCGATAAAAGCCGCCCACGCAGGCATTGACCGGATGCACCGAGCGCCCGCCAATGGCCTTGAGCACGTCGTTACCGCTCTTCTTCATGCGCAAAGCGTTCTTGACCACTTCGGGGGCCACAGCGGCCAGCTCCAGCGCGGATTCTTTGCCAAGCAGGTCGGGGGCTTGCAGCAGGTAGATGTGCAGGGCGTGACTTTCGATGTATTCGCCGCAGTACAGCAGGCGGCGCAGCAGGCGGGCCTGTTCAGAAATCTGGAGGCCAAGCGCCATCTCCATGGCCTGCACAGAACTCATCTGGTAGGCCACCGGGCAAATGCCGCAGATGCGGGCGGTAATATCAGGTACTTCCTGCAAAAAACGCCCTTCCAGGAAGCCTTCGAAGAAACGCGGCGGTTCGTAAATGTCCAGGCGAATTTCGGCAGCTTTGCCATCTTTGACTTGGATGTATAAACCGCCTTCACCTTCGACGCGCGCCAGGGCGGGAACTTCTATGATTTGGTTCATGTCGGCCTCCTACTTGTTGATGGCATCCGCAGCCTTGCGGAAGGCCGGGGCGTAGCCGGAGAAATTGCGCAGCAGGCGCACGGCTTCGCCGGGATAACGTTCCATGGACTTAAGGGTCGCGGCCAGCGCATCCAGATTGGCAGCCGACCACGGACCGAAGCAGCCATAGCAGCCACGTCCGTTTGACGGGCAGATGGCGTCACAGCCAGCCTGGGTGGCCGGGCCGAGACAGGGGATGCCCTGTGAGACCAACACACACACTGCGCCGCGCCGTTTGCATTCTAGGCATACAGAATATGGCGGGAAATTCGGTTTGCGGCTTTGCAACAGGGCCGCTATGGCTTCCAGCACCATATATTTATTGACAGGGCAACCCCAGATTTCCAAGTCTACCTGAACATGTTCAGAGACCGGTGTGACCTTGTCGAGGTAGTGCAGGTATTCAGGATGGGCGTAGACGGTTTCGGCAAGGTGGGTTGTATCAGTAAAATTGCGCAAAGCCTGAATGCCGCCAGCCGTGGCGCAGGTTCCCAAGGCAATCAGGAATTTACATTCCCTGCGTACTTCAGCAATGCGCTTTTCTTCGTGCGGGGTGGTGATGGAGCCTTCGACGATACCCACATCGTATGGGCCGGGTTTTACAGCGCGCGTCGCCTCCAAAAAGTAGGCGATATCCACTGCACCGGCCAGGTCAAGTAGTTCATCTTCCAGGTTGAGGAGCGACAACTGACAGCCGTCACATGAAGAAAATTTGTAAACTGCAACTTTGGGTTTGTAGGCGCTGTCCATTTAGTATTCCTCCACGTTGAAGTACTTCTCGAGCGCGTCAAAACGGAAAACGGGGCCGTCTTTGCAGATGAAATAAGAGCCAATCTGGCAATGTCCGCACGAGCCTTGTCCGCACTTCATATTGCGTTCAAGCGAAACGTATATGCGTTCCGCTGGGATGCGGCGGGCCAGCCCCTCGTAGATGACGAAACGGATCATGATCTCTGGGCCACAGGTCAGCACAGCGCTCTTCTGAGCTTCGATGCGGAAGCGATAGAAGAGCATCGGCACTACACCGACCTGGCCGTCCCAAGTCTCGTCGGCGCGATCTACGGTAATCTGTACGTCAATACCGGCAGCGCGCCATGTTTCATATTCATTTGGGTAGAGCAGGTCTTTGGGTGTGCGTGCGCCGTAGATGAGGAGCACCTTGCCGTATTTCTCGCGGTTGTGCAAGATGTGATAAATGGCCGGGCGCAGGGGAGCCAGCCCAATGCCGCCGCTCGCGATGATCACATCGCGTCCTTTGATCTCTTCCATTGGCCAGGAGTTGCCAAACGGGCCGCGAATACCAACCACGTCGCCAACCTTGAGCCGGGTAATTCCTTTGGTGACATTGCCAACGTGGCGAATGGTGTGGCCCAGCAGGCGATCCATGGTTTCGGGATTGGAGCTCATTGAGATGGCCGCTTCGCCATAACCAGGCAGGTAGAGCATGTTGAATTGGCCAGGGGCGAAGTGGTAGCGTTTTTGAATCTCAGGGTCGGTGAACCTCAACCAGAAGGTCGAGACACCTTCGGCTTCCTGGATAACCTTGACCACCTCAGCCCAGTCTGGCTGGAGCAGGCGGTCTTCGTGACCGGCGTAATGGGGCGCAATGTTGGTGGCGATCATGCTTTTATCTCCTCGCGCAGCGCGGCAACTTCTTCGGTGAGGTCAATGCCCTCCGGGCACCACGTAATGCAACGCCCGCAACCGGTACAGCCATAGGTATCATATTGTTCTTTCCAGGTGCCCAGCTTATGGGTCAGCCATTGGCGGTAACGTGATTTAATGTTGGAACGGGTGGTACCGCCAAAGACATATGAATATTGAGGATTGAAGCACGAGTCCCAGACGCGTTCGCGGCTTGTATTCCGGGCAAGCAGGTCGGTATGATCAACGGCATCCCAGCAAAAACAGGTTGGGCAGACTTGGGTACAGTTGGCACAAGAGAGACAGCGTTTAGCGACTTCGTTCCAGTGCTCCAATTCCAAATTGTCAGTCAACAGGGAGGGCAAGTCATCGAGCAGCAGGGTGCGTCCCATTTCATTGGCAGCGCGTTCCAAACCTTTTTCAGCGGCGCTCTGGACGAAACCACTGGCAGACTCGTACTGACAACGACTCACTGCGTCGCGGCCCAATTCGGAACCGATCTCCACCAGAAAGACATCATCCAACTCGGTCAAACATAGGTCGTATCCTCCCCGGACCCTCGGCCCGGTCTCCATCGATGCGCAGAAACACGTACCCGCCGGATGCAGGCAGTTGACTGCCAGGATAAATAGCCGTTCGCGCCGGGCGCGGTAAACCGGGTCGTGGAAGTCAGTCCGCAGGAAGGCGCGATCCTGGATTTCAATGGCGGCCAGTTCGCAGCCGCGCACGCCAATAAGCGCGTAGCGGGGAGGTTTCTCTTCGTTGGGCTGGATGGTCCAGCGCTCGATCTTGTCAGCTGAGAAAATATGTGCACGCGGAGGAAAGAGAAACTGCTTCCATGATTGTGCGCCTGGGATGGCATCGAAATAGCGGTTGTGTCCGCCAGAGATTAGGCGGAAAGAGGCCGGTCCCTGCTCGCTGGTGTATCCATGTGGCAGATCATCCAGTTTCTCCACTTCGACATAAACGATGGATTCGTCACGTACGCGCGGTCCAACTGTCTGGTAACCCAGTTCGCGCAACGAAGCCAGCAATATATCAAATTCTGACTTGGGTAGTGTAATGGAACTGTTGATGTTGAGCACCTTATTATGCATGCGAACTCTCCGAGTCGGGATCGGCAAACATATCCAGCAGTTGCAGCCGGGTGACCATCAGACGGCCCGCAATGATGTTAGCAATTCGGCGCATGAACAGGTAGCCGAAGTCGTGGTCTTCTTCGCACATCTGGCGTATTTTTTCAGCATTGAAAGCCACCAGCCTGCCCGGCTGAACAACCGTCGCACCGGCAGTGCGGCTGTGTATGACCGGGGTCGTAGCCGACCAGCCAATTAGATCCATGGGCTCGGCAGTATAAATACGCACCTTGCCGCGGTGGGGAATGAAAATATCCAGGGCTACGCGTCCCTCCACCACAAAATAAAAGCAGTCTTCCTTATTGCCTTCCTTGAACAGTTCTTCGCCGGCATGCACATTTCGCAAGGTCGCAGCTTCGACCATGCGATTGAGATGCTCAGGCTTGAGTTCAGCGAACCATGGGATATTTTTCAGGGCAGAAACAATCTCTGGGTCAGTTGTCATTGCTCAATCTCCTTCTGTTGTTATTTTTGAATTCCAAAGATCCAAGCCAAATAATTAAAGCAGGACAACCGTACTTGTAACATCCTTCACAAACTGGTGTAAGTGCTGTCCGTCATTAGATAAAAGCGTTATTTGTCATGATTCGCTTTATCCCTCGTAGTGATGCCATTTCTATTCAAATCGGGATGGATTATCTTGCATTTTCAAATGTAAATATTGTGGAATTATGTTGAATCGACAAGGGTTTAACGTTGCCTATACAAACAAAAATGAGCGCCAAGGTATCTCATGGCACTCATTCGGCAGAACTGATTATGAAAATTACAGGTTTGCTGAAAAGAGAAATACTTTCTGATTAGCAGATACGCGGCAACATTTCGCCGGGGAGCATGTCCACCAGACGAGTGCCGCCGATGGCGGTCTTCAAGCGGACCTGCGGATTGCCCGACCTGGTCACTTTGCCGATGACCGCGGCGTCCCTGCCGTATTTGTTTTTACGCATCTCTGCCAGGATTTTATCGGCATCCTTTTCGGCCACAAAAGCGACCAGTTTGCCTTCATTGGCAACATACAGCGAGTCGAAGCCAAGCATCTCGCATGCCGCGCGCACCTGCAGCTTGACCGGGATGGCCCATTCCTGGAGTTCGACAATCACATTCGATTGCCCGGAAATTTCAACCAGCGTCGTCCCCAGGCCGCCGCGTGTTGGGTCACGCAATACGTGGAGTTCGCCCGCGGCCAGCATTTCGCAGACAAGATGGTTGAGCGGGGCAACATCCGACTGTAAATCGGTCTCGAAGCCCAAGCCTTCGCGTTCTGAGAGGACAGCAATCCCGTGATCTCCGATAGTGCCAGACACGATGATTACGTCGCCGGGTTTCGCGTTCATCCCGGAGATGTACAATCCATCCGGAACACATCCCACCCCGGAAGTGTTGATGAATAACTTATCTGCCCCTCCCTTTTGAACAACTTTGGTATCCCCAGCGGCGATAAACACACCCGCTTCAGCCGCTGCCTCACGCATGGATTGAACGACACGCTGGAGGATCTCGAACGACAATCCTTCTTCAATGATAAATCCGCACGTCAGGGCAACTGGCGTAGCGCCAACCATCGCCAGATCGTTGACCGTGCCGCATACCGCCAGCCGCCCGATATCACCGCCAGGGAAAAACAGCGGCGCGACAACGTGCGAATCAGTGGTCAGTGCCAGCCTCTGCCCGCCAATGGTAAGAACGGCAGAATCGTCCAGGGCACGCGGCGCGGCCTGGCCCAGTTCCGGCAGGAACAGGCGGTCAACCAGATCGTGGCTCAAGCGTCCGCCGGAGCCGTGTCCGAGCACAACCGTGTCTGATCGTTGAACCGGCACGGGACAGGTATAGCCTTCAAAGTCAGGTTCTTCAGTCATGGGTTTTCTCTGCCAACGATTATTGTGGAGCAAGTACGACAATGAAATATCAATTTCGATGATACCGATAATACGCCGCGCAGGCACCTTCAGCGGATACCATCGGCGCACCAAGCGGTGTTTGCGGGGTGCATTGTTTACCGTATGCTGAACACTGCAGGGGTTTCTTCAGACCTTGCAAAATTTCCCCGGCGATGCACAACGGCGATTCCTGTGTGACAATTTCGCCCACAGCAAAGCGCGTTTCCGCATCGAGTTGTGCGAATTCAGGGCGCAGGCCCCAGCCGCTCATCGGAATGATGCCGATGCCGCGCCATTTACGATCCACTGGCATAAAAACGGTCTGTATGGTTTGCTGGGCAGGCTGGTTGCCGTTAAAAGTAACGGTGCGCTCGTAAGCGTTCTCCACCACCGCCTTGCCCGCTTCCAACTGGCGGGCAGCTGCCAGCACACCGCGCAGTAAATCCACCGGCTCGAAACCTGTCACCACAACAGGAATGTGGTACTTCTCTGCGATGACCGGGTACTCGTGGTAGCCCATCACCGCACAGACATGACCCGCGGCAAGAAAGGCCTGCACCCGGTTGGTCTTTGAGGCGAGAAGGGCCTCCATTGCCGGGGGAACGCGCACGTGCGAAACCAGCACTGAAAAATTTTTCAGACCGCGCTGGCTGGCTTGCAACACGGCCATTGCATTCGGCGGGGCGGTGGTCTCAAAGCCGATGGCGAAGAAAACCACCTGCCTGTCGGGGTTGTTCGCCGCCAGCTCCACCGCTTCGAGCGGTGAATAGACTACGCGGACATCCCCACCCTTGGCGCGGATGGCAAACAAGTTCACGCTGGAACCGGGCACCCGCAGCATATCGCCGTAGGAGGTAAAAATCACATCGGGGCGGTTGGCGATGGCGATGGCACGGTCGATCTGTTCCAGCGGCGTCACGCACACAGGGCAACCCGGCCCATGGACAAGCTCCAACTCTTTCGGGAGCATGTCGTCCAGCCCGTGATGAAGAAAGGCATAGGTCTGCCCACCGCAGATTTCCATCAGCACCCAGGGACGGGTGATCGTGGCTGCAATCTCGTCAAGCAGGGCTTTGACTTTTACGGGATCGCGGTATTCGTCAATATATTTCATAACTCATTGCTCACCCAACTCTTCGCCAAAATCCACCACTTCCTTGATCAATTTCAGCGTTTCCATTGCCTCGTCTTCATCCATCAGGCTAATGGCAAAGCCTACGTGGATGAGCGCATAATCGCCCACTTTGGCTTCGGGTACATAGGCAAGGCATACCTCCTTGATCACGCCGCCGAAGTCAATTTTTCCCATCTGAAAATCGTTGCGTTCGTAAATCTCTGTAATTTTTCCAGGAATACCCAGGCACATAAGATCCTACCTTTCATGCATCATTACCCTTCGGTCATGATGTCGTTGCTGCATTTCCAAAAATAACGTGATTGGAGATTACTGCCTGCCCCAGGGCGATGCCGCCGTCATTGGCGGGAGTTTGGCGGTGGAAATATACTGTAAAGCCGTTCTTTTCCAGACCGGCCATGGTCAGTTCAAGCAGGAGTTTATTTTGCCACACACCGCCGGAAAGCGCCACCTCGTTGAGTCCCTCCTGCTCACGGATGCGGCAGGCAGCCTCCACGCTCAGGGCAGCGATGGTCTTGTGGAAACGGGCGCCGATCAAATCGGGCGGCTCGTTCCTGCGGACGGATTCAATCACGGCGGCGATCAATTCTTTCAGCTGGATGATATTGTCTTGCAGTTGATACGGATACGGTTTTGCGTCAACGATGTGGTCTCTTGCCAGCACTTCCAACTCGATCGCCGCCTGTGCCTCGTAAGTTACTTCCGTCCGTATCCCTGCCAGCGCAGCAACCGCGTCAAACAGCCGTCCCATGGATGAAGTGCTGACTGTGTTCAGGCGCTTCTCCACCTGCAGGCGGACAACATCCACCGCTTGCGGGTCAAGTGTACGAATGAAGGGCAGATCGGAGATATCCAGTCCCAGCGCATGAGCATAGCCCACGGCAATCCTCCACGGCTTGCGGATGGCGGCATCCCCGCCGGGCAGCGGCAGGTATTCCAGTTGGGCAGCGCGTTCAAAACCAGCATAATCAGCCACCAGGATTTCGCCGCCCCATATGGCGCCATCTGTACCGTAGCCGGTGCCATCGAACGCCAGGCCGATGACTTTGCGATTATCCAGTTCGTTATCCGCCATGCAGGCCGCGATGTGAGCGTGATGGTGCTGGATGGCTACAGGTTGCAATTTGAAAGGGGAACGCTGGGCCCATTGGGTTGTAAAATAACCCGGGTGCATATCGCAGGCAATGATCTCGGGCTGAATACGGAACAGGCGGGATAAATGCTCAATGCCTTGTTCAAACGAAGCATATGTTTCGGCATTTTCCATGTCGCCGATGTGGTGACTGAGAAAGGCATACTTATCACGTGTCAAACAAAATGTATTCTTTAACTCACCACCAACGGCCAGTGTGGGCCTGGTCTCAAACGGCAGGTAGACAGGATAGGGAGCATAACCACGACTTCTCCGCACGTAAGTGGTTGCCTGACGATGATCGGTTCTCACTACAGAATCATCACAGCGGATGTGGATATCCCGGTTGTGCAGTAAAAATGCATCGGCCAGCGAAGTCAGCCGTTCGAGCGCGTCTGCATTGTCGGTGGCGATCGGCTCCTCGCTGAAATTTCCACTCGTCATCACCAGCACAGGCGGGACCGGTTCAGCGGTCAGGCGCGGGTCGGTTTGGTTGAGCAGCAGATCGTGTAGAGGAGTGTAAGGTAGCATCACGCCGAGCGTGTCCACGCCAGGGGCCACCCCTTCAGCCAGCCGGGCGGCAGGACGGCGATCCAGCAGCACGATGGGCTTTTCGTAGCCAGTCAACAGATTCCGCTCTGCCTCCTGAACGATGCACAACGTTTCAATGGCTGTCATATCCGCCGCCATTAGGGCAAACGGCTTGCCCTGACGTCCCTTGCGCTGGCGCAGGTTTTCGACCGCCGTGGCATTCGCCGCGTCACAAGCCAGATGAAATCCGCCCAATCCCTTGATGGCAACGATCCTGCCTTCCCGCAACATACGCCGCACGGCTAGGATGGCATCCAGTTCTTTTACCTGTCCAGTATCTCCGGACTGCTCCAGCCAGACGTACGGCCCGCATACAGAACAGGCCACCGGCTGGGCATGGAAGCGCCGGTCAAGCGGGTTTTCATATTCGCTATGGCAGTCGGGGCAAAGCGTAAAGCCTGCCATGGTTGTGGCCGGACGGTCGTAGGGAATATCTTTGATAATCGTGAAACGCGGGCCGCAGTTGGTGCAATTGATGAACGGGTACAGGTAGCGGCGGTCCTGCGGATCGAAAAGTTCGCGCTCGCAATCGGCGCAAACGGCCACATCGGCACTGATGGGCTGGAATGCGCCTGCGATCGAGGTTGACTTTCGGATCTCAAATGTTTTATGAATGTCTACGGCTTGAATTTCCGTTACTTCAAGGGAATCGATGCGGGCGAGAGGCGGTTTCTCGTTCCGCAGGGCAGACGCAAACACTCGCAGCTTGTCTTCTGCTCCCTGGATTTCGATCTCCACCCCCGCCGACGTATTGCACACCCAACCCACCAGACCGAGACGTACCGCCAGCCCGTAAACAAATGGACGGAATCCGACTCCCTGCACAATACCGGTAATGTGAATATGGTGGGTTTTCATAACTGTATGAGGGCAAAGTATCGTGATTGCTAAAACTACTTTCCTTTGACCTGCTCCACCAGCCAGTCTGCCCAGACCTCCATGCCTTCGCCGGTTTTGGCTGAGACGGGGAATGTGACCAGTCCAGGGTTGAGTATCTCCACACCATGACGGAAGTAATCCATGTTGAAGGGCACATAGGGCAGCAGGTCGATCTTGCTGATGACCAGCGCCTGCACACCCCGGTACATGCCGGGATATTTATAGGGCTTGTCATCGCCTTCGGGGATAGAGGCAATTAATACATTAATGTGCGTGCCAAGCGCAAAGCTTGCCGGGCAAACTAAGTTGCCGACATTCTCCACAAGTACTAGGTCAAGGTTATCAAGCGGCATGGCAGGCAATGCATTCGATACCATCACTGCATCCAGGTGGCAGTCGCCGCCTGTGTTGATTTGCACAGCGGGCAGTCCGGCCGCAGCGGCTTTGTCGGCATCGATGGATGTGGCTAAATCGCCTTCGATAACGCCCATGCGCAGGCGGCCATGCAGAGCTTCAAGTGTCTTGATAATGAATGTGGTTTTGCCAGCACCAGGCGAAGCCATTATATTGATGGCAAATACACCCGCTTTGTCAAACACTTCACGGTTTTCCCCTGCCAGGCGGTCATTGGCTGACATAATATCTTCAACGATGGAAATTCTTTGGGGCATGTAAATCCTTTTGGGTAGGGTCAGGCATTGACCTGACAGGCTCCTACTCGATATCAATACTTTCTACTCTGAATTCATCACCCTTGGTAATCTTCACTTTGGGACTCAGGCATTGAGGACATGCAAAGGTCTCATCTGTCGGCTCAAAGATGAAGCCGCAGTCAAGACAGGTCATCTCAGCGGGGATACGCTCGAAGTGTAAGGTTGCACCCTCTGCAATCGTCCCCTTAGCAATTGTATCCCAATAAAATTGGACGGAGTCATCCACAATGGATGAGAATTTGCCAATGACGAGATGGATGTTCACAATCCGCTTTGCATTCGCTTTCTGCGCATAGCGGAGGGAGATATCGAGGATGCTCTGAGTGACGGCGAGTTCGTGCATATTTGGTAGGGGCAACTCTGAACGAAGATGGTTTTTTGCTTATTCAGGTACAGCCCTACCCAACTGTATCCCGACTCATTGCTTATAAGAAGTAAGGAAAGTCACTGTTTTAATGGATAACTTTCCTATAAATTAGATAATATTTGTAGATATATAACTTGTTGAACTGCCATTGCCCGCAGCCAGTAGTGAATATTATTTATGATGAAAATAGATTTCTGACGATTAACTCGTTTCAAGCAGGTTCGAATTTATATGGTATTTATTTCTTTGAGCAGGTCGAGAACTTGTTGAACGGCTACCGGCACGGCGGTGGCGATGACGGGTGACAATGCCTCTTTGAAATCATAGACGTGCTGTGCCTCAATCGCCACCACATACACATACTTATCGGCGGGCAGGATTGCATCCAATTTCCGCCCCATGTCCAGTGCCGTTTTGAGTGACGCGTCATGTGCCGCAGACGCATGACCATGCGTCAGGTCAATCAGGTCTTCCAGAGTAAAGGTGACCACCGAGCCTTGCGAACGCTGACCGGTATTGAGCGAGTCGATCAGAATGACACGCTGGTAACCGACCATACGTTCCATGAGACTCAACCCACCCAGAGCAAGGCAATCCACCTCAACGTTTCGCTTCGCGCAGCATCCCTGTGGGACAGACGCCCCGAGGCATGCTTCCACTTCACGGGCCACCACCCAGCCCACGCCATCGTCGCCCAGAATGGGATTGCCGAGACCAATTACCAGCGTTTTTTCAGATGACATTCCTGCTCCAAATCCAGTAACTTCCAGGTTGCGCGAAATGCAGACTTTAGTCTGCAATTTTACCAGCGCAAGGCGGACTTTAGTCCGCACTCCAAAGCAAATTCTCGATTTACTGATATAAATAAATAAGGATGGATAACCATAGGCCATCCATCCTTGATTTCAACACTTGTACCAGAATATAACTGTATTTCCGATACTAGTCAACAAACTGCTTCAACACATCTACTACTTCGCCATCCGCGTTATGAATGGTAATTTCTAACGGCATCTGGCCGGGCAGTGAGTGTGTGGCGCAGCCGAAGCACGGATCGTAAGCGCGGAAGGCCATTTCAACCATGTTTAGCAGGCCTTCATTTACCTTGCCGCCCTTGATCAGGTGCTGGGCCGCCTTGGTGGTTGACATCTGGATCGGGGCGTAGTTGTTGGTGGTACCAACGATGAGATTCGCCTTGGTCACCACACCGCGCTCGTCGGTCCAATAGTGATGGGTCAACGTGCCGCGCGGAGCTTCGACAATGCCCACGCCCTCGGTCGGGGTGGCAGTTGGGATGGCATGATAGTTCGGCGAGGTGATCTCAGGATCGGTCGCCAGTTCCACCCAGCGTTCAGCGGCGTAGAGCAATTCGATCAAGCGCGCCCAGTGGATCGCGAGGCGCTGGTGTACCGGCTTGCCGCCCAGAGTCTTGTACATCTTATCGTATTGTTCCTGGGCAAGCGGAGTGGCCATGCCGTCGGATGCGTTGAGGCGGGAAAGCGGGGTGGCCATGTAGACACCGGAGTCCTTGCCATCCACGAAGCCCTTCCAACCAACATTCTTGAGGTAGGGGAACTTCAGGTAGGTCCAGGGTTCCACGTGTTCGGCGATGTGCTGGGTGTATTCGTTCGGGGCGTACTTGACGAATTCCTTGCCATCCGGATCCACAACACGTACCTTGCCATCGTAGAAATTGACTTTGTTATTCGCGTCCACCAGACCCATGTAGTAGGTCTTATGGGTGTATACGTCACCGACGATCAAGTCCAGATAGGTCTTGTTGCTCAGGACGATGTCACTAAAAGCCTGCAGGCTGAACTGGGCAAATTCGATGGCCCAGCGGCCCATCTGCTCGATTTCTTTGCGCTGTTCTTCGGTGATGCCCTTGGTCAGGCCGCCGGGGATCGAGGTGCAGGGATGGACCTTGCGTCCACCGATCATCTCGACCACGGTGTGGCCGTACTTGCGCATCTGAATGACTTTACCGCCGATTTCCAGACCGACTTTGTGGATGACGCCCAGAATATTGCGTTCGGCAACCGGGGCATCCGGTCCCATAATGAAGTCAGGGCCACCCAAGGCATAAAAGTGGGTGGTATGGTCGGTGGCATAGAAGGCGCTGTAGAGCAGTTCGCGCAACATCTTGCCGGTGCGCGGCACTTCCACTTTGTAGACCGCGTCAGCCGCCTTGGCAGCAGCCATGTGGTGTGCTTCAGGGCAAACGCCGCAGATGCGGTTGGTCAGCAGGGCCATTTCTTCGATCGGGCGGCCAACGACAAAGCGTTCGAAGCCGCGCAGTTCGGGGATCTGAAAATAAGTGTTGGCGACGTTGCCTTCTTCGTTCAGAAAGATCTCGATCTTGCCGTGACCTTCCAGTCGGGTGATGGGATCAATTGTAATCCGTTGCATGTTGCCTCCACTAACTATCATTAGATTGATGCGCAGATTTGCCGCCGCGCAGCAGAGAACCGGCCAGGTTGAAACGATAGAACTGGCCCGCCGGGTCCACCAGTCCGTCGAGGATCCGGTCGATCTCTTCGGGTTTGTCGCTATCAATGACCGAGGCGAAGGCCGCGATCAGGCGGGCGCCATAATCCACCACACCTTCCGCAGGACCGTAGCAGCCGATGCACTGGGCGCCTACGCTTGGACAGCGGGCATCGCAGCCACTGCGTGTGGCCAGACCGTTGCACGGGATGCCCTGTTCGAGCAGACAAAGTTCAGGGTCGGCATGGATCATTTGAATGCGGCCAAACTCCTTGATCAGCTTGACATTGCGCTTGCGTGTGCACTCGTCGCAGACAGTGGAAAGGCCAGCCCCGATAGTCGCGCCCTTGGGAGGTAGCTCAGCCTTGCCTTGCAGGGCAGCAATCACCAATTCCACCACCGCCGTAATCTGGTGAGATTCGGGCGGGCAGCCGGGCATATAGTAGTCCACATCCACAACCTGATCGAGGGTTTTCAGCATCGGGTTCAGGGTGGGGATATGCAATTCGCCTTCCGGCGCAGCATACGATGTCTGTGGGCGCAGATTTTGAGGATTGTCTGTGGTCAGGGTGGTGAAAGCTGTATCAATGAGTTGGTCAACGGTAGAGAAGTTGCCTAAGCCTGGGATGCAGCCTTCGCAGGCGCAGGAACCGAACGCAACCAAGATCTTGGATTTCTTGCGCATCAGTTTGGCAATATGCTCATTCTCGTCGTTGCGCATGCCGCCGTTGAACAGGCACAGGGTGATGGAGCCGTCTTCCATGGCTTCCACATCCTTGTATTTGGCATCCATGGCCACAGGCCAGAATACCACATCGAAGTTTGCATCCACATCCAGAATCTTTTCATGGATGTTCAGAACGGCAATCTCGCAACCACCGCAGGACGCGGCCCAGTACATGGCGAATTTTGGCTTGCTCATGCCTTCACCTCCGCTTCAGATGGTTGACCGTTGACAACGGATAACAATACGTGGTCCGCGATCTGTGATCCGTTTGCATTCCAATTCAATGGTCCCAGCGCGCGGACCTGTTCAACAAATTCGTTTATTTCCCGGGCAAAGATGGCGCCTTCAGAAGCGCTGGCCCACAATAGTTTCAGGCGACCAGGCTCGATACCCATCTGGACCAGGACACGTTTCATCAGGTGGTAGCGGCGCATGGCCTTGTAGTTTTGGTTGACGTAATGGCAATCGCCGGGATGGCAGCCGGAAACAAGCACCGCGTCAGCGCCGCCGGCAAAGGCCTTGAATACAAAGGTCGGATCAAGACGTCCGGAGCACATCAGGCGGGTGAGCCTCACATTGGGGGCATACTTCATCCGTGCAGTACCAGCCATATCGGCGGCGCGGTAGGAGCACCAGTTGCAGGTGAACCCGATGATGACAGGCTCAAAAGGCCTGTCCTGAGCTTTGTCGAAGGATTTGGTTTCAGGTGTATCAGTCATGATTATCTCTCCTTAAGCCGCTACGGCTTCCTTTTTAGGAATGTTCAAAAGCAACAAGCCATTGATCTGCGACAGGATTTGCTCGTTGGAGAAGCCGGTGCCACTGATGGCGCCCGCCGGGCAACCTGCCACGCAGGTGCCGCAACCCTGGCAAAGAGCCGGGTTGACTTCAGATACCTTTTTATCTTCATGGAAGAGAATGGCATTGAACGGGCACATGTTATTACAGATGCGGCAACCTGAGCACTGTTCCTCATGGATGGTGGCGCGTATCGGTTCGAGTGCAATTTCCTTTTGCTGGATCTTGCCCAGGATGCGGGCCGCCGCGGCTGCACCTTGCACCACGCTGGCCGGGATGTCTTTCGGACCCTGGACGCAGCCGGCGATGTAGATGCCATCGGTCATGGTCGCGATCGGGTCAAGTTTGGGATGTCGTTCTATCAACCAGCCGTCTACGCTGCAGGAGATGCCGAACAGTTTGGCCAATGCTTTCGAGTCACGGCGTGGCTCCAGACCGGCGGAAAGGATGGCCATATCGACCGGGACGCGCAGTTGATTCCCAGTCAGGGTGTCTTCGACCTGGATGACCAGCTTGCCTTCTTCGCCCGGCAAGCGCGTGGCATCGCTGATCTCAGCCACCTTGCCGCGCACGAAGTGCGTTCCTTCTTCGAGCAGGCGATGGTAGAACTCCTCGTAACCCTTGGCCGGGGTACGGATATCAATGTAGAAGTTGTAGACCTCGGCGCCAGTCCGTTCATTTACCAGGTGAGCGAACTTCAGGGATTGCATGCAGCAGATCGCTGAGCAGTATTCGTTGTAGTTCTTATCACGACTACCTACGCAGTGAACAATCCCAACCACCTTGGGAGTGGTCTTGCCGTCACGCATGACAATATTACCGCCCGTCGGACCGGCCGCGTTGCTCATGCGTTCGAATTCGAGGCTGGTAAAGACATTTGCCAGGCGGCCATATCCATATTGCGTAATACGACGCGTATCGAAGAGGTCCCAGCCGGTGGCCAGGATGACATTGCCAACCTCGACGGTCATGATTTCGTCCTGTTGCTCAAAGTCAATGGCGTTGGTCGGGCAGAACTTCTCGCAGGCTTTGCAGGTGCCTTTGATGTAGTAGGTACAGTTCACGCGGTCAATGACCGGATACTTGGGGACCGCCTGAGGGAAGGGTACATAGACTGCTTTACGAGTGCCCATGCCGGCTTCAAAGACATCGTCCACGACCTTCTTGGGACACTTTTCCCAGCAGATCCCGCAGCCGGTGCAGTCAACTTCCTTGATGCCGCGGGCGCGCTTGCGGATGGTTACGGCAAAGCTGCCGACATATCCGTCCACTTTCTCGACCTCGGAATAGGTCAGCATGGTGATGTTGGGATGATTGCCGACATCCACCATTTTGGGCGTCAGGATGCAGGCCGAGCAGTCCAGGGTGGGGAAGGTTTTGTCGAACTGGGCCATGTGTCCACCGATGGACGGTTCGCGTTCGACTAGGTAGACCGGGAAGCCAGCGTCCGCGATCTCAAGCGCTGCCTGGATGCCAGCAATCCCACCGCCAACGACCAACGTAGCCGGGTGAATGGGCACACGCAGGGGTTCGAGCGCTTCGTGGTGCACTACGCGCGCAACACCGCCTGATATGATGGCCTTGGCCTTTTCGGTGGCAGCCACCTTATCAGTATGCACCCAAGAGTCCTGTTCGCGGATGGAAACCAGTTCGCACAGGTAGGGATTTAGGTCCGCGCCTTTACAGGCATTGCGGAAGGTCTTTTCGTGCAGGTGGGGCGAGCAGGCTGCCACCACCACGCGCGTCAGACCCTGTTCCTTGATATCCTTCTGGATCAGTTCCTGTCCCAGGCTGGAACACATGAACTTGTAATCGCGTGAGACAACTACGCCCTGATCCTTCAGGTTTTCTGCGGCCCAGGTACTCACTTCGCCGACGTTCACGACACCGGCAATGTTGGTACCGCAGTGGCAAACGTATACGCCAACTTTCTCTTTCT
>Ga0315273_10001776_pt1 | contig 24862 bp, 25 predicted proteins | sample YL17G02_0_MG_FD_205753 | JGI IMG/M metagenome (GOLD analysis project Ga0315273, IMG submission 205753) | Sediment microbial communities from Yellowstone Lake, YNP, Wyoming, USA - YL17G02_0 | ecosystem: Environmental > Aquatic > Freshwater > Lake > Sediment | place: USA: Wyoming | collected... | reverse complement strand
CCTATCTATTTAAATAGTTAATAGTTAATTGTAAAACTGTTTTGATAAAATGTTAATCATTGATAAATAAACTATGCAAAAGAATAAAAAGAATGGCAAGTAATCCTATTGCGACTGATATATAAACAAAAACAGAGCGCTCTTTTTTTATGGTAGCCACAATCCCTAAAATAAAAGCCGTGATAGTTACCATGGCTGAAATCAGAATAGTCACATCCCACCAATGATCGTCATAAGATAATATGCCAAGCCCATTGACTAAAATAATAGAGCTACCAATTGTTACCAGAAAAAAAGCATTTAGCCACACAGACCATTTACCAAATTTTGTTTGTGATTTTATTTGCATAGTTTTATAATTATTGTTACTTCTGCCGAATTTCGTGTCAGTGAAATTGGTGCGCCACCTAAAAATTAGTTAGAAAACATTCTAAACATCCAGCCAAACAAGCTAAATCCTTTTTGCGCTGTTCCCAAAGAATTTTCAATTTCCAAATTAGCTTGTTCCAAGGTTTGGATTTGTTGCGTCAAGTTTTGCGCGTCGCTTTGATTGGCAAGCTGATTTTTAACTTGGTTTAACTGTTTGATCTGCTCTTTGTTTTGTTCCAATATTTTTTTAGCATTGCTTATCTCGCCATAATTCGTGCCGATGAAAAACTTGGCAAAACCGCTTCGGCTTTGAATTTTTTGCAAACTCGTTTCTAATTTTTCCTGATTCTGAGTTTGTGTCTGGGCGATAGTTTTCACTTGCTGGCCGATTCCGCCGTTTCTATCCGCCATCTGCAACATTTCTTGCACGGCGTTGGCTACCTTACTTCTTCTTTGTTCCGCCACAGCCGAACCTGTTGTATTTCCATTTTGCGTTCCGTTCTGTTCGTTAGTTTGAATTTGATTTGTTTCGCCTTGGTTTTTTACCTGATTCTGATTTTGAACTTGATTGCCTGTTCCTGTCTGGCTACCTGTTCCGTTTTGAACCTGCTCGCTGTTTTGCGTTTTAATTTGATTCGCTTCGCCCTGATTGGCGGTTTGAGTTTGTTGTTCAACTTGATTGCCTGTTCCTGTTCCACTATTGCTGTTTTGACCCACAGCGTAGGCGTTGCCGGCGAGAGCGAAAGTCATCGCCAATACGCCAGCCATTAAAATTTTGTTCTTCATAATTTTACTTGCCCCCACACCATTCCGCGAAGCAGAATTGGTAGTGGCGGGGTTTTTTAATTATTTATTAATAATTTGAGCTTGTTAAAATATCCGACCTCTTTATTTTAACATATTTTTCGGCGGAATTTGAGGCTGTGCCAATTCCTGCCCGCCTCCCTGTCTGCCTTTGGCATGATGGAGGGTCATTGGCGCGCCACCTTTTTATTCCTTTATTTGATACTCGCCTGATTCTAATTTAGATACAATTTCCTTGGTATATGTGTTGAATGTCGTAAATGCATCACCTTTTAATGGTTCATCCTTTATTTGTAAAAGTTTATCCTTAATTTTTTTATCCACCCCTTCAACATCATCGATGGTCTTTATAAATACATTAGTCTCATTGCGTAGTAAAAACCATTCTTTATCAGTATTTTTGTTTTTGTCTAACATTTCTAAATCATCCCGTGTTATTTTTGGAAATAAATAGTAAAACTTTTTATCATAAAAATAATACTTAGTGAGAAACATTTCACCAACCGCAATATGACCCGCACGTTGTGAGCCATCGGTAAAATTTCTCCTGCTTCTTCCTGCGTATTTTATTACATAATTATCCTTTATTATTGTTGATCTCTTTTTTGCAAAATCTTTCCAGTCTCCGTTGTAAAATTTTTGAAACTTTTCATTGAAAATCGCATACATCTTTTCAAGATACACATCAACATGAGCGGAAAATAACACAGGATCGTGATAACAATCCAACAAATCCTTAACTACCATTAAATCATCAATCACCAAATATTTTCCCTTTTCGACCTTAGATGCAAAGTAAGCCATACCAAATAAATCCGGCTGAATTTTTTGTGTTCCTTTTTTCAAATAATAAATACCAATAATTCCATTTTTTACGCCTCCGAGTGCGTGGTGAAATCGCTGATAAAGTGCGTTGCCACCAGAGTTCCTGCTTAAGGCGTCGGTGCCTTCTAGCGCGATAACTGGCTTCTTGTTTATTTCTTTACCATTCAATCCATCTACCCATTTCTCGTCTACATACCAAGCGGCGTCACACGAGCCATAGGAAACACCTTCAAATCCGAAAGTGAGACCACCTTCTGAAAAAGGCTTCTGGTCTTCATTGCTACTTTGCGGGAAAATACGAAGTTTGATCCCATTGGTCTCGTAACCAAGAGTGTCGATTATTTCTCTTTTTATGATTTCGTCGCTTGAGTATGCCATATTATAGGGATTTAATTTTTTCTAATATCTCATCCGTCTCCAACCCGAGGACGAAATTGATGAGGTCCGACTCTTTGTTGATTTCTTCGCCTTTAATATCCAGATGGAATTGTTTGAGTTCGTCATTGGTGAAATTTGAAATCAGATAAAACTTTATATAGTTTCCAAGCCAAGCGGTATACTCTTCCCTGGACAATGGGTTTTTGGGGGTATATTTGGCTTCGGGGAGTATAATTTTAATCTTGTTGTCAGTATCAAGAGTGATCAAGCCAAAATAATCTTTGGATGGCTTAGCTTTAGCCGGACATATTTCAAACCCCCGATCAAATAAACCAGTATTGAGGTACTTCTCCAATTGCTTGGTCATAACTACGTTACCGGTCTTTGCTTCACCAACAATAAAATCGTGCGTGACACAGCTATAGTCATTTTTTTCCTGTCCTTTGAAATTCCTGATAAGCGCCAATTCAATCATATGAAAACCCTCGCTCGGCAAAAAACCGTAGTTGCTTATTTTGGCAATGATTTTGCTGAGACCGTAACCTGCAAAGTCCGGCGATCCAATTGCGTGTGCAAGTGGTATCTGATTCTCGACAATAAAGCCGAGATGCCTGAAATATTCACCAGCCAGATATTCCATGAACGGTTCCATTCCATTACCTTGTTTGCTTATCTCGATTCTTTGTATGATGTAGTTTTCTCGATTTTTGAGAGTGTCGAACTTTGCTCTGAGCATCTCGTTCAATTTTTCTTCCGACTCGAACTCCATAGGGACAATGAACTTATCTCCATCAAATAAATACTGCTTAGCTCGGGACAAAATATGTGGAGTATTTTTCAAAACCCCATTATCAAAGATTCCGGAAACAAATTTGTAGTTGAACGCATTATAAAAAAGCTTCATTAAACCCTTGGGAGTGAACGGATAAATCGGATTTTCAAGATATCCAGCGCCGGTAACACTGCTATAAATAAAAGCCTCTTTGGCTGGCATTTTGACAGCCCTACCCAATTCCGTCTCTACAATTTCAAAACTGAAATTGGCCTTAAATATTTTGAAAAAATCTTCTTTGTATATTTCCATAAAATTAACTATTTTGAAGTTTTAATAATGCTGGCTGAACGGACTCCTTTTGTTGCTTTTTATTGACCTGCGGGAAGTCATGAAAAAGATTCGTGATGTGTTCAATACTAAGCTTCTCGTGCTCGGCAACTTGAGTCCCATCAAAAATCTTGCTTATAACAACACCCACGAACAGATCATACGCTTTATTCAGATTGAAAAGTTTGCCGTTGTTTTTGCCAAGGCATTTGACTATCTCATCAGCAATCTCTTTAGGATAGATCATCTTTTTATTTGCCACCTTTGTTTTCTTTTGGGAATTTACAAAGGTCACATAAAAATCAGATTTAGGCGAAAACTTCGCCCAGTTTTTATTATAAGGACTGCCAAAGGTGTCATAAGAAGAAATGTCGACCAACTCCATCCCGCGATCCCTTATTAATTCAGCGAGACTTATCCAGATTTTCAAATCTTTATTATGAAAAGCAAGCGTGAAGTACGCGTCTTTTTTCAAAACTCTTCTCGCTTCACTAATAAAAGCGGCAAGCTGATCGTAATACTCGTTGACCCCCTTGTTCTGAACCGGATTTATAATAACCTCGTTCTCGATCTCAAACTCTTTCTCCAGCCAGCAATTCCAGATGTATGAAAGTTCTGAGTACTGGATCGTATCACCGTAGGGCGGATCGGTTATTAAATAGTCAACGCTCGACGGCTTTATCTCCGACATCTTCAGGGATGACTTGTTATAGATTTTAGACACCGGCTTGGAAACCTCATTTTGCAAGGCCTTCTCTGCAATAACCTGCTTTGCCATTTTTACGTTCTCAACTCGATCTACAAACCTCCACCAAACATTCTCCTCGATAAAATCATCGGGAATCCAAAAATTATTCACGCCGAGAGGGCGAACATTTTCCGCTTTCAACTTACTCACATGCAATAAAGTGTTTGTGAACGCAAGCATAAACAAATCCCTATTCTTTAAAGGTAGTTCGTTGATGGTCGTATAAAGCAACGCCAAAGCAAGAATATTCCTATTAGTGAACATGTCCGACACTCGCTTCACGCCTTTATAAGAAAAACGATCCTTATAGAATTTCTTCGGAAAGTCTTTGTCGGGGTATTTCAAATTCTTTGGAAGCTTTACGGTCGGTTCTAGCTCGCTTTTTGCGAGACTGACTTTTTGTTTGTTCCGGAAATTATCATCGGCGATCACGGCGTTGTAATCCTTACTGTTTTTCTTACCAAGAATGGTGTAGAGAATATATTTGTCTTTAGTTGCATAAAGAAGCATTATCCTCTTTCGAACAGCATGTTCAATCGCTGAAAAATCCTTCTCAAAAGAGGTCTTGTTATAATTGACTTGTAAAGAATTTTTTGCGAGAAAAACGGCAAAAGGATTAAGATCATATCCGATAAAATTTCTATTGGCCAAAACTGATTGCAATCCGATAATTCCGCTACCGCAAAACGGGTCCAAAACGATATGATCCTTTTTGGAATATTTTTCAATGTATTGGTCAATAACAAACCAAGGTTTTCTTGACCAATATTTATGAAGCTTTGCAACACGCGAATACTGACGATCGTGCTTAATATCGTTTACGTCAACAAGGTTCTTTACGATTTGTGAAATAGTTAAAGACATAAATTATTTTTTTTGGAAAACAAGGCAGTAATGGTGCAGAATATTACTTGCCCATGCTGAAGGATATCCGTAAGGAGCAAGACCAACTTTGTCCTGTATCCAAAGCTTCTCGTCTTTAAGCACATACTTTTTCGAGAGAAGTCGTGCCAAGTCCCACGCCAATGGATACATTTTACCTTCTTTCTTTATATTCTTAACAATCACCACAAGATAACCTCCATCTTTCAGTAGATCAAAAATATCAAAGTATATATTCGCCAATTTCTCCAAAAAGAGATCGTAGTCGGCAATGTTGCCCAAGTCCTCCTCGGCTTCCGAGTAATTAACATCGAGACCGTCCTTAGTCCTGTCTTTTTTGAAATCTTTTGTGCTTCTGTTCAATACGTCCCAGTACGGTGGGGATGAGATCGAAAAAGCGATTTTAGGCAGTTTTAACTTTTTGATGTTCGCCGCATTTTCATTAAAGATGGTCTTTTTGAATTCCGGAGTCCGTTTGAGAGATAGATCGTAGTATTTTTTGTTGAGCTCGATACCATATCCGACTCGGCCGGTTCGCTTACAAGCAACCATCGTACTTCCGATTCCACAGAACGGGTCCAAGACAGTCTCTCCTTTTTTAGTAAAGAAATTTATAAATCCCTCGATCATCGTTGGTGAGAATGTCGCAGGATGATCTTCAGTATCAGCAGAAACTTCTCTCTCTTCTTTCAAGTCTTTATGTAGGGCATTGAAAATAAACCAACTGCAACTAAACTTCACCCACTCTTTTCCCGTCATGTTATTAAGAGGATTGGATAGATCATAAGCACCGTCTTCCGCATTAATCAAAATCGCATTGGCTTTTTCAACGTCTCCACTTGGGTTATACAAAGCAACCTCTGACCACCTCTCAATAAAGTGATCGGGTATCAGTTTCTTTTTTGTCTTCAGAATATGAGCAAGCTTCTTTTTTGCCTGCTTATTTTTTTCCTCGTCTAAGACAGGTACAACTTGTTTTTTATCTTTGTAATAAAAATAATATTTCATATTAGGTTTCCATCTTTAAAACTAAAATAACTATTTTTTGTAACAATAATATGATCTACCACTTCAATATCTAAAATTTTTCCTGCCTCTGTTAACTGTTTTGTCGTAACTAAATCGTCTTCAGATGGTTCTGGATCGCCGGAAGGGTGATTGTGGGCAAATATAACTGAGGACGCCTTATTTTTAATAGCTTCTGCAAATACTTCGCGTGGATGAACAACGCTAGCATCAAGACTGCCAACTGAAACTTCTGCAATTGAGTGGTTTCTACTATTGAGCGCGATAATGTAAAAATGTTCTTTGTGATAATCCTTGAGTTTACTTTTTATCAACTGATACACCTTTTTTGGATCGGAAAGTTCTTTACTTTTATAAGATGGGGTTTGAGTAGAAATTCGTCTACCAATTTCAAAAACAGCTTTTATCTGAGTGGCTTTAGCTGATCCAATTCCTTTGACTGAAGACAATTCCTCGATACTAGCCTCAGCTAATTTCTGAAGACTACCAAATTGCGATAGTAGCTTTTGTGCCGTGACTACAACCGATTCGCCAGCAATGCCACGACCCAAAATAACCTGTAATAACTCCTGAGCCGACAAAGCTTGTTCACCAAATTTAACCAACCGCTCGCGCGGTCGTTCTTCTTTTGGTAAATCGTTAATTGTAAATATTTTGCTCATAATTTATTTGCTAAAGTCGTAACTTTGTTTTATGAGAGCAAAAACAACATCCACTTCATTTAAACTTTCAATCTTTACTTCATAATCGCCATTACCCCAGTGTCCGATTGGTTTTGGTTTGGTTAAGTCGCGAGCAAGCTTTTGCGGATCGTTTAATTGACCACTTTTTACATTCAAAAATATTTTTAGGCCGTATTGCTTAACAACAACATCGACAAAGTTTGTAGAAGTTTTATAAGCGATATATTTTGCTTTTGCTTCTTCTATAATGTTTTTGTCTAGCGTAAGAATTTTTTCTCTCAAATCTTGAAATAAATCTAACGTTTCCTTGTTTATTCCTGCTAAATGATCATCGATTGAATAAACTTTTTGCAATGGGTTGTCTTTCGTTTTTTGAGATTTTGCCTTTTTAATAATTCCAGAAGTTGATATTTTAACTTTTTGATAGTTTTCTGGTTCAAGATAAAGAATATTCTCATCGTATATGCGATAACGCAAAAGCTCAATGTTTATCGGAAGAATGTCAGCTGTATCAAGATCAAATTTACTATAATTCTCAGCTATACAGATAACGCGTGGCGAATCCCAATCAATTTCAATATTAATCTTGTTGTTTTGACATAAGATTTCTAATTTTTCTTTGTGATCTAAAAGCCATTTTAAATATGAAAGACCTTGGTTTATAACATTGTCATTTTGGTTTTTTTTGTACTCGATTATGCAAGGCGATCCGTTTTTATCTATACCAAGAGTATCAATTCTCCCGCCAAAACTTGTGGAGTATTCATGGGCAAGAAAAGAAATATTCAAAACTTCATCTAAATTCTGTTCGAACAAAGATTGTAGATTTTTTTCTAAATCTAAATCTTTAGCAATTATTTTTTTGACGGTTGAACCGGTAATCTTAAATAGTGCCATATTTTTATTTAAATAATTCTGCCACCGGCACGCCCCGCCTTCGTTCCTTCTTCGCTAAAAGCTACGGAAGGACGCGGTAAAACTTCGGACGGGCAGGCGAGGGCTTTGGTCCCGAAGTAAATCCTTTGGCTTACAACGGGGTAAACTATTTTTTCTAAAGCGTCTTTGGAGAGGCGATCTTGGGAGATTCCTTTTTTGATTCGCAATTTGCGGATATTTTCGCTAACTGTATTTGCCATATCGTTTTGACCCCAGTAGTACAGCATCCCAGTAGCAGAACAAGGTTCGCTACGGGACAAGAAGTTGACTACGGGGCATGCTTTGATAAACTATTATACTTTGTATAATCTGCATTCGCTCGGAAATAAAAATAAATTTTTATTTCTCTCACTTCATTTGATTATAATACACTACTTATATTGAGTGTATATCCAACTTGCTTCATGCAATGGTATCAAAAATATTAAAATTTGGCAAACAAAAATGCCTTCAAAATTGCGGAAAAATACCATGCCGAGGCGCTTTGCGCCGAGGCTGTTTCTTACGATTTCACAAAAAGTGAAAATTGGCGGAGAGGCAGGGATTTGAACCCTGGAGGGGATTTCTCCCCTAACACATTAGCAGCGTGCCGCTTTCGGCCACTCAGCCACCTCTCCGTATTTACTCGGCGATGCCTCGAACAAAAAACTGTGCTTCGTGTCCGCCGGGGTTGCCTTTCGCAACCCGTTGAATGCTTATCCGCATTCAACCCACTCAGCCACCTCTCCAAATTTACTCGGCGATGCCTCGAACAAAAAACTGTGCTTCGTGTCCGCCGGGGTTGCCTTTCGCAACCCGTTGAATGCTTATCCGCATTCAACCCACTCAGCCACCTCTCCAAATTTTTCCTATAACTTATACAAATTTAATCCGATATTTTCTTCAAATTCCCGTTCCATCGTGCCTTCAATTTTTTCCACAATTCCTTCAAAGGTGGCGCTTATTATCGCCGAATTCAGATGGCCGCCGAAACATCGATTTTTTTCATCCGAAATATTTATGTGCGCATGCAAATAAATCTCTCCATTCATCGTTGAAATATTTCCCAGAAGGGATATGATCTCAAAGTCCCCTTCGTAGTCCTTGGAAATATATTCCTTATTTCCAGTTTTAAAAAGGCCGATTTTCACCCGATTAGCCGCCCCGATTCCGTAAAGCGTTCCCAAAAATATGCGGTTTTCCCGACAAAAATTTTTGAGACATTCTGCAATTTCTTCGCCTTTTTCTAGCTTGATTATATATTTTTTCCCGAATTGTTTGTGTTTCATAAAAACAACTTTATTAAGCCATAACCAGTTTATCAAAGATTCATTTTAATTTCAACCATACACTCTCTTCAATAAAAATTTGACTTTTTGTCATTTATACTATAAGATAGTTTCTAGGTGAATATTTTAGAGAGTTTTCTAAGTAAGTATATTCAAAGTATTAGTTAGAATAAGCTATCGAAGTAGGTCACCAATAACTCAATCCTGTGAAAACAGGAAAACAAAACTAGAAAGGAAGGTGACACTATTCAATGGCTTATCAAGATGACAACAACCGTCCGCAGCGACAAATGTTTGATGTTACTTCAATGAACATCACTTGCGCTGAATGCAACACCCCGATTACCGAACTGCCGTTCCAACCGACTGAAAAGGAAGACGGAACATTCGGAAAACTTTATTGCTACGAATGCAATAAGAAACGACGCAGAGATCGCGGTCCTCGCCGAGATTTCGGAGGAGGAGGATTCGGAGGCGGAGGCGGAGGCGGAAAAAACCGATACTAATCGATTTTAATAGCAAAAAAAACAGCCTTTTGGCTGTTTTTTTTATCTCCAAATTATCGAAAAACTGGATTGAAACTGATCAAATTTTTCCAGCGATAAATTTTGTTTCCGCGTTTCAAATTTCGCGTCAAACTTTTCCGTCGCTTCCAAAGATTTTCATCCGTTCTTTGACCGTATTCTTCACTGCTTCCCGCGCATCTCCCAGCAGTTTCCGAATATCAAAAGACATAGCTTCTTTGTTTTTCACCGCGTTAATCAAATTATTAATGAAAGCCAGTCGGATAGCCGTATCCACATTAAAACAGCTCACTCCCTTTTTGATGACCTCATTCACTTTTCCGTTTTCCCAATCAGAAGCGCCATGAATAATCAAAGGGATATTCAATAATTTGTTGATCATTTCTAGTCGTTTATAATCTGGATACTTTCTTTCCTTGAAAAATCCGTGAGCATTACCGATAGCTACCGCCAGAGAGTCCACTCCGGTCTTTTTCACAAACTCTTCCGCTTGCTCGGGATCGGTCATATATTTGTTCCAATCCATCTCTCCAAGGCCAATTTCTCCAATATACGGCACAATGCCCAGTTCCGCCTGAACTGAAATACTTTTTTCATGGCAATAGTCAACGATTTTTTTCGTCATGGCCAGATTATCCACGTATTCTCTCCGTGAACCGTCATACATCACCGAAGTGATGCCGATTTCCACCGCCCGTTCGATTATTTCAAAACTCCTTCCATGATCGAGATGGATGCCGACCGGAATTTCCGGAGCATAGAATTCCGCGTCGTTCTTGATAAGATTGACTATCAGCCGCCCGCCGGCATATTCCATGGTTTTTTCCGTAATTTGGATAATAATCGGTGAGTGCATTTCCTTGGCCGCTTCAATGATCGCCCGAGTCGTTTCCAAATTAACGGTATTAAAAGCTCCGACAGCATAACCACTTTCTTTGGCTTTACTTAAAATTTCTATAACACTGGTTATCATACTAATTTCACGCTATTTGAAAAATAAATTCATTTAAATTGATTTATTCCTCACTCGTGATTGCTAAAACTTATTATCTCCGCTATTTTCAAAAATTCGCTCGGATTCAAGCTTTCCCTTCCCACCAGCACCCCATGCATTTTCGGATCCAAGCACACTTGCTTCACAGTTTTCGCTTTCACTGATCCGCCATAAAGGATTATTATTTTTTCCACTTCTTTTATACCGTACATTTCCACAATAATCTTCTTGATAAGAATTTTCACTTCCAGGATATCATTGCTCGAAGGAACCACATCTGTTCCCACGGCCCAGACCGGCTCATAGGCAAAAATGATTTTTTCAAGATTCACTGGACTCAAACCTTTGAGTCCTTCTTGGATTTGCCGAGTAATCACTTGCTTGGTCTCGCCATTATTTCTTTCTTCCCGCGATTCGCCGATGCAATAAATCGGCCGCAAGCCGGATTTGAAAATCAACCTCATCTTCGCATTCGCGATTTCATCCGTTTCATGAAAATATCGCCTGCGCTCGCTATGACCCACTATCACGAATTCTCCATGAACTGCTTTGATCATAGCAGGAGTAATTTCTCCCGTAAATGATCCACTTCCTTCCCAGAAAGCGTTTTGCGCACCGATTTTAACTGATTGGCTTTTTATATTTTTGGCAAAATATTCCAGATGGACGAAAGGAGGGCAAAGCACTATTTTCAAGTCCTTCATTTTTTTCTGCGCCAGTATTTTTTTGAAAGAAGAAATATAAATTTCCCGTTCCTGACTGCTTAAAATATTGGCTTTCAAATTTCCGACTATCAGCTTGCCCATGAATTTTTTTACTAATTTTATTTATTCCTGATTCTAATATGCCGCTTAATGAACCAAATGATTCCGATTAAAATAACTATCCCGATAGCAATATCAAATTTATGAAAATAAACGCCCAGCGTATTCCAATTATCTCCCAGCTTTTTTCCGACATAAGCCAGAAACAAGCAGAAAGGAAACGAACCGAGAAAGGTGTAAACTACGAACTGCCAAAAATTCATTTTGGCGATCCCGGCCGGAAGCGAAATAAAAGTTCTGACTACCGGCAGGAGGCGAGAGATGAAAACCGCTGCATTGCCGTATTTATTAAAAAATTTATCAGCAATATCCAGATCATGCTTAGTGACTAAGATATATTTTCCATATTTTTCCGCCATCGGACGACCGCCATAATAACCCACCCAATAAGCCACCATTGATCCCAGCACGCAACCGATCGCACCAGCCAAAGATACCCCCCAAAGAGAAAATTCTCCCCTGGAAATCAGATAGCCGGAAAACGACATGATAATTTCCGAGGGAAGGGGAATGCAGGCGCTTTCAATCGCCATCATCAGAATTACTCCGCTATATCCCAAAAGTGAAATTCCCCAAATAATAAACCCCACCAACACTTCGATAATTTTAGTTACCATAAATATTATTTGCACCTGATAAAATCAACCACCAAAAACCGAAAATTTACTGGTTCCAGATTATAAAGAATAATTATTAAACCAAATGATTTTTCAAATATTCCACCGCCACTTCCGGCTGAATGGTGGAAATTTCGATTCCCGTCTCCAGTTCAAATCCCGCCCAAGTAGCCGTATGTGGCAGGATTTCGATGTGCCAATGGAAATGCGGATAATCCTTGCCGTCGCAGGGAGCGGTATGGATGTAGAAATTATACGGGGGATTATTGAGCGCTTTATTGATCGCACCCATAGTTTTTTTGAAAACTTCCGCCAATCCGATTTTTTCTTCAACACTCAATCTTTCGAAATACGGCTGGTGATTTTTAACTACCACCCAGACCTCAAAAGCCGCCCGGCTGGCAAAAGGACAAAATGCCACGAAATCATCGTTTTCAAAGACCACCCTTTTTTTGATTTCGCTCTCATATTCAGCCATAAGGCAAAAGACGCATTTTTTATTGTTTCGAAAATATTTTTCCGCCCCGTTTAGCTCCAGCTGCAGATAGGGAGACACTACTGGAATGGCCATCAATTGCGAATGAGGGTGCGATATCGAAGCGCCGGCTTCTTTTCCGTGATTATGAAAAATGCTGATGAAGTTCACGTCCGGCTTGTTCATCAGATCCAGATAACGTTCCTGATACGCGTCAAATACTTCCGCGATTTCAATCTCATTCATCAGCGCCACGTGCCGGTCATGGCTTCGAGTGACAATAATTTCATGATATCCGGTAGCCGGAAAAGACAGATATGGACCTTCTGTCGACAAACCGCAACTTTTTCTTTGCTGAGAGAAAGCCGGAAATTTATTGGGGAAAACGCGAAGCGACCAATCGCCATCCTCTTTTTTATATATCAAAACATCTGGCTCTTGTCCGGTTTTTTCCGGATGCTCAAAAATGCAGCTTTCAATGTCGTCACTGGTTTTTATTTTTTCGTTTTTGGCAAAGTCCTCCGGTCTTTTGGCTCGGCCGGTCGCGATTACCACCCAATCGCCCGACACCAGATCCTGCCGGAGTTCTGAAACGCAACTCAATCGAGCTTTTTCATTCTCTCTTGGTTCATTATTCCTTTCTTCATTTTCATTCAAGTCATTTTCAGCAACCCTGCCGACAAATAAATTTGAATTTTTTTTAATTTCAATTTTCAATTTTTTAAAATTAATTTTTTATTTAGTGTAATCTTTTATGTGATATTTTCCAGTCATCAATCGCCATTTCGTCTTGAAAAGATCGATCAAAACCTGGACAAATCCGTTGGAACCCAATAATCCGCCCACCGTTGATCCTTCTTCGTTCAGCCAGCGCACCGGCATCTGTTTCACCTTGAAGCCCAATTTTTCCGCCAGTATGATCAATTCAAAATCAAAACCGAAGCGATCAACCACCATCCGGCTGGCTATTGCTTGAGCCGCTTTGTCGGAAAGCATCTTGAATCCGCATTGGGTATCCGGATATCTCCAGAGACCCAGCACCAGCCGGATTGCCCAATTACCCATATTGCCCATAAGTATTCGAATTTTCGACTGGGGAATCTGCACAAAAGCGCCTTCAATATCCCGCGATCCAATCACGACATCATAGTCATTTTTGAATTCCGGCAAAAATTTTCCCAAATGAGTGATGGAAGTAGAACCGTCGGCATCGAGAAAAAGCCGGATTTTTCCTTTCGCTTCCAAAAGTCCCTGCCGTATCACATAGCCCTTTCCGTGATTTTCCGGATTATCAATCACCCGCAAATTTTTGACACGGCTGTAGTAATTTCTCGCTATTTCAGCGGTATTATCAGGAGAACCATCCACTATCACAAGAACCTCGTATTCATAATTTTTATCGCTTAAATATTTTTCAATCTCCAATAAATTTATCCCAATCCTTTCCTTCTCTTTATAGGAAGGGACGATGACTGATAAATATGGTTCCTTTTCCATGTTCTTTTTTCCTTAAAATATTAACTTGATTTTATTATAACACAAAATTATTTCTTTTTCAAAACGTCTATGAGATATTTGGCCGTATGGCTTTCTCTGTCATATTTTACAACTTCTTCCGGCGTTCCGGTCACTACCACTCGTCCACCATTATCTCCTCCTTCCGGACCCAGATCAATGATCCAATCGGCGGTCTTGATGACATCCAGATTGTGCTCAATGACAATGACCGAATTTCCCGCTTCCACTAACCGGTTCAAGACGCCCAGCAATTTTTTGATATCTTCGAAATGCAGGCCGGTTGTCGGCTCATCCAGAATATATAATGTGTTGCCTGTCGCTTTTCGCGAAAGTTCCGTCGCCAATTTGATCCTTTGCGCTTCCCCGCCGGAAAGCGTGGTAGCCGCTTGACCCAATTGGATATATCCCAGGCCGACATCTTCAAGGATCGCCAATTTGTCATGAATCTCCGTAAAATTTCGGAAGAATTCTCCGGCTTCCGACACCGTCATTTCCAGGACATCCGAAATATTTTTTTCCTTATATTTTACCTGCAGGGTCTCAATGTTATATCTTTTGCCGCGGCACACGTCGCACGGCAGATAGACGTCCGGCATAAACTGCATTTCGATTTTCAAAAATCCCTCGCCTTCGCAATTGTCGCATCTTCCGCCCCTGACATTGAAAGAAAATCTGCCCGGTAAATATCCGCGCGTCTTCGCTTCTCTGGTCTCGGAAAAAAGTTCCCTGATCGGAGCAAACAGGCCAGTATAGGTCGCCGCATTGGAACGTGGCGTCCTTCCGATCGGCGATTGGTCGACCAAAATCACTTTGTCCACATTATTGATGCCTGCGATTTCCCGATGTCTTCCCGGCCGTTCAAGCGAACGCATCAATTTTGAAGAAAGCGCCTTGAACAGAATATCTTCAATGAGCGTGGATTTTCCCGATCCGGAGACCCCCGTGACCACGACGAAACATTTGAGAGGAAAATCCACGGTAATATTTTTCAAATTATGTTCGCATGCTCCGCGCACCATGATCCATTTTTTATTCTTCATCGGCCGCCGGAACTGGGGAATTTCAATCTTGAGCTCTCCGCGCAGATATTTGGCCGTCAAGGATTTTTTATTTTTTATCACTTCTTGAGGCATTCCCGCCGCCACGATTTCTCCTCCCGATTTTCCCGCTCCCGGTCCGATATCCACCAAAAAATCGGCGGCGCGCATGGTTTCTTCGTCATGTTCGATCACAATCAAGGTATTACCAATATCGCGAAGCCGCAATAGTGTCTCCAATAATTTTCCGTTATCGCGGGCATGCAATCCGATTGATGGCTCATCCAAGATATACAGCACGCCGACCAATTGGGAGCCGATCTGCGATGCCAAGCGGATGCGCTGGGTCTCTCCTCCTGCCAAAGTATTGGCGGAACGCGCCAAAGTCAAATATCCCAATCCGACATTGTCCAAAAAACCCAGACGGGCTTGAATTTCCTTCAAAATTCTTCCCGCGATGATATTTTCTCTCCGGCTAAATTTCAATTTTCCGAAAAAATCCAAAGCATCATCCACGCCCAAAAAGGAAATTTCGTGGATATTTTTTTCACCCACCGTCACCAGCAGCGCTTCCGGTTTATACCGCGATCCTCCGCAATCGGAACACGGATTCTGCGACATATATTTTTCAATGTCTTCTCTCACCGCGTTGGACTCCGTCTTGAAATAACGGTCTTGAAGAAATCCCACCATTCCGCGCCAAGAAATGTTGAATCTCCAGGTAGATCCGGTTTTTGATCTGATGCTCACCGGAATTTCATTCGCTTCTTCCGCGGAAACCATATCCTCCGCATGAGACGCGCCAAAAATCAAAATATTATATTGGCTTTTCGGCAGATCCCGGATCCGCGTATTGTCCGGAATATGATAGAAATTCGTTACCGCCCGCAAAATCCCGCCGTAATAATTATTTTTTTTATAGCTCCAAGAAAGTATCCCGCCTTCCGCGATAGTTTTATTCCTGTCCGAAATGACGAGTTCCGGATCAATTTCTTTTTTCGTTCCCAAGCCCTCGCAGCCAGGACAAGCGCCATAAGGCGAATTGAAAGAAAACAATCTCGGTTCCAATTCGGGAAACTCGATTTCATGTTCCGGACAAGCCAGTTTCTGATTAAATATGAATCCATCCGCGATATCGCTCTCTCCTTTCTTCGGATTGGCCGCCTTGGATCTGCGTTTGGTTTTAAAATTACAATTTATGTTCCGCGGTTTTACTTTCACCAAACCCCCGGACAATTTCAGCCCTTTTTCAACCGCTTCAAATATGCGGGAAATTTCACTCGACTCAATTGTAATTCTGTCCACCACGACATCGATTGTATGCCTCTTATAGCGCTCCAGAGGAATTTTTGTTTTCGGATTCAATATATATTCTTTTCCGTTCACATAGACCCGGGAAAATCCCTGTTTGAACATATTCAGAAGCAGTGCCGAATATTCCCCTTTTCGGCTGCGAACCACGGGACTCAAAATTTCAATCTCCGTTTTTTCTTCCAAAGACAAGATCCGTTCAACAATTTCATCCGTTGATAATTTTGTGATTTCCCGCCGGCAGATCGGACAATGCGGGATGCCGATCTTCGCATACAAAAGCCGCAGATAATCATGAATTTCCGTCACTGTTCCCACCGTTGAGCGCGGATTATGCGAAGCCGCTTTTTGATCAATAGAGATTGCCGGCGAAAGTCCTTCAATATAATCAACATCCGGCTTGTCCATTTGTCCCAAAAATTGGCGGGCGTAACTGGATAAGCTTTCCAGATATCTCCTTTGCCCTTCGGCAAAAATCGTATCAAACGCCAAAGTCGATTTTCCCGAGCCGGAAATTCCCGTAAAAACGATAAATTTGTCCCGCGGCAGTTCCAGATCAATGTTTTTCAAATTATGCTCGCGCGCGCCTTTGATAATTATTTTATCCATAAAAGTTGGATTATTTTGGTTTAAATTAGACGGAAATGCAAAAAACTTCCAATTAAGGATTTTGCTTCTCATTATAAAAAGTTATTTTATTCTAATACAATTTTGAAGGATAATCAACTAAACCAGATAGATTACCATCCGCCGCAGACAAACCGGCAGGGATCCAGCCAGCCGGAAAGTCCGGCTTGATTCTGGACGTAGCCCAAAATATCGATAGCCGTTCCTTTATGGAAGCCCAGATGCAAATGTTTCCGCTCTCCGCCCGTTTCCTGACTATATGCTTTTCCAAGTATCCCAAGCGCGTCACTGGCATTTAATGTATCGCCGATATTTGCCTTGATGCTATTCGGTTTCAGATGCCCATAGACCACCGTAATCGACTGCTTTTCTAATTCACATGCTTGCACAGCCACTCCGCCATAGCCGGTCGCGTATTTTTTAAATAACAATTTGCCCGAACAAACGGCTTTAACTTGAACATCAATATTCAATTCTTCCGGAAAAATTTCAAAATCCGTTCCGGTGTGATAGCCGGTAAAATGCTCCGGCTGAACCGGAGAATTTTGCGGTGTCATAAAGATTCCGAACGGTTTTTTTGTCACCCTTTCCTTCGCTCCATCAAGCGGCAACTGAAATCCGATAACACTATCCGCGGTTGAACCATTTTCACTTGCTACAGGAACAAAAGTTTTGTCATTTACCGACTCGGAACTTGGCAACATAACTTTTTCCGTCTGATTTGCAACATTCTTTTGTCTTACAAGTAAAAAAAATAGCACCAATACTATTAAAATAACAATGATAATAAATTGTTTCATTTTATTGATCTTGCCGAGCCGGACGGATCTGGATATTCTGCGCCGTAACGCTGCCGTCGGAACCGCTTTGTCCATTGACCATCACTTCCTGACCATTTATCAGATCGGCGCCGGAACCCTGCGCGGTCTTGCCGATTTGCGTGGAGTCGGAAAAGAAAACTATCTTGGAACCGCCATCATTGGTCTTGACGGTGATGCTTTTATCATCTTTCGCGATGATTTGTCCAGAAACAAAACCGCCGCCGTTGCCGCTCCGGCTGAATCCTCCGCCGCCATTTTGACGCCCTTGTCCTCCCATTCCCCCTCGCTTTCCATTAAATTGGCGACTATTATCCTCGGAATTATTACGCAACAACCCTTGCTTATTCAAGCTGCTTTTTTCATAAATTGTTCCGCCATAAAAAGCTCCCAAGCCCGCTGCGACCAAGATGCCGACCATGATGATTTTAATCTTATTGCTCATATTCTTGCTCCGCCGCACAATTTTTTGCAAATATGTTTCGCGGAATAAATTAAAAAATTAACTTGTTCTGGTTTTTGACGGAGATTTTTTCTGAAGTGTTGCTGGAATTTTTTGTTTTGCGATTGATTTTCCTGATTCATGCTCTGCGGAATAACTGTCGTTATCTTTTGATTATTGATCGAAAATTTTGATTTCAGATAATATACGCCGGCAATCACAACAATCAAGCTTATTAAAAATGTAAATATTTTTTCATGATTTTATCATCTAAATAAATCATTCATACCGGAGTGCTTCCATCGGACTCAAATTGGCCGCCCGGCGCGCCGGATAAAAACCGAACACAATCCCGACCACGGTGGAAACGCAAAATGCTAACAGGATTGAAGACAAAGAAACTTGAGTCAGGAGCTGTGGCACGAATTTGGTGACCGCGAGCGACGCCAGCCATCCAAGCACGACACCCATCACTCCCCCCAGAAATGTCAGCGCCACAGCTTCCGCCAAAAATTGCAGATTGATATGCAATTTCTTTATCCCGACGGCTTTGCGCAAGCCGATTTCCCGCGTCCTTTCGGTGACTGTCGTCAGCATCATATTCATAATACCAATGCCTCCCACCAGAAGCGAGATGCCGGCGATGGAAGCCAGCAACATTGTAAAAGTGTTGGTAATGCTCGAAGCGGTGTTGATGATATCCGTCTGGTTGATGATGCTGAAATCCGCTTGTGTCGGATCGGATATGCCATGGCGCTGCAAAAGCAAATCAGTCACATCTTGCTGAACTGTCGACATGACGCTTGAATCCTGCGCCGAAACGCTGATCGTCGTCACAAAAGTGTCTCCGGACAAATAATGCTGGGCGGTGGAAAGCGGCACATATATCGCGTCATCCGCATTGGAAAAACCGGTTCCGCCTTTGGCTTGCATGACACCCGCTACTTGAAAATCCACATTTTTTATGCGGATCATCTGTCCCACCGGATCCACGCCCACGCCGAACAAATCATCGCGAGCCGTCGCACCCAATACTGCCGTTTTAGCCGAGGTCTGTTCCTGATAGGCGGTCACGAATGTCCCCAAGTCAATATTTACGTTCCGGACGGACGGATAGTCAGGCACGGTGCCGATTACCTGCGTGTTGGTATTATTGCCCTTGGCCGTCGCTTGGTAGCGGCGGGTATTCTCCGGCGCTACGCCGGAAATATTTTGCACTTCGCTCCGGATCGCATTGGCATCGTCCAATTTCAGCGATTGCGAACTGCCTTGACCGAAACTGACGCCTTCGCTCCTGCGCGCGCCCGGGGTAACAATGATCAGATTGGATCCGATGGATTGGATCCTGGCCTCGATCGAACTTTGCGCGCCTTGGCCGATAGCCACCATCGTGATCACCGAAGCAATGCCGATGACAATGCCCAAAATCGTCAGTCCCGATCTGACTTTATTGCTGGACAGCGACAATAATGTTTCTTTTAATAAATCTTTAATCATATTTTTTTTATCCGGTTAAATTACTCGCCTTGGCGAGTACTCCGCCCCGGCGGAGATTTAACGGGATAAATATCCTTCTCAATTAATCCGTCCCGAATGAAAATAATCCTATTGGCAAATTGCGCGATTTCCGGCTCATGCGTGATGAGAATGATGGTGTGTCCGCGCCTGTTCAACTCTTGAAATGTCTGCATCACGATATGACCGGTTTTCGTGTCCAGATTTCCTGTCGGTTCATCGGCCAGAATAATTGAGGGATTATTGATCAGCGCTCTCGCGATAGCCACTCTCTGAATCTGCCCGCCAGACAGCTGGTTGGATAAATTTTGAAATTTGCTTTCCTCCAAACCGGCATATTTCAGAGATTCTCTCGCGCATTGCTCTCTTTCTTTGGCCGATGTCTTGGTAAAAAGCAGCGGCAACATCACGTTGCGCAACACAGTTGCCCTTGGCAACAGATTGAATGCCTGAAAAACAAAACCTATTTTCTCCCGACGAAAGTCAGAAAGCTCATCTTCACTCATCTTGGAGACCTCTTTGCCGTCCAAAAAATATTGCCCACTGGTCGGTGTGTCCAAAGCGCCAAAAATATGCATGAGCGTGGATTTTCCCGAACCACTGGGACCGATAATCGCCACGAATTCTCCCTTTTCAATCTTTAAAGAAACTCCGCAGAGAGCTTGCGTTTTTACATCGCCATTTAAATAAGTTTTGTAAAGATTTTTACATTCAATCACAAGAAATTTTCAATTTACAATTTTCAATTTACAATTCATCTTCAATTGAATAAAATTAAGAAATCCAAAAATTCATAAAATTGATGATTGACACATTGTTAATTCAATGAAAATTGATCATTAATGATCAGAAATTATTTTTTAATGCAAAGCGCGGAATGCTCCTCCGCCAAAACTGCCGCCGCCTTCCCCTTGCATACGAGTTGCAGTTGATGCATTTGTTGACGTATTTGGATTAATAGTGCGCGTGATCACTTTGTCGCCCACATTCAAACCGCTCACGATTTCCGTGTCGGTATTATTGACGGCGCCGACTTGCACCTCAACTTGCTGCGGTGTCGAACCGCTGTTCAAGATCTCGACATAATTGCCATCTCCTTGAGTCTTCACCGCGCTGTTCGGCACAATAATTACATCTTGTTTGACTCCGGTAATGATCGAAACAGAAACACTCATACCCGGCCTGATGCGCGGATCCAATGTGTCAAAACCGATGGTGGCGTTATAATTCACGACACCCTGGATGATGGTGCCCAATGAATCAATCTTTTCCACTTTGCCGGAAATAGTGAGGCCTGCCACGGAATTGAAAGTCATCATGGCTTTCTGGCTCAATTGGATATTTGACACATCCACTTCATTAATCTGGACTTGAGACTTCAAGGTGGTCAGGTCTCCGATGACCATCGGCACCTGCCGGCTGCTGCCGGAAGAAAGCTTGCTTAAATCGTCTCCGTTTTTTATGTTGACGGCATTCACCGTTCCACTGATCAAAGCCGTCACATTTCTTTTGCCGGTATTGGTTTTTTTGTTCTGCAAATCGGCTTGAGCCACTTTCACGCTTTCATTCGCCGAAATGATGGCATCTTCCGCAATATCTATTTTCTTTTTCAAGATCTCCCGTTCCTTGACCCCTGTTCCGTTCGAATAATCGATCTTCGCTTGCTTCTTGTTGTTCTTGGCGGACTCCAACGATTGAAGCGACTGCAGATATGAAATATACGCTCTGGATGCATCCACACCCAGCTGGTCATTGTCTATGCTAAAAAGCAACTGGCCTTTTTCCACCTTATCTCCGACCTTCACCGAAAGATCAGTGACGGTTCCGGTAATTGTCGGATCGATATTCACGCTCTGATCCACGACGACATTTCCGCTGCCGGAAACCGAGGTACTCAAAGTACCTTTTTCCACAGCTGTCGTGGCATATTCAATCTGATTGTTGCCCGTTTTTGATTTGTTATACCAATAATATCCTCCGATTACCGCCAGAATAATGACGGAAATCACCACATACTTCTTCTTTCTTTTTTTCATAAAATAATGATTTTAATGGCTTGATACAAATATAACACACCCCAAGTAAGTTTACTACGCGTTACAAAAGAAATAATTTCATTGAGCGGTTTTATGTTTATATAAGAAGTTTTTTTCGTATTTATTAAAAAATATGACAATCTTCTATGATTAGTCAATTTATTATGCTCTGCAAAATGAGCAATATTTTCATTAAGACAATGACACACAAACTTCGTGACACACAAAATCAAGATAAGTTATCTACTTCAGCGGAGAACGGAATATATACGCAAAAACCGCCATTTCTGACGGTTTCATTCACAAATAATCTTAAAGTTAACTATTCCTGAGTTTTTCTAAAAAATATCCAAGCCACCATCCCTCCTGCCAAAGCTGTAAGAAACTGAGGCCAACTCATCATCATTGCCACACTCTCGGCCAATTCTTTTTTCATAAGCAAACCGATTACTATCGAACTAGTTGCAAAAAGAAATAAAAACTTTAGAAAACTAGCCAAAGCTACCGCCAACCAATAATTTTTATCTTTTAAAAAATCAAAAGTTAAAATTAAAATAGCGTTGCTTATCATAATATATGGAACCATCGGAGCCAAAACTGATGGCAAAGTTCCGACAGAAAGAGCAATAACGCTGGGAATAAGCCCGACAAATATTCCCATTTGAGTTCCAAAAAGTATAGTCGCCACAAAAAGTGTAGCATTAACAAAGGGTCCAGTAATCATCTGCTGATGAAAAAGCGGTATAATCGTGGCAACGCCAATCAGGGTGATAAGCTGGGTAAGAGAAACTATTTTGCTCTTATCTATTGCTAATACTTTTTTATTATTCATAGGTTTCTTTTGAATTTTTTAATTTATTAATGGCTGATTTGTTTCTTGGAGAAAAACGGGTATGCAGAATCTTTTTTCTAGTTTTTTCATCCACAAAGAATTCATCATACGCTTTTTTGACTGCTGGATTTTCGTGAGCTCGTTTCAGAATTTTTTCATCATCAATAATGTAAAGCGACTTAGACCTTTCTTTGACAATCTTTTTGTTAGTCGGCAGGGATTGTCCACCACCACCCACACACCCTCCTGGACACGCCATAACTTCTATCGCATCATAAAGACTTGGCTTTTCCTTCAGTTCATTAAGAACTTTTTTAGCATTTTTGATTCCGCTTACCACGCATATTTTTATGATTCGCTCCCCAATTTTAATCTCCTTTGTTTTTATACCTCCCGCTCCTCTAATCTCTTGAATTGCATCTTTGGGCAAATTTTCTTTTGTCATTTTAAAATACGCTGTTCTGAAAGCCGATTCAAAAACTCCGCCACTGGAACCATAGATTACACCCGCTCCAGAAGCTGTCCCCAATGGGTCATCTGCCTCTTTTTCATCAATATTTTTTAAATCAATCTGATTTTTTTTAAATAACCTTACAAGTTCACGAGTTGTGAGAACCATATCTACAGGACAACTGCCATCTATTTTTAGTTCCTCTCTTTTGATTTCAAATTTTTTAGCAACGCATGGCATTATGGAAACCACAAAAATATTTTTCGGGTCAATATTGTTTTTCTTGCTCCAATAATTTTTGATAATTCCCCCCAGTATTATCTGCGGAGAGCGTGAAGTGCAAAGTTTTGGAACAAATTCTGGATAATTAAATTCCAAAAACTCCACCCAAGCAGAACAACAGGAAGACATTGCTGGCAATTTTTCGTTTTTTTCAAGTCTTTCAATAAGCTCATCGGATTCTTCCATTGTGGTAAAATCCGCTCCAGATGCCGTATCAAAAACATAATTGAATCCTAATTTTTTCAATCCAGAAATCAATTGTCCCGTAACAATTTTTCCAGTTGTCATCCCAAACTCTTCTCCGATGCTTGTGCGAATGGACGGAGCAAATTGAACAACTGTGATTTTGCTCTTGTCTTTGAACATCTTTTCCAATTCTTCAAACTCTCCGATTCCTTCCATGGCACCGACAGGACAATGCAGAATGCATTGACCGCAATTTATGCAATCTTTTTTTTCATCCTTAGATGGTTCAACTTTGTCATGTTCGTTCAGGTCTAAAAAGTTGGTCGGACAAACACCTAAGCAATTTTCGCAACCAATACACTTGGTTTGGTCAAAAACTACAGTCCCAATTTGGAAAACTTGATTATTTTCGTTTTTTTCGGCTATTGGTTTGGCTCCAAACTTCTTAACTAAGTCTAAAAGTTTGCAATGTTGAAACCATACACAATCATCACATTCCAAGAGATGCTTTTTAAGAATTTTATCCAGATTTTTCGTCCTTTCTTTAGTTATTTCTTCTGATTCAGTAATTATTTCCATTCCCTCTTGTATAATGGTCGCACAAGCGTGTTTAAGATTTTCTTCTCCAGCTATTTCCACAACACACATACCGCAATGATGCTTTACTTCCACATCGGGGTGAAAGCAAAGAGAAGGAATTTCTATACCGTTTTCAATGGCAACATCCAGAATAGACTTATCTGGCTCGGTTAAAAAAATTTTACCGTTTATTTTTATAAAAATTTTATCCATAATCAGTATTTTATTTTTTACAGTTGGATTTTTTACCGCAATCTTCATAAGCAAATTATATATCATTTTTGGATTTATGCAATTAGCGAGGAATGAAGTAAACTACGCAAAAAACACCGTTCAAGGTGTTTCATTTTTGCACGCCCTGCTTTTGTGCTGTACTCTTCCATAAACTCCCTGTCGGACTCAATAAACTTTTCCGCCATAACCGCCAGCTGTTCACAATCCTGGCGAGTCATAGAACTTTGCCTCCTTTGTTTTCGGAAAATTGTTCCCTTATTTAACAATCACATCTCTTAACAACGTTTTTTGAAAAGGATCAAGATGTGCTTCTGCCATTTTTTTCGCTCAATGCATACGGCAACTATACTTTATCCGCAAGCATCATTTGACTGAATGGCAGATATTATTACTTTATGAATAAATATACTTCCTTAGTTTCTAGAATTTAACGCAACAGCGTCGTTGATTAACTGATTAAAAACTTCGTAAGGTTTTCTGAAATCGAGAGCCTGCCGAGGCCGACCGTTGAGCAAGTCCTGTACCTTCTTAACTTCATA
>Ga0315273_10001775_pt1 | contig 24866 bp, 26 predicted proteins | sample YL17G02_0_MG_FD_205753 | JGI IMG/M metagenome (GOLD analysis project Ga0315273, IMG submission 205753) | Sediment microbial communities from Yellowstone Lake, YNP, Wyoming, USA - YL17G02_0 | ecosystem: Environmental > Aquatic > Freshwater > Lake > Sediment | place: USA: Wyoming | collected... | reverse complement strand
TCTTGAAGCCGTACTTCCACGGGACGATCAGGCGCAGCGGCGCGCCGTCCTGGTTGGGCAGCACGCGGCCGTAGAGACCGACGGCCAGGATCGTGAGCGGGTGCATCGCTTCGTCGAGCCGCAGTCACTCGACGTACGGCCAGCGCAGGACGCTGCTGCGCTGCCCGGGCATCTGCTTCGGGTCGTGGAGGGTCGCGAACTCGACGAACTCCGCCTTCGTCGTCGGCTCCGCGCGCTTCAACACGTCGGCCAGCGGGAACCCGACCCACGGAATCACCATCGACCAGCCCTCGACGCATCGCAGCCGGTAGACGCGCTCCTCGAGGGTGCCCGGCTTGACGAGGTCGTCTATCGTAAAGTCGGCGGGCTTGCCCACCTCGCCGTCCACCTTCACGGTCCAGGGTCGCGTCCTCAGCGTGCCGGCGGATCGGGCGGGCGACTCCTTGTCGGTCCCGAACTCGTAGAAGTTGTTGTAGCTGGTGATGTCCTCGTAGGGCGTCTGCCGCTCGGCCGTACCGAAGGGCCCCTTGCGCACGCCCTCGAGCTTCGGCAGTTGCGGTACGGCGGGGGCCGCCAGCGCGCGGCCGCCGCCCAGCGCCAGCCCCGCCGCAGCGCCAAGCGAGGCCTGCATGAACTCCCGACGGCGGAGGTACAACGACTCGTCGGTGATCTCGGAGGACCGGATGTCGGCCGGCTTTCGGATGAGCATATGGGTGCCTGGCCAGGAGAACCCCTGGACGGCCCGGATTATTCCTTCGCGACCCGCCCCTACCTCAACGGCGGCGTGCTCGCCGGCGGGCACCGGTGGCGCGTCGCCTGCTCGTAGGCGTACGCCAGCCTGATCAGCGTCGGCTCGCTCCACGCGCGGCCGAAGACCGTCATGCCGGCCGGCAGGATCCCTCCGCGCGTGTACCCCATCGGCACATTGATCGCCGGGAAGCCCGTGGTTGGCGAGTAGAACTGGCTGTTGTCACCGTGCGGCGTGTTGAGATCGCCGATGAGGCGAGGCGGGTTGCTCCACGTCGGGTAGACGAACGCGTCCAGTTTCAGCGCCTCCATCGTCTTCACGACCGCCGCGCGTACCGCGTCGCGGTACTGCGTCTCGGCCTGGCACGCCGCGCTCTCCGGCCCTTCCGCCGATCCCTGCTGCGCGCTGTCGAGCCGCGCCTGCACGGACGGATGGAAGCGGCGCGACTTGACGATCTCTTCGAGGCTGTGCACCGGCACGCGGTCACCCTGCGCCGCCAGGTACTTGTTGATGTCGTACTTGAAGCCGCCGCACGTGCCGCTGCCCTGCGGCCGCCGGATCTGCTCGATCCCTTCCACGCGCGCCGGATCGACGATGGTCGCCCCCGCGCAGCGCAGGTCCTCGATGGCCGTCATGAACACCTGCACGATCTCCGGATCGGTCGTCTCGCGCTCGTACGCCTGGCGCAGCACGCCAATCCGCGCGCCCTTCAGGCCGTCGCGGACGAGCGAGGCCGCGTAGTTCTTCACGACGCGGTCGCGCGCCGCCGCTGTCACCGGGTCGTCGGCGTCCTCTCCTGCCACCACCTGGAACACCGCGACCGCGTCCTCCACCGTTCGAGCGATCGGGCCGGCGACGTCGGCGAGCAGGTTCAGCGGCGCGACGCCGCTTCGACTCGTGAGTCCCATCGTGGAGCGAATGCCAACCAGGCTCTGATGCGATGACGGCCCGCGGATCGAGTTGCCGGTATCGCTGCCGAGGCCAACGGCGCCGAAGTTGGCCGCCACGGCGGCCGCCGTCCCGCCGCTCGAGCCGGCGGTGACGCGGTCGAGCGCGTACGGGTTCTTCGTGTATCCGGGCAGGATCGAGTTCACGGTTTCGTACGGGCTAAAGGCGAACTCGGCCATGTTCGACTTGGCCAGCACGATCGCGCCCGCCTCCTTGATGCGGCGCACCTGGAACGCGTCCTTGTTCGACACGAACCCCTTGAGCGACAGCGAGCCGTCCGCGCTCTGCAGCCCAATGGTCTCGAAGTTGTCCTTCACGATGGTCGGCACGCAGTGCAGCGGGCCGGACAGGCCGCCCTGCGCGAAGCGGCGATCGAGCTCGTCGGCCTGTTTCAACGCGTCGGGATTCATCACCACGATCGCGTTCAGCGCCGGACCGTTCTTGTCGTAGGCCTCGATGCGCCGCAGGTACTGCTCGACCAGCGAGCGGCACGTGATCTGACCCGCCTTCATCGCGGCGTGCATCTGCGCGATGGTGGCTTCCTCGAGGCGGAACGGCGCCGGCGCGGGCGTCTGCGCGCGAGGCACGCTGGCCAGCCAGACGGCCGCCGCGGCGGTGGCGAGGGCGGTGAGAGCGAAGGTCGGTTTCGTCATCGCGGCCAATGATGAGCCGAGGAGGGGCCGCAGGGCAAGGTCCCTGGGCCTGTCGCACGCCGGACGGGAGAGGGCCGGTCCGCTGGTTGCCCGGGACTCCCCGGGACCGTGCAGACAGGAGGGCGCTCTGTCGTTACAGGCAGGAGGGCGGGCCTTCAGGCCCGCCTCGCTGGCCTTACTGACTTCGCCCGCTTTTCCATCACCACCACCGTCTCCAGGTGCGCCGTGTGCGGGAACATGTCGATGGGCTGCACGAGCGCGACGACGTACCCCGCATCGAGGGGCGTCCGGAGATCGATCGCGAGCGCTTCCGGGTTGCACGAGACGTAGACGATCCGTCCGGGCTGCAGCGTGCGGCAGATCCAGGCGAGCACGCCGGTCGGACAGCCTGCGCGCGGCGGATCGACGACGACGAGGTCCGGCGTCTCGATGCCGGGGACGCGTCGGCGGCCGGTGGCCACGTCTTCCGCGCGCGCCCGCACGAAGCGGCACTGCGCGTCCGCGATCCTGTTGAGCCGCCGGCTCGCCTCTCCATCCTCGACCGCCTGCGGGTTCTCCTCGACCGCCGTCACGCGCGCGCCTCGCCGTGCGAGAGGCAACGAGAACAGGCCGGCGCCCGCGTAGAGATCGAGCGCATTCGTCGCGTGTCCCGCGTGATCGAGCACCAGCTGCACCATCGTTTCTGCGGCGGCAATGTTGGTCTGGAAGAAGGCGGTCGGCGAGATGAGGAACGAGATGCCCGCGACGGTCTCGCGCACGCGGTCGCGACCGTGCAACCGCACCGTGTCCCGACCGAACAGGAACGGCCCCGGCCGGTCGTGCACGTTGAGGTGCAGGCCGGCGGGCGCCTCCGCGCCATCCGCGATCGCCCGCACGGCTGGCCGCAACGCCTTCGCGTTGTGCGTTACCACCAGCGTGGCCAGCGTCTCGGACCTCGCGCGCGTCACACGCGCCACGAGGTGACGGGCGAGGCCCCGCTGGCCGTCGGGCGTCGCGCCGTCGACCCGCGCGGCGACGAGCGCGTCACGGAAGGCGAACGCGAGGCGGTTGCCAGCCTCCGCGTGGACCGGGCACTCGTCAACGGCGACGAGCGCCTGGGTTCGGCGACGGTAGTGGCCCATGGCGAGGCCACCCGAGCGGTTGGCCGGCGCGAAGACGAAGTTGACCTTGTGGCGGAAGCCCCAGGGTGACGAGGCGGCCACCATCTCAACGCGCGGCGCGCGGGCACCGAGCGACTGCTTCAGCAACTCCTGGAGCATCCGCTGCTTGAGCCGGAGTTGCTCCTCGTAGCCGATGTGCTGCCACGCGCAGCCGCCGCACGGGCCGAAGTGCCGGCAGGCGGGCGCAATCCGGTGGGGCGATGCGCGGACGATGCGGACGACCTCGGCGATGCGGGTGTCGCCGCGGGTGGCCACCACCCGCACCTCGACACGCTCCCCGGGCAGCGTGTAGTCCACCAGGACCCGCCTGCCGCCCGGCGACGCATGCCCCGCCCCGTCGGCGGCGGCGTCAAGCCCCTCGATGTCCACGATCAGCGTGTCCAGGGTCCCTCCCGAAATGGGGTCTGGCACATTTTCTCACCCCAGGTATACTGCCGGCATGCAAATCGCGTGGCTGGATGGGCTGCGGGACGCGGACCCGGCGGCGGCGATGACCCGGGCGGCCATCGAGCGCGACATCGCCGCGAGAGGCTGGAATGTCGAGCGATTCGCCCTGCCCGAGCTCGACATCGCCCCGTGCGCGGGCGACTTCAAGTGCTGGACCGATCACCCGGGCACCTGCGTCATCCAGGATGCCAACCGCGACATAGCCCGGGCCATGATGCACGCCGACGTCCTGCTGATGTCCACCGCGATCACCTTCGGCGGGTACTCGTCCGAACTGAAGAAGGCGGTCGATCACCTGGTGCAGAACATCAGCCCGCGCTTCACGCGCGTCGGCGGCGAAACGCACCACGTCCCGCGCTACCCGTCCTACCCGCACCTGGTCGTCGTCGGCACGATCGCCGATCCCGACGAGGACAGCTACGTGATCTTCAACACGCTCGTCACGCGAAACGCGATCAACATGTACGCGCCGTCGGCCCGGGCGATCGTCGTGCACGAAACCGAGCCGGAAGCGCGCGTGGCGGCGGCGATCGCCGACGCGTTCTCGCAAGCAGGGGCCGCCGCATGACGATTGCGCGTCACGTCTTGTTCCTCAACGGCAGCCCGAAGCCGGGCGCCAGTTCTTCGCGCGCCCTCGGTGGCTACGTGCTCGGCCGGCTCGTCGAGAGCGGCTTCGACACCGCGTCGCTGCACCTCCACACCGCCGTGCGAACCGACGAGGGCCGTCAGCAACTGATCGCCGCGGTGGATGGCGCCGACACGATCGTGCTCGCGTCGCCCCTCTACGTGGACAGCCTCCCGGCGCCCACGATCCGCGCGCTCGAGATCATCGGAGCTCACCGCCAGGGCCTGTCGAATCCGACCGCGCCGGCGATGATCGCGATCGTCAACTCCGGCTTTCCCGAACCGGCACAGAGCCTCACCGCGCTCGCCATCTGCCGGCTCTTCGCCCGCGCCTCGCGCATGCAGTGGCTGGGCGGGCTCCCCATCGGCGGCGGCGGCATGATCGGCGGGCGGCCGGTCCGCGACGTCAGGCCAAAACTGACGCGGCTCATCAAGGCGCTGGACCTCACGGCCACCGCCATCGTCGAGCGACACCCGCTGCCCGATGAGGTCGCCAAGTTGCTGTCCCGCCCGCCGGTCCCCGCGAGGTTCTACTCGGCCATAGCCGACCTGGGCTTCCGCCAGGAAGTGAGGCGCAAGGGGCTGAAGGATCGGCTGATGAATCAGCCGTACCTCAAGTAGCGCCGGCTTTGGGCCTTCGGGCTGGTAGGGCGGACCTCAAGGGCCGCCCTACGCGCAACGCTCACTCCCACCGCAGCGCCCGCATCGGGTCCACGCGTGTCGCGCGGCGGGCGGGCAGCCAGGCGGCGCCGGCGGCAACCAGCACCAGCAAAAAGACGACGGCCGCGAAGGTCAGCGGATCGGTGGGCGTCACGCCAAAGAGGTACCCGCGAACCAGACGCGTCGCCCACCAGGCCGCAAGCAGGCCCACCGCGACACCGAGACCCACGAGCGCAATCGTCTGCGAGAGCACCATCCGCGCGATGCGTCCGCCCGTGGCGCCGAGCGCCATGCGGATGCCGATCTCGCGAACCCGCTGCCCCACCGTCTGCGCCAGCACACCGTAGATGCCCACCGCAGCGAGCACCAGCGCGACGAACGCGAACGTCGCCAGCACGACCGCGTAGAACCGAGTCTCGGCGGCGGGCAGCGCAATCCAGTCTTCGAACGTCACGGCCTCTTTGACTGCAAGCGCCGGATCAAGCGCGGCGATGGCCTGGCGAATCCGATTCGTCAGTCCGCGGGGATCGGACCGGGTCTGCACGATCAGGTACGACAAGCACCACGTCCACGTCCGCTGCCCGGAGGGAATGTACAGGGCCGGCGCTTCCATGACTTGGATGCGTTGCGCGCTCGGGTCGCTGGCAAAGCGGAGACGCAGGCCCTGGCGACGCATCATCTCGCGGTGGTTGGCCACGACTCCGACGATCTGGAAGGTGACCGCGCCGACGGCCACGGACTGTCCGAGCGGATCGGTATTCGCGAAGTAGCGATCGGCGAGTGCCGTGTTGATCGCCGCCACCGGTCTGCCGCATTGATCGGCCTCCGCGAGCATGCGACCGCGCAGCGGCGACAGCTGCAGCATCCGGAGATACTCGGGCTCCACGACGTAGAACTCTGCCCAGCGGGGACGCGGATCCGCCCCGGGGAGCACGAAGCCGTTGACCCCTCCGGAGCCGAACGGAACATCCGTGGTGGTCGCCGCGTCCAGGATGCCCGGGATGGCGCGGACGCGGGCCAGAAGCGCCTGGTTGAACGTGAAGTGCCGGGCAGGGTCGCCACAGGTGCTGCTGGACGGCCGCATCTGCATGCTCATCAAGCGGCGGGCCGCGAACCCCGGGGTGGTCGACACGAGCCGCCACACGCTGTTCAGCATCAGCCCGGCGCCGGCAAGCAACACCAGCACCATCATGACCTGGCCCACTACCAGAGCGCCGCGTAACCGGCCGGGGCTCCGCGCGCCGGCTCCCCTGCCGACCTTCAGCGTCTCGCCCATTCGAGGATTCGACGCCCGCAGCGCGGGAAGCAGACCGAAGAGCACCCCTGTCGCCAGCGAGATCAGGGCCGCAAAACCGAAGACCGCCCTGTCGACGGCAATCTCGTCACCGCGGGCGAATTCCGGCGGTACCAGTTGGGCCAGTACACGCGTGCCCCAGGCGGCCAGAACGAGGCCGGCGAGGCCGCCAAGGAAGGCGAGCGTCAGATTCTCGGTGAGCAACTGGCGGAACAGCCGTTGCCGGCCGGATCCGAGTGAGGCCCGGATCGCGAGTTCCTGCTGCCGCGCCCCATCTCGCGCCAGCAGAAGGTTGGCCGCGTTCGTACACCCGACCAGGAGCACGAGGGCGACCGCCAAGGTGAGCATCAGAAAGGCGGGACGGGTGTCGCCGAAGGTTGCTTCATGGAGCGGCAGGATCGTGACCGTCGTCTGCGATATCCACGAACCCAGCCACGGCGAGGTTCGGCGCAGTTCCTGGTTCAGCCGCACCTGGAGATCGCGCATCGCCGCGCGCGCCTGCGCAACCGACACCCCGCGTCTCAGGCGGGCGTACGTGCCGCCGCCGCTCCACCATTGGCCGTGTGTCGCGGGAGCGAAGACATCCACTCTGCTCCGAGGCGTGGCGTGCCCCTGTCTTCCCGAGGTCTCGTAGCTGAACCGGAACTCGGCCGGCACGACACCAACAATCTCGTAGGTCTGTGGCTTTCCCAGCAAGTCCAGACGGATCCTGCGACCGAGAATCCGACGGTCTGCCGCGAACAACCGGCGCCACAATCGCTCGCTCAGAACGACCACCGCGTCGCGCCCAGGTTGCTCCTCCTCGGGGGAGAACGTCCGACCGAGGATCGGTGTGACGCCGAACAGGGGCAGCAACGACGCCGTGATCTTCGCACCCCGGATCGGCTCGGCGACGCCGGAGGTGATGTAGTCGACGTCCCACTCGTAGGAGGCCGCCATGCCTTCGAAGACATCGTTGCGCTCGCGCCAGGCATCGTATTCGACCTCGGTGAGACTCGAGGGTCTGGTGTCGTCTTGATACGTCTTGCCCGCTAGCACGAGCCGGTCGGGATCGGCGTACGGCAGCGGCCGCAGCAGCACCGCGTTGGTGACCGAGAAGATGGCGGTGTTGAGACCGACGGCGAGGCCGGTGGTGAGGATGGCCGCGGCCGCGAAGGCAGGCTCGCGACGCAGGCGACGGAGAGTGTAGCGGAGGTCCTGCGCGAGGGAGTCGAGCATCGGGCTACTCCGGTCAATTCACCGCGCCGGCCGCTCCCATTCGACGTACAATCGAGCCGATGTGGAGGGCCGGGTGGTTGAGGAGCGACTCATTCTCGAACTGAGCGATCGAATCGTCAACGAGTTCCAGCCAGACCGCGTGGTGCTTTTCGGTTCGTACGCACATGGGCGGCCGACTGGAGATTCCGACGTCGATCTGCTCGTCGTACTGCCGTTCGATGGACGAAGTCTGGCCAAGTCTCTCGAAATCCTGAATCGCGTCGACCCGCAATTCCCTATCGACCTCCTCGCCCGCCGGCCGGACGACGTCCAACGGAGGTACCGGGAAGGCGACCCGCTGATTCGCGAGGCCATCGATCGGGGACGCGTGCTCTATGAACGAAACCGTCCGCGAGTGGATCGCCAAGGCCAATCGTGACCTGGCAACCGCCAGGCGAGAAAGCCAGGCGACCGACGAGCCAAACCACGACGCCGTCTGCTTTCACTCGCAGCAGAGCATCGAGAAGTTGCTCAAGGCGCTTCTGATCCAGCGAGGCAGCCCCGCCCCGCGGCTTCACGATCTGGCGGAACTCGGCCGCCTCGTGGGCGCTGTCTGCCCCGGCTGGTCGTGGCCAATCGAAGAACTGCGCTTCCTGAGTCGCGCCGCGGTCGAGTTCCGGTATCCCGGGGAGTCGGCCACCCGCGACGACGCCGCCCGCTGCCTCGACATCGCGACGCACATGGGCGCCAGCCTGCTGCCACTGCTGCAAGAGCGTCGCGAAGGGCTCTAATCCCTGAGTTCGATGTCGCGGCGCAGGCGGCGGAGCGCGTAGCGGAGGTCCTGCCAGAGGGAGTCGAGCATCGGGCCTCACGAGGGCTTCGGGCCTTGGGCATTTGGGCCCGTTGGGCGGAGGCAAGCTCCGCCCCTACGATTGGGCCCCAGGGCCGGCCGAGCACCAAAGCCGAAGGCCCAGAGCCCAAAGCCTCATTGCAGCGTGAAGCTCACCGTCACCGTCATGATGACCGGGACCGCCACGCCGTTCAGCGTCGGCGTGAACTGCCACTGCGCCACGGCCTCGAGCGCCGCCTGGTCGAGGAGCGGAATCGAGCGCAGGATGCGCCCGGCCCACACCTTGCCATCCTCGCCGATGAAGGCCTCGACGATCACCATGCCCTGCACGCGCGCCGACTCTGCGATCTTCGGATACACCGGACGCACGTCGACGAGTTTCCGGGGCGCCGCGATGTTGCCGCCGACGCGGACGGCTGGCGGCCACAGCGAGGAGGGCGGTCCGAACGAGGATCCGGCGGCGTCCATGATGCCACCGACGATGCCGCCCTCAACGCCGCCGGAGACACCGCCTGCCACGCCCCCGCCAACCCGCGAGGCCGGCGGCGGTGGTGGCGGCGGCGGCGCGCCGGCGGCGACGTTACCGCCCACCAGCGTGAAGTTGCACGTGACGGTCATCATCTTGCGCGCAACATCGGGATCCGGCGCGAACTTCCACTGCAGCACCGCGGTCAACGCGGCCGCGTCGAGACCGGCGATGGGTCGCACGATGTTGCCCGCCACCACCGTCCCGGCGCCGTCGATCAACAGCTCGGCAATGACAATGCCCTGGATGCCCTTCTCCTGCGCGTCCTGCGGATAGACCGGCCGCACGTCCTTCACCTTCTGAGGCGCCTTGACCTCCCCGCCGACGCGAACGGGCACGGCGTTGTCGTACTGCCCCTGGCGCGCGAGGTTCACGCCGACCACGGTCGTGAACGGCGATTTCGGCGGGGTCCACTGCCAGCCGCGCACCGCGTCGACCGCAAACTCGGCAGCCGCCTGATTGCCGCTGATCACGGTCACGTCGCTCACGGCTCCGTACATCCCAACGGCCGCCTGCATCACCACGATGTTGTCGATGGCCTCGCCGGACGCCGACCTGATCGGCGACACCCATGCGGTGTCGACGTACCGGATGATGCCGGTGGGCTGCTGGGCAGGCTGCAGATCCTGCGCCGCCGGCATCGGCGCCGCTGTCGGCTGGACGCTCTCGGCCAGCGTCGTGGACAGCGGCCGGCTTGGTGGCGATGGGGACGGCTGAGGCGTTGCGGCGGGGAGCGGCGCCGCCATCGGCACCGCGGCAGAGACGGCCTGCGGCATCGGCGCCAGCGGGAACGCTTCGACGATCAGGCGGCCGCCGACAAACAGCGCCACCACGATGAGGACCAGCGACGCGACGAAACGGAACCGCGACATACGGACCTCCCGCGACAGGAGCGCCACCCGCTCGAGCAGGTGCGCGCGGCCGAGAAAGAGCGAGGCCGGACGGAGCACGGGGCCGGCCGGTGAGACGGCGAGCCGGACGAGCGCATTCACATAGGACCGGCGTTGTTGCGTGAGGGCGACGACTTGCTGATCGACAAGTTGTTCGCGGCTGAGATCGATCTGTCCGACGAGCCACCACACGGCCGGGTGGAACCAGAGCAGCGCCCGCACCAGTTCCTCGCCAACGGTGAACAGCCAGTCGCGACGGCGCACGTGCAGCAACTCGTGGCACGCGATGGCGGTCTGCTCGGTCTCGTCGAGCGCGGCGTAGGAGGCAGGCAGCAGCACGACGCGCCGGATGGCGCCGAACGTCACCGGGTGCTGCACGGCATCGGACGCGAGGAATTCGGCGGGTTCGCCGACCAGCGCCTGCGCGTTCAGGATCGGCCACCCGTCGTTTGCGAACGGCGTCGACTTGTCGCGCAGGCGCTTCAGCGCGACGAGGCCGATGAGCAGCCACGCGAGGCGCGCCGCGATGCCGGCGACGATGACCACCCACAGCGCCTTGGCGAGGGACTCGCGTGGAAAGGCGCGCGCCAGACGCGAGCCCGGCTCCGGCGTCACGCTGACCGGCGGCATCCTCGCCCCGGTGGGCCCCGCGCCTTCGACGGTCACTCCGAGGGCCGCCGCGGCCGGCTTCGGCGCCATGGGGGCCGCTGCCTTCGGCGCCGGCTGCACGAACGGCAGCGCAAGGCACGCGACCACCAGCGCGCGGAAGCAGATGAGCCGCGCCCGCGGCGAGGCAAGCTTGAGGAGCGTCACTGCCCCGCCACCGAGGACGCTGATGGCGGCGACCTGGAGGGAGTAGACGAGCAGGTTGGCCGTGGTGATGGCCGGCATCATTTCTCGGTCTCCTTCAGGAGCCGCGTCAACTCTTCCAGCTCGCTCTCCGACAACCGGCGGTCCTTGACGAGGTGCAGCAGCAGCGGCTGCGCCGACCCGTTGAACACGCGGTCCACGAACTCGCGCACCATCGAGCGCACGACCGTCTGTTCGGGCCGGGCGGGGCGGTAGACGTGCGCCCGCTCCTCGGCATCCCGGACGAGGTAGCCCTTGGCCTCGAGGATCTTCATCATCGTGAGGACCGTGGTGTAGGCGAGGCGCCGCTGCTCGCGCAGCGTCTCGTACACCTCGCGGACGGTCGTCTGGCCGGTCTTCCAGATGACCTTCATGATCTCGAGTTCCTGGGGGGTAAGGGTGGTGGTCCGTTTCCTCATACTAATTATTTAGTACTAAGCACACAGGAGATGTCAAGAGGATTTTTCGCGCGACGGGATCCCACCCAGGCATTGGACCCCGAGAGGCGCGAAAAGGGCTTAAGGCTCGGGACTTAGGGCTAATGGCCTAGTCGGCTCAAGGCCCCGCTGGCCCTCAGCCCAACAGGCCCTAAGCCCTAAGCCTTGAGCCCTAATCCAACCCCCCTCAATCTGTGGTACATTTGCCGGGAACGCTTGTGACTTTTTTCACAAGTGCCGGGTCGGTGGTGCCAGCCGGTTTCTTGCCCGCCATCCCCCCAAGACATCTTTCAGGGCTGAGTGTCGTTCGAACGAGCCGGGCGCCCCACCCTGGAAGCGGTCCTGGCCCCTACCGAGCTTGGCGGACGCTGGACGCCAGCCCTGGAAGATGTTGTCGCCCCGCCTTGGCGGGGCCAGCCAGCAAAGGGCCCGTGAAGCGCCGCGCACCGTTCGGTGCGGCGCAACTCGGCGGGCCCCCGCTCCAGGCTGCCGTCTATTCTCGTCCTCTGGCCCGCCACCGGACGAACCTCGGTCGCCCGGGGCCGCCCGTCATAATAGAGGTTCGACGCCGGTCCTCATAAGGAGGGAACGGGTCTGATGAACGCCTATTTCCTGAAGGAACACGACCTGGCTCCCTTCCTCGGCCGTCTCATCGCGGTCACGAAGGTCATCGGCCCGGTCGCCAAGAAGACGAAGTTCGTGTTCGCCGAGCTTCGGGACGCAGCCGACCTGCGCCTGGACTACAACAGCACGATCCTTCCGCCCAAGAAGGTGTTTTTCCCGCCGCAGCAGCCGCTGGTCACCTTCCACGGGAGCCAGGTGAAGAGCTGCATCGCGCCGGTGGACCAGGTCCTCTTCGGCGTGCACTTCTACGACATGAAGGGGATCGACATCCTCGACACGCTGTTCCGGAGCGGCTATCCGGACGAGAACTACCTGGCCAACCGCGAGCACACCACCATTGTCTGCTCGAACATCCAGAAGGTGGCGCCGCGCGCGTTCTTCGCCACGGCCGGTCCCGAGATGACCCCGCAGGGCCACGACGCGTTCATCACGAAGATCGCGGGCGGTTACGTGTTCGACACGCGCACGCCCAAGGGCGAATCGCTCGTGGCGCACGGCGCGTTCGTGCCGGCGAATGACGCGCAGACGCAGGCGGCCGTGGCCGAAAACGACCGTGCCTTCAACGCGTGTCCCCAGCAGATGAAGTACTCGTCGGCCGACATCGCCAAGAAGGTCCGCGCGTCGTTCAGGAACGAAGAGCTGTGGAAGACGCTCGCCGCCGACTGCCTCTCGTGCGGCACGTGCAACATCATCTGCCCCACCTGCTACTGCTTCGACGTGCAGGACACCTGGAACCTGGATCAGACGTCCGGCGTGCGCACGCGCATCTGGGACGCGTGCCTCTCGCCGGGCTTCGCCGAGGTCTCGCGCGGCGGCGGCAAAACACAGAACTTCCGCGAGCATCCCCACCAGCGCTATCGCCACCGTGTGATGCGCAAGACCACGTACCTCAACGACACGATCGGGGGCCCGGCGTGCGTGGGCTGCGGGCGCTGCTCCCTCAGTTGCCTGGCCGACATCGCCGACCCGGTCCCCATCGTTGACACGATCATGGAGGCGTGAACATGGGCACGTGTTCCTGCGCGTCGCAGCACGAGAACATCTTCCTGCCCCGCGAGGCGGAGATCATCCGGGCCACGCGCGTCACTGAACTCGAGAAGCACTTCACCCTCAAGATGAAGGACGGCGCCATGCAGTACGCGCCGGGCCAGTTCCTCGAGGTGTCCGTTCACGGCTACGGCGAAATCCCGATCGGCTTCGCCTCCAGCCCCACCCGTGAGGGCGGGGTCCCCAACGCGGCATCCGCGTTGGGGTGCCGTACCTTCGACATCGTCATCCGCTCGGTCGGCCGCGTCTCCACCGCCGTCAACACGCTGGAACAGGGCCAGTCGCTCTTCGTCCGCGGTCCGCTCGGCAAGGGCTTCAATGTGGACGTGATGACGGCCCACCCCGTTCTCGTCGTGGCGGCGGGCATCGGCCTCTGCCCCACCCGGAGCCTCATCCAGTACATCTTCGACCGGCGCGCGGAGTTCGGCCGCTTCACGCTGTTCTACGGCGTGAAGAGCCCGAAGGAGCAGCTCTTCCTCGGGGACCTGACGCGCTGGCGCGGGTCGAACGAGGTGGAGTTCTTCGAGACGGTCGATCGCGGCGACGAGACCTGGAAGGGGAACGTCGGCCTCATCACGACGCTCTTCAAGAAGACGACGTTCGCGCCCGACACGCGCGTGGTCATCTGCGGCCCGCCGGTTATGTACAAGTTCGTCGTCGCCGAACTCGACGCCATCGGCATCCCGCACCACCACGTCTTCGTGGACCTCGAGCGCCGCATGAAGTGCGGCCTGGGCAAGTGCGGCCACTGCCAGATGAACGACAAGTACGTGTGCCTCGACGGCCCGGTGTTCAGCGTCGCGGAGGTCGAGCGCCTGGAGGAACTCTTCTCATGAAGAAGGTGAAGATCGCATTTTTCGATTTCACGTCCTGCGAGGGGTGTCAGATCGAGCTGACGAATCTGGGCGAGGACGTCTTCATGGATCTGCTGGACTTCGTCGAATTCGTCGAGTTCCGCGAGGCCATGTCGGAGCGCGCGACCGCGATCGACATCGCGTTCATCGAGGGCAGCTTCAGCCGCGAGAGCGATCTCGCGCGCCTGGAGGACATCCGCAACCGCTCGGCGGTGGTGGTGGCCTACGGCTCATGCGCGACGATTGGCGGCATCAACGCCCTCAAGAACCACCAGACCGACTGCGGCGACTTCGTCTACGGGCCGGCGGCGTGCATGCCGCACCTCGACAGTCAGTTGGCGCGGCCGATCGCCGACGCCATCAAGGTGGACTACAACATCCACGGCTGCCCCATCAGCAAGGCCGAGTTCGTCCGCATCGTCTCGGACCTGCTGCACGGCAAGACCCCGTTCATCCCCAACTACGCCGTGTGCGTCGAGTGCAAGATGCGCGAGACGGTGTGCCGCTACGCGCTGGGCGATCACTGCCTGGGGCCGCTGGCGCGCGCGGGCTGCAACGCGCCGTGCCCGGCCGACGGCGTGCCGTGCGAGGCGTGCCGCGGCTTCATCGACCGTCCGAACCTGCCGGCGCTCGAGAAGGGGCTGCAGGCGAAGGGCGGCCTGTCCGCCGAACGGGCGGCCACCAAGACGCGGATGTGGACGGCTCTCTACAGGAGCGAGGCCTGATGGGCAAGAACATGCACATCGACGTCCACCACGTGACCCGCGTCGAGGGCCACGGCAACATCGTTGTCAACGTGACCAACGGCACGGTGGACCAGTGTGAATGGCGGGTCCCGGAGGCGCCACGGTTCTTCGAATCGATGGTCCGGGGCCGTCACTATACCGAGGTGGCCCGCATCACCAGCCGCATCTGCGGCATCTGCTCGATCGGGCACTCGCTCGCCTCGGTGAAGGCGACCGAAGACGCGCTCGGTATCCCGCTCAGCGCCCAGTCGCTCACGCTGCGCCGGCTGGCCAAGCACGCCGAGAACATCGACTCGCACATCGTCCACGTGCTGTTCCTCGTGGCGCCGGACCTGCTGGGCGCGCCGTCGGTCTTCCCGCTCGTGCCGACGCACGGCGACGTCATCCGGCGCGCGCTGCGGCTCAAGCGTTTCGGCCACGAGTTCGGGTCGCTCCTCTGCGGCCGGACGACGCACCCGACGCGCATCGTGCCGGGGGGGTTCGCGGAGCTGCCGACCCTCGACGAGCTGAAGACGATCCGGAGCCGGATCGACAAGGAGTTGGTGCCGGACCTGGCGGCGATTCTCGAGGTCATCGCGTCGCTGGCCGGGAAGTTCCCGGTGTTCCAGCGGCCGACGGAATACCTGGCGCTGCACTCCGACGAGGAGTACGCGCTCTACGACGGCGACGTCCAGTCGGTCTTGCCGGACGGGACGAAGCAGGTCTACAAGGTGCGCGACTACCGGCAGTGTACCAACGAGTACGTGGACGCGCGGTCCACGGCGAAGTACGCGCGCAACAAGCTGGCCAGCTACATGGCCGGCGCGCTGGCGCGCTTCAACAACAACTACGAGCAGCTCCACCCGGTGGCGAGGAAGCTGGCCGACGGCCTCGGCTTCCAGGGCCTCTGCTTCAACCCGTATCTCAACAGCGCCGTGCAGGTGGTGGAGACCGTGCACAGCGTGCACGAGAGCATCCGGCTGCTCGACGAGCTGATCGCCGGCGGCGTGCAGGACGAACCGCTGGGCCAGCCGACGCGGTTCGGCCCCGGCAGCGGCGCCGTCGAAGTTCCGCGCGGGATCCTGTTCCACCACTACAGCTACGACAAGGACTTCATGTGCCTGGGCGGGGACTGCGTCATCCCCACGAACCAGAACCACGCGAACATCCAGCTGGATTTCGAGAAGCTGGTGCCGGAGTTGCTGGCGGCGGACAAGACGGAAAAGGAGATGGAGCTGGGCCTCGAGATGCTGGTGCGGGCCTACGACCCGTGCATCTCGTGCTCGACGCATTATCTGGACGTCAGGTTCGTGCGGTAGATGGTAGATGGTAGATGGTAGATGGCCTGTACGGCGGGTCTTTAGACCCGCCGTATCAGCGGGCCTTCAGGCCCGCTGTGATTCGGGAAACAACCAGGGCCGGGCGCGCATCGCGCGTCCGGCCCTTCTCTCTGTACGGGCAGCAAGGGGGGTCTCCAGCGAAGCGTCGCCTCAAACCGCCCAGCACGACGGCGGTTCGCTCCGCTTCGCTGGGAGCCTTGTTGGCTGTCCCCGCGAAACGCGGGGCGACGACATCTTCCAAGGCCACCGTCAGCCGGGCGGTGAGCCCCGAAGGGGCCCAAGACAGATTCCAGGGCGGTCGCGCGAAACTTGCTTCAATCGTCACGCTCTTGGCCCTGGAAGATGTCTAGACCAGCCATCGGTTCAACGACTGCCGGCTGAAGCCGGTGTCGGCTGGCATCGGCGCACACCCGGCCGCCGCGCAGTTTCTTTACCGTGCGGCGCGTTCCCGCTTGGCAAATCCTGCGATCTCCCCCTGTCGATCGGTCAATTGGCCGGCGATCTCGGCATGTCAGGCTGTTTGCTAGCGTATGCCCCTCTCGCCGCCTGCGAAGCACGCGTGCGAGAGAGGCACCGACCGCCAGCAAAGGAGATTCTCCATGACGTTGCGCATGTCCCGTCCGGCGGTGACCACTCCCATCCAGGATCCCTCGCTCATCCCGGCAGTCCATCGCTACTGCGACGAGTGGTGCGCTCGCTGCCCCGTCACCGCTCGGTGCCTGGTGCGCCGCCTCCTGCTCGAACGCGAGAAGCGGCACGGGACCTCGTACGACATGAGCCTGGAGGAGATCATCGAATTCACGCACGAGGTCGCCGCGGCGGAAGGCAGGACGACCCCGGAGCTTGATGCGTTGTTGTCGCCCGACCCGGCGGTGCGGGCACGCGTCCCCGAGGTGGACAACCCCCTGACCCGTCTTGGCGCACGATACGCGATGGAAGCCGACTGGTACCTGCGCTCGTGCGGCTGGACGCCCCCGAGCTCGCCTGACACGCCGGATCCGTCGCTCCTGGACGTCCTCGCCTGGTACCACGTCTTCATCAGGTTGAGGATCGACCGCGCTGTCACCAGCCATCTGCAGGCGGTGCGCGGGCGGCAGGATCGGCTGGAAGACGCTCTCGGCTGCGCCAAGCTGGTACTGGTGAGCCTCGATCGGTCACGGGAGGCCCTCGAGGGCCTGCAACGCGAGTCCGGGGAACCGTATATCGGGCGGATGCTGACGACGCTCAGCGAGCTGACGCAGATGATGGAAGTCCGGTTTCCTGCCGCGCGCAGCTTCGTGCGCGCGGGCCTGGACGGCCCGCATGAAGCGGCCGGGGTCGCCGCGGCACGCCGAGGCGCGTGAACGGTCGAGGCGCTGGTGAGCTGGGCGAACGGCGGGCCGAAGCCGGCCAGCGGCGACGGGACGATTCGATAAATGGCACGGAAGGCGGGCCCAACGCCCGGACCCGCCTTTTGGACATAGCCTTGCGCGCGGAACAGATCGTCGGGCGGCGGCGCGCCGGGCATCCCGCTTCGGGCGTCTCGCGATTGCTGCTCCTCTTCTTCCATGATGCGGACGATATCGGCGTAGCCGCGCTGGGCCGCGATAGCGTAGGCGCTGGTGGCCTCGCGGTGGGGGTAAACCCCTTTGCGCGCGTTGGCGTCATGAGCCATGAGGATACGGACCACCTCGGGCGCGCGCTCGAGGACCGCGTGGTGCAGCACCGGCAGGTGCGCCGCGCTGACGACAGCCCGTACAAAGGGCCCCTCGGCGCCCGCATCACGGCTTCCGCCTGCTCGCCCACCTTGTCCTGGGCGCGCCACTTGCCGGCGCATCGAGCGTCACGCGTGGATCCGAACGTCGCATTGAGACACTTGTAGGCAACCTGGCGCTGGCCGGACATTCTCATTCGACCCGGTATCCGAGGGCCGTCGCGTTGTCGCAGATCCGGGTGTCGCGGCTCACGATGATGAGCCGGTTCGGTGTCGAGCCCAGGAGTTCAGCGGTCGCCAGGTGGATGGCGTCGAGGGTCCGGATCGGCTCGACGGGAAACGGGCGGCCGGCTCTCGCGAGCACGGCCTCTGACACCGCGATGACCGTGCATCGACGTTCGAGCGTGCTCAGCGCCCGCTGTGCAGCACGCGTGTCGGCTGGTGTCAGGCGCCCGGCCGCTTGCGCCCGGACGACCGCGCGGGACGATTCCGCGAAGGTGAGCGCCGATGTCACACGCTGGCCGGGAGCCCGAAGGGCGCGCATCGCCCCGGCGTCCCGCTCGAGCAATGCCGCAAGCACCGCGCTGGACTCGAGATAGCGAAAGGCCGACACCACCGGCGTGAGCCTGCCCGGCGCGCTTGCCGGCGCGCGCCCGGCTCTCCGAGGTCGGCTGGGGCCGGTTCTACGCTTCGTCACGGTCGGCGTTCAGCAGCGTGGCGGCCGTACCTGCGGGCAGGCGGATCGCCGGCCAGCGCGCAAGCGGATCGCCGCCCTCGATGGGCGGACGGGCGAGGCCGGATGCGATCAACTCGGCCAGTGGGTCGCCGCTGACGACGGCCGCCGACGGCGGGCCCAGTTCCGCGACCACGCGGCCGTGGGCCGTGACCGCGATGCGTTCACCGGCCTCGATCCGGCGGACGTAGCGACTGAGGTGGTTCTTCAACTCGCGGATGCCCGTTGAGATCATCGAGCTGAGTATAGCTACATGTAGCTACATTCGCAAGGTCGCCAGACGCCTTCGGGTACCGTCCGGCTCAGCGCCGCGGCCGCCCCCGCCCCTGGAGGACGATCCCCACCAACACGCAATCGGGAACCCACTGGCGACCGGCCGCGGGCGGGGGATTACGACACGAACTTCACCCACGTCCTGCAGAGCGGCACGCCCGGCAGCTTCGGTTGGAACACCAACTCCGCGAAGAAGGCATGGCAGCTGTCGCACGTCCCAGCCTGCTACATCCCGGCCTCGCGCTCCACTGTGTGGCGAACATGACGAGGACGCACACGAGCCAGGGCGCCTCCGCGCGAGGCCGAGTCGAGCAAGGATTCACCGCGCATACGTCACAAACGCCTCCAGGCCGCCCAGAATCACGGCTCCAGTCGTCACGAACGCGGCCATGAGCATCACCTGCTTCCCCACGCGCCAGGGGGACCGTTCCGCGGAGCAATGATTCGCCCGGGCGAACCGCAGCACCATGCCGATGAACCCGGCGACGAGCAGCGAACCGAACACATCCACCACCCACGATGGAGCCAATCCGCGAAGGTTGATGCCCCAGTGCGCCGCCACGCGAAACACCCGCGACCACGCCGGATAGGCGACGGCCCATTTCACCCAAACGAGCGCGACCGTCTGGAACCAGAAGGCACCGATCGTCGCCGGCGCCGACATCACCAGCGCCAAGGCGCCGCTGGCGCAGAGGGACGACACGTAGAGGCTGCCGGCGGTGAGCAGGAGGACCGTGCTCACGACCGGCAACTCGGCGAACGGGGTCGCACGGGCGGCCGGACCGATGTAGGCCAGCACCGTCGGCAGGCCGATCCCCAGGAGCATCGGCAGTCCGAGTACCACTCCCATCTTGACGGCCCATTGCTTCCACATTGCGATGGGCTGGAGCACCTGCCATTCAATGGTGCCGAGCTGCCGCTCCTCGGCGCTCGCGATCGCCCCGGTCAGCATTCCAAGCAGACCCGCGTAGAGAGGCGAGAGCTCCACGTATAGGGCGCGGTAGTCGTCGGCAAGCAGCAGGGTGCAGGCGAGCCATCCGAGCAGGTAGAGCCCGGCCATGACCAATGCCAGATACTGCACCTGGAGTTCTTTGGTGACGAGCAGCCAGAGCGGGCGGCCCTTCATGAGCGAAGCCCCCGCCGAACTCGCGCCGTTCGACTTTCGCTCATGGCGCCCTGAGCCTAGTCGAAGGGCGGTCGTCCGCAGGCGCGGCCACGGCGGCAGGCGCAGGTCCTCGAGCGCTTCGGTCGCCTCGAGCCGCATGAACATCCGCCAGGTTGCGACGGCGCCAATTGCGCACATGCCTGATATTCCGCCCCACACGAACGCCATCGTGAACGTCCTGTCCGCGAGCCGCAGAACATGCTGAATCTGGGTGACCAAGAACGCGATTGGGCCGCCCAGCATCACCAGCAGGCACGGAATCGCTATCGTCAGCACGATGCCGGCGACGGGGCTGCGGCAGGCCATCGTCAGCCACGGGGTGATGAACAGGCCGCCGAGCACGGGCAGCAGGGAGGCCACCAGCCTCTCCGCCGGCCGTCCGGGGAATTCACGGAACACGTGCATGTAAGCCAAGGCACCCAGCGTCATCAACATGGCTCCCAGCACGCCAAGCTTGATGACAAGCAGACGTTCGCGGCGCACCGGCACGGAGAGCAGCAGGGTGAGCGTGCGAGCCATGTACTCGTGGCCGATCGACAGGGCGCCGAGCACCGTCGCGCCGACGACATACGCGAACGCCTCGACGACTGTGCCGTCTCGCCGCGTCAGAACCAGCGTCGGAACGATCATGGCGACAGCGCACGCGAGCCAGGGAAACAGCAGCGCCCGGACTTCCTTGAAGACGGGCCACCCGAGCAGCGCGGTGCGGGTCATGCCGCGACTCCACCGGGCTGAAGGGTGGCCACGAAGATCTCTTCGAGCGTCAGCGATTCGGCCGTCAAGGTCTCCGGCGATCGCGCCCGCAAACGCGCCATCACACCCTCCGCATTCCCATTGACCACGACTTCGACCTCGCGGCCCTGGTGGCGAAGCACCTGCGCGCCGTTGAGATCGAGGCTTCCCGGATCATCGGAGAAGCGTGCGTAGATCTTCTGGTATCGAGCGCGCGCGGCGTCGGCGTCCAGCGTCAGCACGCCGCGTCCGCGCTCGATGATTGTGAACTCGTCGATGAGCCCTTCGAACTCGGCGATCAGGTGGGTCGAGACGAACACGGTTCGCTGCCCTGGTCTCCCCTCCTGGTAGGCGCCGATGATTGTCTGGATGAACTCGCGGCGCACGATGGGATCCAGGCCGGAGGTGGGTTCGTCCAGCACCAGCAGCTCCGGCTCCGCGCAGATGGCGGTCACGAGCGCCAGTTGCGTGCGCTGCCCCTTCGAGAGTTGACCGGTCTTGGGGCCGACGTCGAGCCGGAACTGGTCCAACAGCGCACGTTCGGTCTGCTGGTTCCAGCGCTCGCGAAACGACGCGCAGTAATCGAGCGTGTCGCGCACCGTCATCCAGGGATAGAACGTCACGCTGTCCGGCACATACGCCACCCTGGATTTGACGGCCACTTCGTGCCGCGCGGGGTCGAGGCCAAAGACCTTCACGACGCCGCTCGTCGGCCGCAGCAGGTTCAGCAGGCACTTGATCGTCGTGGTCTTGCCGGCCCCGTTACGGCCGAAGAAGCCGTAGCAGCGTCCAGGCTCGACGCGCAGGGTGAGGCCATCGACCGCGTCGGTGCGGCCAAAGCGTCGAACCAGGTTGCCGATCTCGATGACGGGACTCTCGGGCGTCATGGGTGTCATCCCTTCTCGGAGCGTGCGCGCTGGTGTTCGAACGCCTCGAATCGCTCTTCGGCGAGCCGGAGAAAGTCCGCCTTGCCCACACAGAGGTGGTGAGCCTGAGTCACGGCGTCATCAATCCCCTGCGTCAGCAACTCGACACGGACGGCCTTCCTGAACGGCGAGCTGGTCGCGCGGACGAAGCAGCCCCTTCCGGCGATGGTCTCGATCACGCCCTGGCTCTCGAGTTCCGCGTACGCCTTGGCCACGGTGTTGCGGTTGACGCGGAGCTCTTCTGCCAGCGGGCGGATGGAGGGCAGCGGCTCCCCCGGCCGGACGGCCCCCGACGCGGCGGCAGACTTGACCTGGTCCACGACCTGGAGGTAGACGGGCTTGCCGGACTTGAAGTTGAGTTGGAATCGCATGGCGTTACTGTCATAGGACTCTATGACAGTTGCGCGCCCGTGTCAAGCACCCGCTGGCTCACCCGGCTCCTGCGACACGCACCCGGAGTGGTCCCCGATGACGAGCCCGCGGGGGTGACGCCGGTGCTCCGAAATCGCCAATCTCCTGTACCCCCTGTTGACGTGACTGTTTCAACGGACCGCGTTCGTTGAGGAGGAATCACCTGACCGAGTGAATTGACGTCAGCCCGTACCACGAGCAGTTCCACCCGGTGGCGGGACAGCTCGCCGACGGCCTCGGCTTCCAGGGGCTCTGCTTCAACCCGTATCTCAACAGCGCCGTGCGGGTGGTGGAGACCGTGCACAGCGTGCACGAGAGCATCCGGCTGCTCGACGAGCTGATCGCCGGCGGCGTGCAGGACGAGCCGCTGGGCCAGCCGACGCGGTTCGGCCCCGGCAGCGGCGCCGTCGAAGTTCGGCGCGGGATCCTGTTCCACCACTGCAGCTACGACAAGGACTTCATGTGCCTGGGCGGGGACTGCATCATCCCCACGAACCAGAACCACGCGAACATCCAGCTGGATTTCGAGAAGCTGGTGCCGGAGCTGCTGGCGGCGGACAAGACGGAGCAGGAGATGGAGCTGGGCCTCGAGATGCTGGTGCGGGCCTACGACCCGTGCATCTCGTGCTCGACGCACTATCTGGATGTGACGCTCGTCCGGCAGGGCAAGGCTTTCCGCCTCCGCGCGGTCGTTGAGTACGCCGCGCTACGGCGTGACCGCGCCGAAGTTCCCGAGCAACGCTGAGGGAACGGAGGCGGGCGGCCTTGCCGGGTGGCTTTGGGCCTTGGGGCTGGTCGCCCCGGGTCTGAAGACCCGGGGCCTACAGATTGCCGGTCCGGTAGCCGTCCCGCAGCAGGGCGGGTCTCCAGACCCGCCGGTGCAGAGGCTTGACTCTCGGGTTCTCGCATGGTTAACTGTAGTTAACCCTCCGTGAGAGTCTGATGCGCGTGGTCATCAATGCGAAGCGCCTGCGAGCGTCGCTTCCCGACGTGGTGGAGTGCGTGCGCAAGGGCGCCCGCTTCACCGTGATCTACCGGAGCCGGCCGGCGTTCGAGATCATCCCGGTCAGCGAACCCGGCGAACCGGCGCTCCCGCTGGCAGAGGATCCGCTGTATCGCGCGAGTGCCGTCGGCCGGTCTCGCGACGGACGGACGGCCGCCGACCACGATACCCTGCTGTACGGGCGATGAAGGGGCTGTTCGTCGACACGGCAGGCTGGATGGCCTGCGCGGATGGCGCCGACCCCGCGCACGAAGGGTCGTGTGCCGCGCGCGACGCGGCGCTCGAGGCGGGTCTTCCGCTGATCACCACGGACTACGTCGTCGACGAGACGCTGACCTTGCTCCGGTGTCGGCTGGGCCTGGCAGCCGCTGAAGCGTGGTGGGAACAGGTCGATCGCAGTCCGCGACTGCGCTGGGAACACATCGACCACGAGCGCTTCGAGAAGGCGCGGCACCTCTTCTTCCAGTATCGCGACAAGGGCTTCTCGTTCACCGACTGCACGAGCTTCGTGGTGATGCGCGAACTCCGGCTGACCGACGCGCTGTCGACGGATCGCCATTTCCGCCAGAAGGGGTTCCAGATCCTGCGGGGTGCGCGACGGCCAAGGGCCCGGGGCGAGCGGCGCCGGCTGCGCTGAACCCCCTGAAAGCCCAGCAGGGCGAACGCGTCTTGGCTGCGGCGATGCGACTGCGCCGCCACGCGCAGGGCTGGTCGGCGTCGGGGCCTCTCTCCCGCTCCCAGCAAGGGGTGAGGCACATCAGAGCTCACTTCCCGGCGAAGTAGCCGCTCCGCGCGTGCGTTCTCAGCCCGTGGCCCTTCACCCGCACGGTCAGTTCGTGCCACGCGCCGCCGCGCGGGACACGGGTTGGTTCGTACATTAGCAGGTACCGCGAGCGGAACTCGTCCAGGATCCTCACGAACCGAGGCGCGAGCGCGGCTCCCGCCTCCGCCGACAACAGCGAGCCGCCGGTCCGCTCGACAAGCGAATTGAGCGCCTTGGCAAACGGATCGTTGATGAGCGGCCGCCTTTCGAACAGCCCCTGCGGAGAGGATGGCCGTCGCGCCTCTGCGACCTCCCGAGCCATCGCTTGTGGCAGCCCTCGTTCGGTCGCCACTACGTCGACGACCACGTTCGAACGGGCGACGGCGTCGAGCGGCCCGCGTGCGAAGGTGTCTGGGCGGCCGAGCACCTGCGAGACCGCGACGATGTACCAGCTGTGACAGAAGCCGGCAAGCGCACGATCGCCGGCCGCCCTGGAGCGGCTCCGCACGTCTGAGACGAGGCGCGCCGCTGCTCGCACGTGGACCTCGAACTTCCCGAGATCTGGAATCGAGCGTCGGGCGTCACCCTTGGCGCCGAGGAACAGTGCCTGATGTGTCTCCGCATCGCCGCCGGGCCATGAGAGGAGGCGCCGCTGCTCCTTCGTCTGCCCGTCGAAGGCCAGCGTGCCGGCCACACGCCCGAATGTCCCGTTCCTGATGCCGGCCTCGGTGTACAGCAGGGCCAGCGCGGCGAGCGTTTTCGGGTCCGCCGCGCCAGGCGGCAGCGCCGCGCCTCATCTCCGGCCCTTCTCTCCGATCGGGAAGGACCTGCACCCGCTCTCCGCGGCGGTGCAGGCGATGCGCGAGACCGAGCAGCCCGCGCTCTATCCCGAGGGCCTCGGGCCGTTCCTTGTCGGCCGCGCCGCCTGGCAGAGCGCGATTCCTGGGTAGACGAGAGCCGCATAAAGGGCCTCTCGGCCGGCCCCAGCCAGTCGCGTTGGGCCCGGCGACGGCTTCAAGTCCTGGCGCCTGCCGGTCCGATGGCCCTGTTGGGTCAACGGATCGCCCGTTATGCGACTCGGGACGGGGCGCAGCGCAGCCCGCGACAACCTGCAGACATGAATCGCACCAGCCGGCGGGCACACCTCACCTCAGCTGGGTCTGCGCTGGCGGCAGTCTGGACGCGCCTCCCGGGGTGTGTCAAGCGGCTGGGCCTCGAGGGCTGCTGTTCAGGCGGCGGAAGCCTCCGAAGGGTGCTACACTGTCTGAGCGGGCTGGGCCCCGCACGTGAGGCA
>Ga0315273_10001774_pt1 | contig 24871 bp, 37 predicted proteins | sample YL17G02_0_MG_FD_205753 | JGI IMG/M metagenome (GOLD analysis project Ga0315273, IMG submission 205753) | Sediment microbial communities from Yellowstone Lake, YNP, Wyoming, USA - YL17G02_0 | ecosystem: Environmental > Aquatic > Freshwater > Lake > Sediment | place: USA: Wyoming | collected... | reverse complement strand
CGCAGGCCGACTGAAGTCGGCCCCACGATTTCGCAGGCCGACTGAAGTCGGCCCCACGATCTAAATGCAGCTGAAACGAAAGTTGAAACCATGCAGAACCAGAGAATACGCATCCGCCTCAAGGCGTTCGATTACAAACTGATCGACCAGTCGGCGATGGAGATCGTGGAAACCGCGAAGCGCTCGGGCGCCGTCGTTCGCGGCCCGGTCCCGCTGCCGACCAAGATCGAGCGCTACAACGTTCTGCGCTCGCCGCACGTGAACAAGACGTCGCGCGATCAGTTCGAAATCCGGACGCATCTGCGGCTGATGGACATCATCGACCCGACGGACAAGACGGTGGACCAGCTGATGAAGCTGGACCTGCCGGCTGGCGTCGACGTCGAGATCAAATTGAGGTAGCCCTTCGAGCGGGCGCGGATCGCACTGAACGTCGAACGCTCGACGAAAATTGCCGCCGGTCAATCGTAATCGGCGGCCTGGAAAGGAAAACGAAGATGACTCTCGGACTTGTCGGTCGCAAGATTGGCATGACGCGCATATTCACCGACGACGGCAAGGCCGTTCCGGTGACCGTGCTCGACGTCGCCAACAACCGCGTCACGCAGATCAAGACCCCGGAGGCCGACGGCTACGCCGCCGTCCAGGTCACCTACGGCAAGCGTCGCGCGTCGCGCGTGTCGAAGCCGCAGGCCGGCCACCTCGCGAAGGCGGGTGTCGAGGCCGGCGAACTGCTGCGCGAATTTCCGGTCGCGCCGGAGGCGCTCGCGAAGCTCAAGGTCGGCGAAACGATCGGCGCCGGAACCTTCACGGTCGGCGAACTCGTCGACGTCACGGGCACCACCAAGGGCCGCGGCTTCTCGGGCGCGATCCGCCGGCATCATTTCAGCTCGAACCGCGCGTCGCATGGCAATTCGCGCTCGCACAACTCGCCGGGCTCGATCGGCATGGCGCAGGACCCGGGCCGCGTGTTTCCGGGCAAGCGGATGGCGGGCCAGCACGGCAATGTCACGCGCACCGTGCAGACGCTGACGGTCGTTCGCGTCGACGCCGAGCGCGGCCTGCTGTTGATCAAGGGCTCGGTGCCGGGCGCCGACGGCGGCCACATCATCGTCCGGCCGTCGGTGAAGACGCCGGCGAAGAAAGGGGCCTGATCATGGAACTCAAGCTGATCGACGACAAGGGCCAGGCGTCGGCGACGGTCGCCGGTTCGGACGCTCTGTTCGGCCGCGACTATAACGAGTCGCTGATTCACCAGCTCGTCACCGCATTCCAGGCGAATGCGCGCCAGGGCACCCGCAAGCAGAAGGGCCGTGCCGACATCAACAAGTCGCACAAGAAGCCGTGGGCGCAAAAGGGCACGGGTCGCGCGCGCGCGGGCCAGGCCAACAGCCCGCTGTGGCGCGGCGGCGGCAGGATCTTCCCGAATTCTCCGGACGAAAATTTCTCGCAAAAGGTGAACCGCAAGATGTACCGCGCCGGCCTGGCGTCGATCCTGTCGCAGCTGCATCGCGAGGGCCGGCTGTCGGTGATCGAGGCGCTTGCGTTCGATTCGCCAAAGACCAAGCTCTTCGCGCAGAAGATCAAGGGGCTGGGTCTGTCCGGCACCGTGCTGATCGTCACCGACAAGCTCGACGACAACGTGTTCCTGTCGTCGCGCAACCTGGCGGACGTCCTGGTGCTCGAAACCCGCGAAGTCGACCCGGTGAGCCTGGTGCGTTTCAACAACGTGATCCTCACCAGGGGCGCGGTGACGCAATTCGAGGAGATGCTGGGATGAACGCCCGTATTGACCAGAAACCCCGGCAATTCAATCCCGAGCGCCTTGCGGTCGTGCTGCTGGCGCCGATCGTCTCCGAGAAGGCCACGTTCCTCGCGGACAAACGCGAGCAGGTGATTTTCAAGGTCGCGCCGGATGCGACCAAGCCCGAAGTGAAGGCGGCCGTCGAAGCGATGTTCAAGGTCGAGGTCAAGAGCGTCCAGATCGCCAACGTCGGGGGCAAGGTCAAGCGCTTCGGGCGATTTACCGGCCGGCGCCGCTCGTGGAAAAAGGCGTACGTCTGCTTGAAGTCGGGCCAGGAAATCAACTTCGCGGCGGAGGGTTGAATGCCCCCAAGCTCACTTTGTGCGGCAGAGCCGCATCCCGCTTCGCGGGACCAGCCTTCGGCTGTCCTTCGGCCTTCGGCCTTGTGTTCGCTACCCCCAGGGGGGGCGCAGGTCTCCCTCGGGGCGGCCCATCGGGAGACCTGAGATGCCACTGCAAAAAGTAAAACCGACATCGGCCGGACGCCGCGCGATGGTCAAGGTCGTCCACCCGCACTTGCACAAGGGGCGACCGGTGGACGCGCTGACCGAGAGCAAGAAGCGCGGTTCGGGCCGCAACCACAACGGCCACATCACGATGCGGCACAAGGGCGGCGGCCACAAGCAGCAGTACCGGCTCGTCGACTTCAAGCGCAACAAGGATGGTATCGGCGCCAAGGTCGAGCAGCTCGAGTACGACCCGAACCGCAGCGCGCACCTGGCGCTGCTGTTGTACGCGGATGGCGAGCGCCGCTACATCATCGCGCCGCGCGGCGTCACGATCGGCACGCAGCTGATGTCGGGCGCCGAAGCCGCGATCAAGCCGGGAAATTGCCTGCCGGTGCGCAACATCCCGGTCGGGACCACGATCCATTGCGTCGAGATGATGCCGGGCAAAGGCGCCCAGATGGCCCGCTCGGCCGGCGCCGGTGTCCAGCTGCTCGCCCGCGAGGGCGTCTACGCCCAGGTCCGATTGCGTTCGGGCGAGATTCGCAAGGTCCACGTGGACTGCCGCGCGGTGATCGGGGAAGTCGGCAACGAAGAACACAATCTGCGCTCGATCGGCAAGGCCGGCGCGAATCGCTGGCGCGGCATCCGTCCGACGGTTCGTGGCATCTGCATGAATCCGGTGGACCATCCGCACGGTGGCCGTTCCAACGGCGGCGGACATCCGGTGTCGCCGTGGGGGACGCCGACCAAGGGCTACAAGACGCGGCGCAACAAGCGCACGGATTCGATGATCGTGCGCCGTCGGCACGCGACCAAGGGGTAAGAGAATATGGCACGTTCGATCAAGAAGGGACCGTTCGTCGACGACCATCTGCTGCAGAAGGTGGACGCAGCGCGGGCGACGAGCGACAAGCGGCCGATCAAGACCTGGTCGCGCCGATCGACGATCACGCCCGAGTTCGTGGGGCTGACGATCGCCGTCCACAACGGCAAGCAGCACATCCCGGTCTATGTGTCCGAGAACATGGTCGGCCACAAGCTCGGCGAATTCGCGCTGACGCGCACCTTCAAGGGCCACTCGGCCGACAAGAAGGTTGCGGCGCCGGCGCCGCCAAGGAAGTGAGGGAACAGCGATGGAAACCAGTGCAATCCTGCGCGGCGTAAGGCTCTCGGCCCAGAAGGGCCGGTTGGTCGCCGACCAGATCCGCGGCCTGCCCGTGGACCAGGCGCTCAATATCCTGGCGTTCAGCCCTAAGAAGGGCGCCGTCATCATCAAGAAAGTGCTGCTGTCGGCGATCGCCAACGCCGAGCACAACGACGGCGCCGATGTCGATGAGCTCAAGGTGAAGTCGATCCTGGTCGACAAGGCGGAAAGCCTGCGCCGCTTCACCGCGCGCGCGAAGGGCCGTGGCAACGTCATCCTGAAGCAGGCTTGCCACATCCACGTCACCGTCGGCGACGGAAAATAAGGAACGTCATGGGCCAGAAAATTCATCCGACAGGCTTTCGGCTTGCCGTAACCCGGAACTGGACGTCGAAGTGGTTTGCGAACAGCAAGAACTTCGCGCCCACGCTGAAGGAAGACATCAAGATCCGCGAGTATCTGAAGAAGAAGCTGGGCCACGCGTCGGTGGGCCGGATCACGATCGAGCGTCCGGCGAAGAATGCGCGGATCACGATCTTCAGCGCCCGTCCCGGCGTGGTCATCGGCAAGAAAGGCGAGGACATCGAGACGCTGCGCACCGATCTGCGCAAGATGATGGGCGGCGACGTCGGCCTCAACATCGAGGAAATCCGCAAGCCGGAAATCGACGCCCAGCTCATTTCCGACTCGATCGGGCAGCAGCTCGAGAAGCGGATCATGTTCCGCCGCGCGATGAAGCGCGCGATGCAGAATGCGATGCGGCTCGGCGCCCAGGGCATCAAGATCATGTGCTCGGGCCGGTTGAACGGGATCGAGATCGCGCGCTGCGAGTGGTACCGCGAGGGCCGGGTGCCGTTGCATACGCTTCGCGCCGACATCGATTACGGGTTCTCGGAGGCGAGGACGACCTATGGCGTCATCGGCATCAAGTGCTGGGTCTTCAAGGGCGAAGTTCTGGCGCACAACGCCGAACCCGCGGCGGCTCCGGCGCCGGAAGCGCCGAAGCGTTCGGCGCGTCGACCAGGAGTGAAGAATGCTGCAGCCAGCTAGAAGGAAGTTCCGCAAGGAGCAAAAGGGCCGCAACAAGGGCGTCGCGACCGTCGGCAACAAGGTCAGCTTCGGCGAGTACGGGTTGAAGGCGACCGGCCGCGGGCGGCTCACCGCGCGCCAGATCGAGGCTGCGCGGCGGGCCATGACGCGCCACATAAAGCGCGGCGGCCGCGTCTGGATCCGGATTTTCCCGGACAAGCCGATGTCGAAGAAGCCCGCGGAAGTGCGAATGGGCAACGGCAAGGGCAACCCCGAGTTCTACGTCGCCGAAATTCAGCCGGGCAAGGTGCTCTACGAGATGGACGGCGTCGACGAGACGATCGCCCGCGAAGCGTTCGCGCTCGGCGCGGCGAAGCTGCCGATCAGGACGACCTTCGTCCACCGGCTTGTGGGCTGACGGAGGTCACGATGAAGCAAACCGATACCACGAAGGCGCTTGCGGCCAAGTCGCCGGCGGAGCTCAGGACGGAGCTGACCGCGTTGCTCAAGGAGCAATTCGGCCTGCGCATGCAGAAGGCGACGCAGCAACTCACGAACACCGAAAAGCTGAAGCAGGTGCGGCGGAACATCGCGCGCGCGCGGACGCTCATTCATCAGAAGGCGGGACAGGCATGAGACAGCCGATGTTGACCCCTGGAACCCGGAAAACGCGATGTGCATTCGTCGTGGGTCCGGCTTCCGCCGGATGCGGCGAGGCGACCGGTTGCGAGCCGCCGGAAGGCGGCCCCACGATTGCCCTGGCCGACACCTGCACGGTGAATACAACTGAAACGGTACAAAGAGGCCAAGCATGAGCGAACAGACGCAGACCGAGGTGGCGCCGGCGCCGAGAAAGACCATCATCCAGGCGCTGACCGGCCGGGTCGTCAGCGACAAGATGGACAAGACGGTCACGGTGCTGGTCCTGCACCGCGTCAAGCACCCGCTGTACGGCAAATTCGTGACGAAATCGCGCAAATATCACGCGCACGACGAAAACAACGAGTTCAAGCCCGGCGACCTGGTCGAGATCGTCGCGTGCCGCAAGCTCGCGAAGACCAAGGCGTACAAGGTGAGCCGGCTGGTCGAGAAGGCCCGGATCGTATGAAACGGCGATTGCAACGCATTGATTTTAAATAGAGCTTGCGAGATGCTCCGAGTCCTGTCATAATTTTCGTTTCGTCTGCCGCGGTCGGTCGGGTTTGCCCCCAGGGGGTCGTCCCGAAGCGGAAGTCTCGCTGAATGACCGCGGTCACTCCCCGAACGGGGTCCAAAACTGGACGCGGCACCCTGTCGCGATCGCAGCCGGTACGAAACCCGCTGCGGCGCGCGCCGCGGATTAAGTTGGAGAAGCAACAATGATCCAGATGCAGTCCGTACTGGACGTCGCCGACAACACCGGCGCCCGTCGCGTCATGTGCATCAAGGTGCTCGGCGGCTCGAAGCGCCGCTACGCGCACATCGGCGACGTGATCAAGGTCACGGTCAAGGACGCCGCGCCGCGCGGACGCGTCAAGAAGGGCGAGATCTACAACGCCGTCGTGGTGCGCACGCGCCACGGCGTCCGCCGCGACGACGGCGCCAAGGTCTGCTTCGACACCAACGCGGCCGTGCTCCTGAACGCCAAACTCGAACCGATCGGCACCCGCATCTTCGGGCCGGTCACCCGCGAGCTGCGCACCGAGCGATTCATGAAGATCGTCTCGCTGGCGCCGGAAGTTCTGTAGGGCGAAGTTACGCAGAGGATAGCGATGCGCAAGATCAAGAAGGGCGACAACGTCGTCGTGATCACCGGCCGCGACAAGGGCAAGCGCGGGGATGTGACGCACGTCCTTGCCGACCATCTGCTGGTCGCCGGGATCAACCAGGTGAAGAAGCACCAGCGACCGAATCCGATGAAGGGCGAGCAGGGCGGAATCGTGACGAAGGAAATGCCGATTCACGCCTCGAACGTCGCGATCTGGAACCCCGTCACCAGGCAGGCGGACCGCGTCGGCCTCCGCACGCTCGAGGACGGTCGCAAGGTGCGCTTCTTCAAGTCGAACGGCGAGCTGATTCTTGCGTAAGGAGAGTTGACGATGGCCCGCCTGAAGGAAGTCTACAAGAAGGAAATCGTGCCCGCGCTCACGAAGCAGTTCGGGTACAAGTCCCCGATGCAGGTGCCGCGCGTGTCGAAGGTGGTCCTCAACATGGGCGTCGGCGAGGCCGTGGGCGACAAGAAGCTGCTCGAGAACGCGGCCAGCGACATGATGAAGATCTCCGGGCAGAAGCCCGTGATCACGAAGGCACGCAAGGCGATTGCCGTCTTCAAGATCCGCGAAGGCTATCCGATCGGCTGCATGGTGACGCTTCGCCAGAATCGCATGTACGAGTTTCTCGACCGCCTGATCTCCGTCGCGTTGCCGCGCGTGCGCGACTTTCGCGGCGTTTCGGGCCGCTCGTTCGACGGCCGCGGCAACTTCAACATGGGCGTCAAGGAACAGATCATCTTCCCGGAGATCGAGTACGACAAGATCGATGCGATGCGGGGGATGAACATCACGATCACCACGACCGCGAAGACCGACGCCGAGGCCAAGGCGCTGCTCGCCGCGTTTCGTTTTCCGTTCAAGAACTGAGGGCGCCATGGCGAAACTGTCCCTGATCAACCGCGACCAGAAACGACGTGCATTGGTGAAGAAATACGCCAAGAAGCGAGAGGCGCTCACCGCGATCCTGAACAACACCAAGGCGACCGAAGAGGTTCGCTACGCAGCGCGGCTCAAGATCCAGCAGCTGCCGCGCAACGCAAATCCCACGCGCCTGCGCAACCGTTGCGCGCTCACCGGCCGGCCGCGCGGATTCTTCCGCAAGTTCGGCCTCGGCCGCAACAAATTGCGGGAATACGCGATGCGCGGCGAAGTGCCGGGCATCGTCAAGGCCAGCTGGTAAATGACAAGTGCAGGTGAGGTGAAGCATGAGCACGCCGGGCCGACCCAAGTGCGAATTACTCCCCCCCGGGGGAAGGCGCGTAGCGCCAAGAGGGTACACAAATGAGCATGACTGATCCGATCGCCGACATGCTGACGCGCATCCGCAATGCGCAGATGGTGGAGCAGGCCATCGTCGCGATGCCTTCGTCCAAAGTCAAGCTGGCGATTGCCAAGGTGCTGAAGGACGAAGGCTACATCGAGGCGTTCAAGGTCTCCGACCACGAGGTGAAACCCCTGCTCGAGATCGCCCTCAAGTACCACGCCGGCCGCCCCGTGATCGAGAAGATCGAGCGGGTGTCGAAGCCGGGGCTGCGCATCTACAAGAGCAAGGACGACATTCCGCGCGTGATGAACGGACTTGGCATCGCCATCGTCTCGACCTCGCACGGCGTGATGACGGACCGCAAGGCGCGCGCCACCGGGGTCGGCGGCGAAGTGCTCTGCATCGTCGCCTGAGATGAACGACCCCCGCGCTCACTTTGTGCGGCATGGCCGCATCCCGCTTCGCGGGACCAGCCTTCGGCTGTCCTGCGGCCTGCGGCACGGTGTTCGCTGCCCCCCGAGGAGGCGCTCAGTGCCCTTCGGGCGGCCGGGCGGGCACTGAGATGAAACCGAGGGCACCGCAATGTCGCGCATAGGCAACCACCCCATCCCGCTTCCGGCGAAAGTCGAAGTCAGGCTTGCCCCGGGCGAGATCACGGTGAAGGGCCCGCTGGGCACGCTTTCCCGTTCGTACGGCAGCGAGCTTTCGATCGAAAAATCCGGCGACACGCTCGTCTGCAAGGCGGCGAACGCGGAGGCCAGGTCCATGCACGGTACGCTGCGCGCGCTCGTGGCGAACATGGTCAAGGGCGTGACCGACGGATACGAAAAGAAATTGACATTGGTCGGCGTGGGATTCCGGGCGCAGGCCGCGGGCGACAAGATCAACCTGTCGCTCGGCTTTTCGCACCCGGTCGTGCACGCGATGCCGAAGGGTGTCCGGGTCGAAACCCCGGTGCAGACGGAGATCATCGTCAGGGGGATCGACAAGCAGCAGGTCGGGCAGGTCGCGGCGGAGATCCGGGCTTACCGTCCGCCCGAGCCGTACAAGGGCAAGGGTGTCCGCTACCTCGGCGAGCGGGTCAAGATCAAGGAAACGAAGAAAAAGTAGGATTGAGTGGTAATTCAGGTCAGTTCGGAAGCGATGTTGGTCGACAGAGGTTACCGATGAACATGAACAAGAAAGAAGCTCGAGCCCGCCGCGCCCGCAAGACGCGGGTGCGCATCTCGCTGCTGCGGGCGACCCGGCTGGTCGTGAGCCGCTCGAACTGCCATATCTACGCGCAGATCATCGGCCCCACGGGGGACAAGGTGCTGGCCAGCGCGTCGACGGTCGAGGCGGACGTGCGAAAGGATGTCAAGAACGGCGGCAACAAGGCCGCCGCGGCGATTGTCGGCAAGCGCATCGGCGACCGCGCGAAGGCGCTCGGCATCGAGACGGTCGCGTTCGACCGCTCGGGTTACCGGTACCACGGCCGCGTGCAGGCGCTGGCCGATGCGGCGCGCGAAGCCGGCTTGAAGTTCTGACGCGGCGACGGATAACGAAAGCTCATCATGGCGAGAATGCAGCAGCGGCACCAGCAGCAGGACGAACGCGGCGACGGCCTGCGCGAAAAGATGATCAGCATCAACCGCGTCACCAAGGTGGTGAAGGGCGGGCGCATTCTCGGCTTCGCTGCGCTGACGGTGGTCGGCGACGGCGATGGACGCGTCGGCATCGGCAAAGGCAAGGCCAAGGAAGTTCCGGTCGCGGTGCAGAAGGCGATGGAAGAGGCGCGCCGCCGGATGGTCAAGGTGCGCCTGAAGAACGGCACGCTGCACCACGCGGTCGAGGGCCGGCACGGCGCGACCAAGGTGTTCATGCAGCCCGCGGCGGATGGCACCGGCGTGATCGCCGGCGGCCCGATGCGCGCGGTGTTCGAGGTGGTCGGCGTGACCAACGTCCTTGCCAAGTGCCACGGTTCGACGAATCCGTACAACCTGGTCCGCGCGACGATCAACGCGCTCGAGAACTGCAGCGCACCGGCTGATATTGCCGCGAAGCGCGGGATGACCGTCGAGCAGATGATGGAAGGCACGCGATGACCGCGCCGAAGAAGCTCACGGTGACGCTCGTCAAGAGCACGGCGAGCACGAAGCAGAGCCACCGCGCGACCGTTCGCGGACTCGGCCTCAAGTGGACCAACCACACGGTCGAGGTGGTCGATACGCCCGCCACGCGCGGCATGATCAACAAGGTCGGCTACCTGGTCAAGGTCGCCGGGTAGGAAGAATGGAGCACGCGATGCGCCTCAATACCATCAAGCCGGCCGAAGGTTCGAACAAGGCCCGGCGCCGCGTGGGCCGCGGCATCGGCTCGGGCCTCGGCAAGACGGCCGGCCGCGGGCACAAGGGTCAGAAGTCCCGTTCCGGCGGCTTCCACAAGGTCGGATTCGAAGGCGGACAAATGCCGCTTCAGCGCCGGCTGCCCAAGCGCGGTTTCGTCTCGACGACGAAGAACGACACCGCCGAAGTGCGGCTCTCGGACCTCGGCAAACTGCCCGTCACGGAGATCGATTTCCTGACGCTGAAGGCTGCAGGCATTGTGCCGACGCTCGCGAAATCGGCCAAGGTCATCAAGGCCGGCGCATTGACGAAAGCGGTGAAGCTCACGGGTGTAAGTGTCACCAAGGGCGCGAAGGCGGCGATCGAAGCCGCCGGCGGCGTCGTCGCCTGAACGGCGGCGTTCCCGAAAGTCACAGGACAAAGCGTTGGCAACCAACAACCCGGCCCTCAAGACAGGATCCAAGTACGCCGATCTCAAGCGGCGGCTCTGGTTCCTGCTGGGCGCGATGATCGTGTACCGCATCGGGACGCACATTCCGGTCCCGGGCATCAATTCGTCGGCGTTGGACGAGCTGTTCCGCTCGCAGGAGGGCGGCATCCTCGGCCTGTTCAACGTGTTCTCGGGCGGCGCGCTGCAGCGTTTCTCGATCCTGGCGCTCGGGATCATGCCGTACATCTCGGCATCGATCATCATGCAGCTTTGCACCGTGGTCGTTCCCACGCTCGAGGCGTTGAAGAAGGAAGGCGAAGCCGGCCGCCGCAAGATCACGCAGTACACGCGCTACGCGACGCTCGGTCTCGCGTTCTTCCAGGCGCTCGGGATTTCGATCGCGCTGGAAGCTCAGGCGGGCCTCGTGATCGCCCCGGGCCTCGGGTTCCGCCTCGTCACCGCGGTGACGCTCGTAACCGGCACGATGTTCCTCATGTGGCTGGGCGAGCAGATCACGGAGCGCGGATTGGGCAACGGCATTTCGTTGCTGATCTTCGCCGGGATAGCGGCCGGACTGCCGCGCGCCATCGGTCAGACGCTGGAGCAACTCAATACGGGCGCGTACTCGATTCCGCTGGTGCTCGGCATTGCCGCGCTCGTCGTCGTCGTGACCGCATTCGTCGTGTTCGTCGAGCGCGCGCTGCGCAAGATCCTGGTCAATTACGCGAAGCGCCAGGTGGGCAACAAGGTCTACCAGGGGCAGAGTTCGCACCTGCCGCTCAAGCTCAACATGGCCGGCGTGATCCCGCCGATTTTCGCGTCGTCGATCATCCTGTTCCCGGCAACGCTCGCGTCGTGGTTCGGACAGGGCGAAGGCACGATCTGGCTGCGCGACCTCGCGGGGTCGCTTGCCCCCGGCCAACCCGTGCACGAGATCCTTTACGCGTCCGCGATCGTCTTCTTCTGCTTCTTCTATACGGCGCTCCAGTACAACCCGAAAGAGACCGCGGAAAACCTCAAGAAGAGCGGCGCGTTCATTCCCGGCTACCGGCCCGGCGACCAGACGGCGAAGTACATCGAGAAGATCACGCTGCGCCTCACCCTGCTGGGTTCGATGTATCTCGTCGTGGTGTGCTTCATCCCGAATTTCCTGATCGCATGGAAGAACGTGCCGTTCTATTTCGGAGGCACCTCGTTGCTGATCATCGTGGTGGTGACCATGGATTTCATGACTCAGGTTCAGGCGTACATGATGTCGCAGCAGTACGAGAGTCTGCTCAAGAAGGCGAATTTCAAGGGTGGGCTGCCCACGCGCTGATGGCGAAGGAAGACACGATACAGATGCAGGGCGAGATCCTCGAAATGCTGCCAAACGCAACGTTTCGCGTAAAGCTGGAGAACGGGCACGTGGTGCTGGGCCACATCTCCGGAAAGATGCGGATGCACTACATCAAGATACTGCCGGGTGACAAGGTGACGGTGGATTTGACGCCGTACGACCTCACCCGGGCACGGATCATTTTCCGCGCGAAGTGACGGGACGATTGCAAAGGAACTGACATGAAAGTGCTCGCTTCGGTGAAGAAAATCTGCCGCAACTGCAAGATCATCCGGCGCCACGGTGTCGTGCGTGTGATCTGCACGGACCCGCGCCACAAGCAGCGGCAAGGCTGATCAACGCGATATCGACACGGTAGACCACAAGGTAAACACATGGCCCGTATTGCAGGCGTCAACATCCCCAACCATCAGCACGCGGAAATCGCGTTGACGGCGGTCTACGGCATCGGCCGCCCGCGCGCCAAGGCGATCTGCGTCGCGGCCGGCATCAAGGGCTCGGCGAAGATCAAGGACCTGTCCGATGCGGACATGGACCGGTTGCGCGAGCAGGTGCAGAAGTTCACCGTCGAGGGCGACCTGCGCCGCGAGGTGACGATGAGCATCAAGCGACTGATGGACCTTGGCTGCTATCGCGGCGTCCGTCACCGCCGCGGACTGCCGGTCCGCGGCCAGCGCACGCGCACCAACGCGCGCACCCGAAAGGGTCCGAAGAAATCGCGTTCGGGCATGAGCAAGCCGGCGCCGACTTCCAAGTAACGCTCGAGGACATCGCAGAATGGCAACAGCATCGCAGAACCCGAAAGCCGGCACCCGCGTTCGCAAGAAGGTCAAGAAGAGCGTCGCGGAAGGCGTCGCGCATATCCACGCGTCCTTCAACAATACGATCATCACAATCACCGATCGGCAGGGCAACGCGCTGTCGTGGGCGACTTCCGGCGGGGCCGGGTTCAAGGGTTCGCGCAAATCGACGCCGTTCGCGGCGCAGGTTGCGGCCGAGCGCGCGGGCCGCGTCGCGGTCGAATGCGGCGTGAAGAACCTCGAAGTGCGGATCAAGGGCCCGGGCCCCGGCCGTGAATCAGCCGTACGCGCGCTGAATGCGCTCGGGATGAAGATTACGAGCATCTCGGACGTCACGCCGATTCCGCACAACGGCTGCCGCCCGCCGAAGCGCCGCCGAATATAACCTGTATAACTCGGTCGACGTGAAAAGCAACGTCGACCGAGAACTTGAATTGAACTAATAGGACGCAAACGTGGCTCGATACACCGGACCCAAATGTAAGCTGGCGCGCAGGGAAGGCACCGACCTTTTCCTGAAGAGCGCGCGTCGCTCGCTCGACTCCAAGTGCAAGCTCGAAACCAAGCCCGGCCAGCACGGGGTGAGGTCGGGCATGCGGATGTCGGACTACGGCAACCAGCTGCGCGAGAAGCAAAAGCTCCGCCGGACCTACGGGATCCTCGAGCGGCAGTTCCGCCGCTACTTCGGGGAGGCCGCGCGCCGCAAGGGCTCGACTGGCACCAACCTGCTGCAGCTGCTCGAATCGCGGCTGGATAACGTCGTCTATCGGATGGGTCTCGGCTCGACACGCGCGGAAGCTCGCCAGCTCGTCACGCACGGCTCGATCACGGTCAACGGCAAGGTACTGAACATTCCATCGGCGCTGGTCAGGGCCGCCGACTTGATCGGGGTGACGGAGAAGGCGAAGGCCCAGCTCCGTATCCAGGACGCGCTGCAGCTCGCTGAAAAAGTGGGCTTCCCATCGTGGGTCGAGGTTGACGTCAAGAAAATGGCCGGCACGTTCAAGGGCGCACCGGATCGCTCTGAATTCGCGCAGGACATCAACGAAAGCCTGGTAGTCGAGTTGTATTCGAAGTAGACGCCGGCTGCGGAAAGATCCGCCGCCGGCACTTTGTTTTCGTAGCGTGTTCCGTTTTGAACCCGCATAAAGGTACCGCATGCAGAGCAATATTCTGTTGAAACCGCGCATCATCGACGTTCAATCCAGCTCGCCGTTCCATGCCAAGGTGGTGATGGAGCCCTTCGAGCGCGGGTACGGCCACACGCTTGGCAACGCGCTGCGACGGGTGCTGCTCTCGTCCATGCCCGGATACGCGCCGACCGAGGTCCGGATCACCGGCGTGCTGCACGAATACTCGGCGCTCGACGGAGTGCAGGAGGATGTCGTCGATATCCTGCTCAACCTGAAGGGCGTGGTGCTGAAGCTCCACAACCGCGAACACGTGCTGTTGAAGCTCGCCAAGTCCGGCGAGGGCCCGGTCACGGCCGCCGACATCGAGCCCAACCACGATGTCGAGATCATCAATCCCGAACACCTGATCGCGCATCTCACCGCCGGCGGGAAGATCGAGATGGAGATCAAGGTCGAGAAGGGCCGCGGCTACCAGCCGGCGACCGCGCGGGTGAAACCCGATGGCGGCCGCACGATCGGCAGCATCCTGCTCGATGCCTCGTTCAGCCCCGTCCGCCGCGTCACCTACGCGGTCGAGAGCGCGCGCGTCGAGCAGCGTACCGACCTCGACAAGCTGGTGCTCGACATCGAGACCAACGGCGTCGTCGAGCCGGAGCAGGCGGTGCGCTACGCCGCTTCCGTGCTGGTCGAGCAGCTGTCGGTTTTCGCCGACCTGCAGGGGACGGACCAGCCGGCTGCCGAGCGTTCGTCACCGCAGGTCGATCCGATCCTGCTGCGTCCGGTCGACGACCTCGAGCTCACGGTCCGCTCGGCAAACTGCCTGAAGGCCGAGAACATCTACTACATCGGCGACCTGATCCAGCGTACGGAGACCGAGTTGCTCAAGACGCCGAATCTCGGCCGCAAATCGTTGAACGAGATCAAGGAAGTGCTTGCATCACGCGGGCTGTCGCTGGGGATGAAGCTCGAGAACTGGCCGCCGGCCGGGCTCGACCGCCCTTAACGCTCGCGCGAAAACGAAGGAAGCAGAACCATGCGTCACCGTCACGGCCTGCGAAAGCTGAACCGAACCAGCAGCCATCGCCTGGCGATGCTGCGCAACATGACCAACTCACTCTTGACGCACGAGGTCATCAAGACCACGCTGCCGAAGGCCAAGGAGTTGCGCCGCGTCGCGGAGCCTCTGATCACGCTCGGCAAGGAACCAACGCTCGCCAACCGCCGGCTCGCCTTCAACCGGCTGCGCGACCGCGATGTCGTCACGAAGCTGTTCAACGAACTCGGCCCGCGCTACCAGGCGCGGCCGGGCGGTTACCTGCGCATCCTCAAGTTCGGCTTCCGCGTGGGGGACAATGCGCCGATGGCGCTCGTGGAACTCGTCGATCGCCCCGAGCAGGCGGCGCCGGCGAACGTCAAGACCGAGTAGCGCAGGGCGGCGCGGGATCGCGGCGAAGGCCGGGCAACAAGCCCGGCCTTCGTCTTCCCGCGTACGCTGCATTGCAACACGACGTATGCGTTGACTCGCCCGCGCAACCCGACTAGCCTGAAACCCGGTTTGGCCGGATCCGGAGGTCTCATGACCGTGCACCGGAAGCAGCGGACATCCGCCGCGGAACATGCAGCGATGTTCAAGTTCCTCGACAAGTACGACAACGGAACCTACCCCGACGATATCGGTGGCCTCCTTGGCCAGTTGTGCCTGCTGCGCGAAGGCATCCCCTTCGATCGCAGGTACGAAACCCGGTGGCGAAAGGCGGTGAGCCTGGCAGTCACCGCAAGTTGATCAGGCCCCGCGGGCCGTCCGGCACAGCCATCGAACAGCCGGTAGCGCGCAGACACGTTGGTCATTGCCGATTCGGGCGTTCGCTCTACAATCACGTTGGTCGTTGCCGGTCATGCGCTCGCTCTGCACCCATGCGCGCGTCCATCGAACCGGGCGCCAGTGCAATGCCCGTTCGATGGCTTGACGCGAATCTGCGTGGCGCGCGACGGCAGACTCGGGAATTTCGCGGAAACGTTTGGCAGAAGCGGCGCCGGAGGATGAACCGCCATGAGAGCCGTACTTGAAAACAAGCCTGTGGTGCCGGATACCCTTGCCGACAAGCTCGCTTTCTACAACGGGCTGCAATCGGTCACCAACGCGATCCATGCGACGACCCACGTCGACGAGATCATTCTGGAGCAGAGCCAGAACATATGCGGCCTCTTTGGCGCCGAACGGCTCACGCTCTATCTCGTCTGCGACGACGGAAAATCCATAGTGACGAAAGTCAAGACGGGCCTTGACTCATTCGAAGACTTCACGCTGCCGATCACGGACCAGAGCATTGCCGGCTATGTCGCCAAACACAGGGAGGTCGTGAATATCCGCGACGTCTACGACGAGGGGGAGCTCAGGTCCTACAGTCCGTATCTCAATTTCCTCAAACAGGTCGACGCCAAGACAGGCTTTCGCACCAGGCAGATGCTGGCGGCCCCTGTGGTCGAGGCGCGGACCAAGGCATTGGTCGGCGTCGTGGAGGTCATCAATTCCAGGACGGGGCAGAGTTTTCCGCCCGCGATGGAGGAAGGGGCTGCCCTTCTCTGCGAGACGTTGGCCATCGCCTTGCGGCAGCGCCAGCGCCCTGCAATGACGGTCAGGGGGAAGTACGATCACCTGGTTTCGAATGCCGTTACGTCGGCGGAGGAACTCGATCTCGCGACCCGCTCGGCGCGCCGCAAGAACCTGGACGTCGAAACGGTTCTGCTCGACGAATTCCACGTCAAGCCAAGCGCAATTGGCGAGGCCCTCGCGGCCTATTTCGGCGTTTCCTACGAGCCGTTCAAGAGCGAGCGCGTGAAGCCCTTCGATCTGCTGAAGTACATGAGCCGCGAGTTCGTCGCAAGCAGCATGTGGGTGCCGATCGACGAGACCCAAGAGGGCATCGTGGTGCTGGCAACCGATCCGGAAAAGCTTCGCGGCTCCAAGGTCGTCGACAACGTCTTTCCGAAGCGACGGATCGTCTACCGCGTCTGTTGCAATCGCGAGTTCGAGAAGACGCTGGATCAATTGTTCGGCGAGACGGCGAGCACGATGGATCGCCAGTCTATCGGCGATCTCCTTTCCGACATGCACGACGATACCGTCGATGAGGCCGTCGAGGATGTGAGATCCGCAGCTTCGGACAACGAGGTCGTCAAACTGGTCAACAAGGTCATCATCGACGCCTACCAGCAAGGGGCTTCCGACATACACATCGAGCCCTATCCGGGCAAGGGAAAGACGGAAATCCGCTTTCGCAAGGACGGGTTGCTGCAGCCGTACATTTCGGTTCCGCACGCCTACCGCAGCGCGATTGCGGCGCGTCTCAAGATCATGTGCGACCTCGACATCTCGGAGCGCCGCAAGCCCCAGGATGGCAAGATCAAGTTCAACAAGTTCGGTCCGCTCGATATCGAGCTGCGCGTGGCAACGATACCTTCACAGGGCGGCGTCGAGGACATCGTGATGCGCATACTCGGCGCCGGGGCGCCGATCCCGATGGAAAGGCTCGGCCTCTCGAAGGGCAATCTGCAGAAGTGCAAGGACACGGTGTCGAAGCCGTACGGCCTGTTCTTCGTATGCGGGCCGACCGGTTCCGGCAAGACCACAACGCTGCACTCGGTGCTCAGCTATCTCAATACGCCCGATACCAAGATCTGGACGGCCGAGGATCCGGTGGAAATTACCCAGCGCGGGTTGCGCCAGGTGCAGATGAACCAGAAGGCAGGGCTCACGTTCGCGGTGGCGATGCGGGCTTTCCTGCGCTGCGATCCCGATATCATCATGGTCGGCGAGATGCGCGACAGGGAAACGGCGGCAATGGGCATCGAGGCGTCGCTTACGGGCCACCTCGTGTTCACCACGTTGCATACCAACAGCGCGCCGGAGTCCATCGTGCGGCTTCTCGACATGGGCATGGACCCGTTCAATTTCTCCGACGCACTTCTCGGCGTGTTGGCGCAGCGGCTCGCGCGGCGATTGTGCTCCAATTGCAAGAGGGCGCACATTGCGACCCGATCCGAACTGGAGGCCCTGCTGGATGAGTATTCGCTGGAGTTGCGGGCCACCGAAACCTGGAGGAAAGACTTGAAAGCCGCGAAGGATCGGGAGTTCCAGGAGTGGGTCAGGGAATTCGGCAACGACAAGAGCGAGATCACGTTGTGCGACGCCGTTGGCTGCGATGCGTGCAGCGGCACCGGTTACAAGGGGCGCGTCGGCCTGCACGAGCTGCTTGTCGGCACCGATGCGGTCAAGAGGCACGTTCAGGAACACAGCCGCGTTTCCGAGATATTCGCGACCGCGCTCGACGAGGGGATGCGCACTCTAAAACAGGATGGCATCGAAAAGGTGCTCATGGGGATCACGGACATCCGTCAGGTACGCTCGGTTTGCATCCGGTAAGGACCTGTTCCTGATGCATTCCTGCACCTGCGCGGATATTCTTGCCGGCCGAGCGCCGGAAACCACCCCCGTCACGGTCAAGGGCTGGGTGCGCACGCGGCGCGATTCGAAGGCCGGCATTTCGTTCGTGCATGTCTCCGACGGTTCCTGTTTCAATCCTGTTCAGGTCGTCGCGCCGAACACGCTTCCCAACTATTCGAACGAAGTGTTGCATCTCACCGCCGGATGCTCGGTGGAGGCGACCGGCACGGTCGTCCCTTCGCCGGCGAAGGGGCAACCGTTCGAGCTGCAAGCGAGCGCCGTCAAGGTCATCGGCTGGATCGAGGACCCGGACTCCTATCCGATTCAACCGAAGCCGCACACGCTCGAGTTCCTGCGCGAGGTCGCTCATCTGCGTCCGCGGACCAACGTCATCGGCGCGGTGACGCGCGTGCGTCACACCATCGCGCAGTCGATCCATCGCTACTTTCACGAGAATGGCTTCGTCTGGGTCAACACGCCGATCATCACTACCTCGGACGCGGAAGGTGCGGGCGAACTCTTTCGCGTCTCGACACTGGACCAGATGAACCTGCCCCGCACACCGGAAGGCAAGATCGACTTCACGCAGGATTTCTTCGGTCGGGAGACGTTCCTGACCGTCTCGGGACAACTGAACGTGGAGGCCTACTGCATGGCGCTGTCGAGGGTCTACACGTTCGGGCCGACGTTCCGCGCGGAGAATTCCAACACCAGCAGACATCTGGCGGAATTCTGGATGATCGAACCCGAAATCGCTTTTGCGGATCTGGCGGACAATGCCACGCTGGCGGAGGCGCTGCTGAAGCACATTTTCAGAACGGTGCTGAGCGAACGTGCGGACGACATGACATTTTTCGAGGAGCGAATCGAGAAGGGCGTGATCGCCAAGCTGCAAGGCATCGTCGACTCGGAATTCGTGCGGATGGACTACACCGAGGCCATCCGCATTCTGGAGCAGGCGAAGCAGAAGTTCGAGTTCCCGGTGAAGTGGGGCATCGACCTGCAATCCGAGCACGAACGCTACGTTTCCGAGAAGCACGCGTGCAAGCCGGTGATCCTGATGAACTATCCGAAGGAGATCAAGGCGTTCTACATGCGGCAGAACGACGACGGCAGGACGGTCGCGGCGATGGATGTGCTCGCGCCGGGGATCGGTGAAATCATCGGTGGCAGCCAACGCGAGGAGCGGCTCGAGGTCCTGGACGCCCGCATGACGGAAGCCAGGCTCGACCGTGACCACTACGGCTGGTATCGCGACCTGCGCCGCTACGGCACGGTTCCGCACGCGGGTTTCGGCCTCGGCTTCGAGCGCACGGTCGCCTACGTGACGGGGCTTGCCAACGTGCGCGACGTCATCCCGTTCCCCAGGACACCGGGAAGCGCGCGATACTGACCGATCGAGCGACGCCCGAAACTACTTCCGCCGGGCGCGTCGCGCGGCAGGTCCTGCTCGCCGCGCGTCGCGTGCCGTGAGCTCGCGATCGCCGGCGATTTCGTCGTGCAGCCACTGGCGGAACAGCGCGAGCTTGGGCGAATTCGCCATTCGCGACGGATAGACGAGGTAGTGCTTCCACGGCGCGGGCACCTCGATGTCGAACAACCGCACGAGAACGCCGTTGCGAACGTCGTTCCCGAGCAGGGTGCTTCGCGCCAGCGCGATGCCCTGTCCCTCGGCCGCGGATTGCATCAGATGCGATGAATCGTTGAAGATCGGACCGCGCGCGGGCTCCGGCCAGTCGAGACCGGCCGCTTCGAACCAGGGTTTCCAGAACTGGCCTTCGGCGCGCAGGAGCGTGTAACGGGCGAGATCCGCGGGGCGGGACGGGAGGCGACCGTGCGCGATGCGCGGACTGCACACCGGAAAGAACTGATCGTCGAGAAGGTGTTCGACGCCGACGTCCGGCCAATCGCCGAAACCGTAGCGAATGGCTACGTGCGCATCGTCGCGCATGAAGTCGACATTGGCCCAGTTCGCGCGAACATCGAGGTCGACGTCGGGGTAGGCCGCAAGGAACCGTCCGATTCTCGGCAGCAGCCAACGCGCGGCGAACGAAGGTGTCACGCTGACCCCCAGCCGGCGCGGATTGGCGTGCGACGTGATCTCGTTCACGGCGGTCGCGAGCAGGGCGAAGGCGGCGCGCACGCGACTGGCAAATCGTTCGCCCTCGTCGGTCAGGCGAATTCCGCGACCGGCACGCTCGACCAGCCTAACGCCGAGATCGCTTTCCAACGATTTGATCTGGTGGCTGATGGCACCGTGGGTCAGGCTCAGCGACTGCGCCGCTTTGGTCAGGCTCTGTTCGCGCGCCGCCGCCTCGAATGCGCGCAGCGCCTGCATGGGTGGAAGGCGGAGCGCCATCGCCATCTCCAAATATGTGAATGAAATTCACATTATGCCGGAAAACAAATCGATTGTAGCTCCGGCTTCTTGCACCTAGACTTTGCCTCGTGAACGCAACCGGCGCAAGGAGGCATTCATGACAACTTCACTCACATATGAACCTACCATTCATCGCGCGGGCGCGCATGGCTTGCGTGCGGTTCGACTGTCGGCGCAGCTCGTCGCCGCTGCTCTGATTGCGACGGCCATGGTGGCATCGGCCGGGAAATCGACCGCTCCTCTGCGCCCGCCCGACGCGTCCGCCCAATCGCCGATGGTCGGCGTCTTTACCGGAGAGTTCGTGAACGGTGTGCCGGTCTACCGGTTGCCGCCGATCACGGTTGTCGGTCACCGCGAATCCGAATTTGCGAGGCCTTCCCGGCGCGCCCTGGTCGCGGCCGCGGGACGTTAGACCCCCATCGCCGGCAAAGCAAAACGGCCCCGCCGCGGGAAGGAGCCGTAGTGGGAGCGTAAGCGGAGACGGCGCGTAAGTCAGCGTCCGCCGCCGTGGGCGTACGGCGTGGGATGGCCGCCGTAGTTGGGTCCGTCATGGCGCCAGGGATGGTGCCCCCAGCGATACACCGGATAACTCTGTACGTAGACCCGGCGAGGCCTGTAGACCACCGCCGGGGGGGCGTAATAGACGGGCGCCGGCTGAGTGTAGTTTGTTGGCGCACCGTAGTAGACCGGCGCGGGCGGTCCGTAGGCGTTGGGCGGGCCATAGTAGCCCCCGTTGTAGTAGCCACCCGAATTTGCCGCGATGGTTGCGCCCGTTACGGCGCCCAGTGTGCCGCCCACCCACGCCCCGTTGCGCCCGTTGACGCCGTGCCCGATGGCGGCTCCGATACCTGCTCCGACGAGAGCGCCAAGCAGCGGGTCGCCCTGAGCGGATGCCTGTGTCGGAAATGTGGTCATCGCCACGGTTGCCGCGATGGTTGCGATCACCAAGGGTCTCTTCAGCATATTGATCTCCCAGCGTTTCGTCTCGTTGACGGTCAAACCGGAAGCACTCCTGGCATGCGTTGTTCTTCCGGCTGATCTCATTAACGTTCTCCGACGGAAAAGGTGGCCGTCGAATACAATCTGTTACATATTCCGGGCGTGCGCCGCGAACTTCGGCCCCCGGCGACTCCCGTGACCACCCAGCCGAACTCCGAGGTACGGTTGAACTTCCGCGATTCTTTGGAACCCTAGTGAACTATGAATGCTGCCGGTAATGCCGCTCGCGCATGTCGCGTGGCGCTGATCGCGCTGGGCTGCCCCGCGGCCCTGGTTGCCGGTCTCGCGTTGACGGGCTGCAGCGAAGTGTCGAACAATCCGCATCCGTTCGGTTCGGAGAAGACGAACACGATGTACGTGCCGTTCCGTGGGCGTTCCCCGAAATACCTGGATCCGGCCAGTTCCTACTCCGGCGACGAAACGCCGTTCACTTACCAGGTGTACGAGCCGCTGTACGGCTATCACTACCTGAAACGTCCCTACGAGCTCGTCGGGCGCGCCGCCGAGGAGGTCGCGCATCCCGTCTATCTCGACAAGGACGGCAAGGTGCTGCCGGGCGACGCCCCGGGAGACGAGGTCGCGGAAACGCAGTTCGTCATCAAGCTGAAGCCGGGCATCAAGTACGCGCCGCATCCGGCGTTCGCCAGGGACGCGCGGGGCGAATACGTCTATCACAACATGAAGCGCGAGGACGTCGCCGACAAGCACAAGATCACCGACTTCAAGGAGACCGGCACGCGCGAGCTGACCGCGGACGACTACGTGTACTCGATCCGGCGTCTCGCCACCCCGCGCGTCAAGTCGCCGTCGTTCTCGACGATGTCCGACTACATCGTGGGGCTGAAAGAGCACGGCGAGGCGATCGTCGAAGCCGACAAGGCGTTGCGCCGCGGCCTGGCGCCGACCGACCGCGACCTGCCCTTGCTCGATTTCCGCCAATATCCCTTTGCCGGCGCCGAAGCGCTCGACCCGCACACGTTGCGCATCCGCGTGAAGGGCAAGTACCCGCAGTTCAAGTACTGGCTGGCGATGACCTTCCTGGCCCCGATTCCATGGGAGGCGGAGAAGTTCTACGCGCAGCCCGGCATGGCGGAAAAGAACCTCACGCTCAACTACTGGCCGGTCGGCACCGGCCCGTACATGCTGACCGAATACGTCGAGAACCGGCGGCACGTGCTGGAGCGCAACCCGAATTTCCGCGGCGAACCCTATCCGTGCGACGGCGAGCCCGGCGACAAGGAAAAGGGCTATCTCGCCGATTGCGGCAAGACGATTCCGTTTGTTGACAGGATCGTATTCGACATCGAGAAGGAGGGCGTGCCGCTGCAGGCGAAGTTCCTGCAGGGCTACTACGATTCGCCGGCGATCGAGCGGCTCGACTACGGCACCAGCATCATCGTGGCGATGGGCGACGACAAGAAGAAGGAAAAGGAATACCGGGAAAAGGGCGTCAAGTTGCCCACGACGATCGAAGCCAACAATTGGTACATCGGCTTCAATTGGCTCGATCCGGTGGTGGGCAAGGGCGACACGCCTGCGCAGACCGAGCGCAACCGCAAGCTGCGGCAGGCGCTGTCGATCGCGATCGACTGGGAAGAGCACATCGCGATCTTCGAGCAGGGCCAGGGCATTGCCGCGCAGGGGCCGCTGCCGCCGTCGCTGTTCGGCTACCGCGAAGACGGGCCGTCCGCCTTCAATCCCGTGACCTCCCGGAAGGGGCCGGACGGCAAACCGATGCGCCGATCGATCGACGAGGCGAAGCGGTTGCTGGCCGAGGCCGGTTTTCCCGACGGGCGCGACGCCAGGACCGGCAAGCCGCTGGTGCTGAACTTCGACTATCAGTCCGCGGCGAGCCCCGGTACCAAGGCGCTGCTCGACTGGTACACCAAGCAGTTCGCGAAAATCGGCGTCCAGCTGGAGGTGCGCGCGACCGACTACAACCGGTTTCAGGACAAGATGAGCAAGGGCTCCGTCCAGATCTTCTTCTGGGGCTGGCTCGCCGATTACCCGGACGCGGAAAACTTCCTGTTCATGCTGTACGGGCCGAACTCGAAGGCGCTGACCGGCGGCAACGGCGAGAACAACACGAACTATCAGAATCCCGAGTTCGACAAGCTGTTCGGGCAGATGAAATTTCTCGAAGACGGTCCGGAAAAACAGAAGCTGATCGACCGGATGATCGAGATCGTGCAGACCGACGCCGTGTGGAGCTTCGGCTATTTCCCGACGTCGGCCGCGGCCTATCACCAGTGGATCAGCAACGGCAAGCCCACGCAGATCATCCGTAACCACATCGGCTACCTGCGGCTCGATCCGGAGCTGCGCACGGCCAAGCTCGCCGAGTGGAACCAGCCGGTCTGGTGGCCGATCCCGCTTATCGTGATCGGGCTCATCGCTGCCGTCGTGCCGGCGTGGTTCGCGTGGCGCCGGCGCGAGCGGGAGAACGCCGCGCGGACGCTGGCGCAGGAAGGCGCCGCGCCGTGATCAATTACGTCATCCGCCGCATCGGCTACGGCGTGCTGATCCTGATCGGCGTCAACATCTTCACCTTCCTGCTGTTTTTCACGGTGAACACGCCGGACGACATGGCGCGCATGAACATCGGCGGCAAGCGCGTCACGCAGGACGCGATCGAGAAGTGGAAGGTCGAGCGCGGTTACGACAAGCCCTTGTTCTGGAACGGGCAGGAACCCGGGGCCAGAAAACTGACGAACACGATCTTCGTCGAGCGGTCGGCGCAATTGTTCGTGTTCGACTTCGGCGCGTCGGACAGCGGGCGCGACATCGGCTACGAGCTGAAGCAGAGAGTCGGGCCGTCGATCGCGCTCGCGATCCCGACTTTCATCCTCGGCATCTTCGTCGTGATCGCGTTCTCGCTGCTGATGGTGTTCTTCCGCAACACGTACCTCGAATTCTGGGGCGTCACGCTGGCCGTCTTCCTGCTGTCGATTTCGGCGCTGTTCTACATCATCGTGGGCCAGTTTTTCTTCAGCAAGCTCCTGCGGCTGGTGCCGATCTCCGGCTTTGCGGGCGGCGCCGACCTGTTCGTGTTTCTCGCCCTGCCGATCGTCATCGGCATCGTGTCGCGTATGGGCGGCGAAGCCCTGTTCTATCGCACGATGTTCCTGGAGGAAATCGGCAAGGACTACGTGCGCACCGCGCGTTCCAAGGGACTGTCGGAGACGGTCGTGCTGTTCCGTCACGTGCTGCGCAATGCGCTGCTGCCGATTCTCACCAGCACGGTCGCCGTACTGCCGCTGCTCTTTCTCGGCGCTCTCATCATGGAATCGTTCTTCGGGATTCCCGGCCTCGGCAGCTACACGATCGACGCGATCAACGCGCAGGACTTCGCGATCGTGCGCTCGATGGTCTTCGTCGGCTCGGTGCTCTACATCATCGGCCTCATCCTGACGGACATTTCGTACACCGTCGCCGATCCGCGCATCCGGCTGAGCTAGGCAGCGACGATGCCCAAGCTTGTGTTCCTCGCCACCGACCTCGCCCTTTACGGGCTGCTCGTGGCGATCGCCTTCTATCTCCGGCACGCGTTGCGGACGCCGACGCTGCGGCAAACCTGGCGC
>Ga0315273_10001773_pt1 | contig 24873 bp, 18 predicted proteins | sample YL17G02_0_MG_FD_205753 | JGI IMG/M metagenome (GOLD analysis project Ga0315273, IMG submission 205753) | Sediment microbial communities from Yellowstone Lake, YNP, Wyoming, USA - YL17G02_0 | ecosystem: Environmental > Aquatic > Freshwater > Lake > Sediment | place: USA: Wyoming | collected... | reverse complement strand
CTCGCGCTGCCGCTGCACCTCACGCTCGAGCGAGCGCTTCTGCCGGTAGGTTTCGGTGAGCGTCAGCACCAGCAGCAGGCCGAACAGGAGCAGCAGACCAAGCCCCGGGGTGGCCGCGTCGAACAGCAACCGACCGGCCCGGAACGCTAGATAGCTCGACATGAGCACCGCTGCCGTGCAGCCGAGCGCGAGCAGCGCGGCCGCGCCCGGCTTCCAGCGGGGCGTGGCGGCGACCAGCACGCCGCCGAGCAGCAGGAACACGAGGCCTTCGACGGGCGGCGACCATGCGGGCCGCCGCAGCGTCGTGCCGTCGAACAGGTTCTCCAGCAGCTGCGCGTGGATCTCGACCCCGGGCATCGTCACGCCGAGCGGCGTGTTCTTCTCATCGACGAGGCCGAGGCCGGTGAGGCCGATCAGCACCAGCTTCTGCTCGAGCCGCGCGGGATCAAACCGACCTTCGAGGATGTCGACCGCGGAGATGAAACGGTCCGTGTTGTGCGGCGAGAAGTGGACGCGCACGGCGCCGTCCGCCTCGGTCGACGCGACGAAGTCGCCCACGCCGACGCCTTCGACCGCTGCGCCGGAAGTAAAGAGGCGCAGCGACTTCGCGCCGACGGCCACGCGCAGCATCTCGACCGCGAGCGCGGGCGCCAGCGTGCCGTCGATGCTGGCGACGAGCGGCAGGCGCCGGATCACCCCGCCGGCAGGCTCGGCGGTGACGAGCCCGCGGCCGCGCGCCGCGCCATCGAGCGCATCGAGGCTGGTCAGCACGCCCGCAAAGCGCGGCAGCGCCGGGGATGCCGGAGCGGCGCTCGCGCCACCGGCGGCGCGATCGCTGATGCGGAAGGGCGGCGCGCGCAGCAGCATGCCGGTGGCGTCGTACATGCCGGCGGCCGCGAGCACCGTCGGCGCATCCGCCAGCGCGCGCGCGAGCTCCGCGTCGTTGCCCGGCAGGGCCTCGAGGCGACGCGCGAGTTCGGGGTCCTGCCGGCGGGCCCGGGCGAGCAGGCGCTCGGGCGACCGCCCGTCCGGCTCCGGCATCAGGATGTCGATGCCGATGGCGGCCGGCCGCTGCGCGTTGATGGCGTCGATGAGCTGCGCGAGCACGAACCGCGGCCACGGCCACTGCCCGAGCGCCGCGAGGCTCTTGTGGTCGATTTCGACGATCGTCGCCGGCATCGAGACGATCTGCCGCGGCGACAGCGACTGGCAAAAGTCGAACCACGCCGCCGACAGGCGGGCGTTCCACGCGGGTGCGACGGCGATCATGCCCGCCAGCACCACCAGGACCGGAACTGCCGCGAGGCGAACGGGGCCGAGCCGGCGCGCGGCGGCCTGCCGCGCCGCGCGCGGCGTCACAAGAGGATGTCCATCCCGTCGTACGCCGCCGTGACGCGGAGCGGAGCGGCGCCCCGCGTGATTTCCTCGAGGCGGCGCGTGTCGGCGAGCAGCCGGCTGATCGTTTCGTCGTCGCTGGCGAGCGCGTGGTGAAACAGGCACAGGTGCCGCGCTCCCGCCAGCTGGCACAGCTCGACGCCGACGATGTTGCTCGAATGCCCCATGTCCATCTTGACCGACGTCGCCTCGGCGAGCGAGTACATCGCGTCGAAGATCACGACGTCGGCGTTGCGGAAGAACTCGACGAACCCTGCCGTCTCCGCCGGGTCCACGAGCTCGTGCTCGGAATCGGTCGTGTAGACGACGCTCCGGCCGCCGGACTCGAAGCGGTAGCCGTAGGAGTCGCCGGCGTGGCGCTGGCGCTTGGCCGTGACGGAGATGCCGGCGATGTCGTAGCGCCGGCCCGGTTCGAGGCACGTGAACTCGGTGTCCGCCTGCAGCGCCGAGAAGTCGACCGGAAACGACAGCGGGTCCTGCTGGCGGCGCAGCGTCGCCTCGAGCTCCGGGTGCCCGCCGTAGAAGCAAACCCGGTTGCCCGGAACATAGGCCGGTTCGAAGAACGGCAGACCCATGATGTGGTCCCAGTGCATGTGGGACACGAAGACGTGGAAAGTCTGCGGCGCTGCCGACCGGCGGTGCTCGAGTACCGCCTGCCCGAACGGACGCACGCCGCTGCCGAGGTCGCAAAGCACGTACTCCGGGCCGCCGGTCTCGAGCTGGACGCAGGAGGTGTGCCCGCCGTAGGTACCGGCAACGGCCAGGTCGAGGCCATCGAGGTACTCGTTGATGTCGCGGTTCGACGCGAACGCGCGGCCCGATGCGCCGCGCAGCGCGGTGACCATCTTTCGGCGAACGTCCTCCGCGGTCAGCGACACCGGCAGCGAGCCGCGCGTGCCCCAGAACTTGATGCGCTTCACGATGCCGCCGTTCCGCCCGCGGCGTACGCGGCCAGTGCCGATGCGGAAAGCCACTCGAGTGCCTTGCGCACCGTCGGCGCGATCTCGATGACCCGGTCGAACCGGCTGATCGCGAGGATCTCGGCGACGACCGGCTGCGGTGCCGCGACGACGACGCGGGCGCCATGCCCCTTCATCTGCTTGGCCGTCATCATCAGCACGCGCAGCCCGACGCTGCTGATGTATTCGACGCCGGCGAAATCGAGGATCAACGCGTTCTTGCTGGTGCCCGACAGGGCGAGGAGCGGCGAGAGCGCCTGCTCGAGCGCGGCGGCGCCGGCGTGATCGATGCGGCCGACGGGCGCGGCCACGGTGACATCGGCGAACTGGCGGCTGGAGAATTGCATGGTCGTGGGCTCGTGGTTTTGTCCAATGCAGAGGGCCGGAGGGCACCGTGTCGGTCACCGCAGGCGCCGGTGACGCATGATGCATGATCACGCGTCGAAAATTGGCGCTTTGATCGGAAAAACGCGCCTTTCCCCGCGTTCCGCGCACGCGGCGGCCTTCGGCGTGATCATAAACGGGATTCCGGCTTTCGTGTTCCCGTGGCGGGAGGCAGGCGGCCGAGGGGCCGGCACGTCGGACGTGCCGATGACCGTCACGACATCCGCACGCCGCGGGCACCGGCTAGTCCCGGAATTCCGGCGACCAGTGCAGCAGCCGCCGTTCCAGCCGGGTCACGCTGTAGACGAGGCCGATCCCGACGACCGACAGCAGCGTCACCGAGGCGAACATGTCGGTCGCGTTCAGCGTCGCGAGGGCCGTGATCATCAGATAGCCCATGCCGGTGGTGGACCCGACGAATTCCGCCAGGACCACGCCGATCAGCGCGAAGCTGATCGCATTGGGCAGCGAGGCGAAGGTCCAGGCGGCCGCCGTCGGGATGCGCACCCGCCACAGGATCTGGCGAGGCGAGCCGCCCAGCGCCCGGCAGAAATCCAGCAGCTCGCGCTCGACGCTGCGCCCGCCCTTGTAGGTGTTGAAGAACACCAGGAAGAACACGACGAACCACGACGTCACCACCTTGGAGGTGATGCCGAGGCCGAAGAACATCGTGATCAACGGCACGAAAGCGATTCGCGGCATCGAGTTGAAGGCGACGATGAACGGATTGAGTATGTCGGCCAGCGTGCGGTTGCGACTGAGCAGCATGCCGACGACGAAGCCGCTCCCGACGCCGACAATCAGGCCGAGGAAGGTCGCTTCGAGCGTGAGCAGCAGGTGCGGCCAGACCGAGGCCGGACCCGGTTGCAGCCACGCCCACAGGCGAACGGCCACGCGCGAGGGCTGGCTGATGAAGAACGGATCGAACGGCGTGTTCTGCACGAACCACGGGATGCGGGTCAACAGCTCCCAGATGGCCAACAGGACCGCCAGGATCGCGACCTGCCAGACGGTGATCCGGACGCGCCGCTGCCGCGCGGCTCGCCGGGTCGCCACCAGATACTCGGCATGGGTTTCGGGAAGACCTGGAGCCGGGAGAGGTTCTGCCATGAAGGGGATTCAGGCCGCGGCCTTGAACTGCTGTCCCAGGACGCTCCAGATGCTCCGGTAGTGCCGGAGGAATTGCTCGCTCTCGCGCAGGGAGAACACATCGCGCGGGTGGGGAATGTCGATGCGCTCGTCGAGCAGGACCGTGCTCGGCGGCGAGGACAGCACGACGACCCGGCTGGAGAGCGTGATCGCTTCGTCGAGATCGTGCGTCACCAGCACGACCGTCTGCCCAAGCTTGCGCCAGATCTCGATCAGCTCGCGGTGCAGGTGCGTCTTGGTGTGCGTGTCGAGCGCCCCGAAAGGCTCGTCCATGAGCAGGATGCGCGGCTCCACGGCCAGGCTCATCAGCAGGGCGACGCGGCGGCGCATGCCGCCGGAAAGCTGGTGCGGATAGGCGTTGGCGAATTCGCTCAGGTGGCCCATTTCCAGCAGTTCCGCGACCCGGTGCCGGATCCGCTCTTCGGGATACGATCGAAAGCGCAGGCCCAGCGCGACGTTCCTGTGCACCGTGAACCACGGCAGCAGGGTGTCCTTCTGGAATATGTAGCCGAGCTCCGGATGGATCTGCCCCGCCACCGGCTGCCCGTCGACCTCGATGCCGCCCGAGCTGGGCGCCAGGAAGCCGGCGATGAGGTTGAGCAGCGTGCTCTTGCCGCAGCCCGACGGACCGACGAGGGACACGAACTCGCCGCTCGCGATGGACAGCGAGACGTTGCCGACGGCGCAGGTGCTTGCCGTATCGGTCTGATAAACCTTGCCGACTTGCTGCAGCTCGATCACTTGATGCCGCGTGCCTTGCGCACGAAGCTCATGTCCACGCACCTGGCGTAGGGAACGGTCTTCATCTCTTCGTTGGAGAACTGGCGACCGTCGCCCATGATCTTCGCCATCCTGTTGTAGGCGTCCTCGGTGATGATGTTGTCCTTCAGCCAGACCCGCTCCTTGTACAGGGTGACCGCTTTGAGGACCGACGGCCGGGACAGCGCGCTCAGGTAGTCGCCGTACACGAGATCGACGACGGCCTCGGGGGAGCTGGCGTTGATCAGATCCTGGGCCCGGACCAGCCCGGTGACGAAGGCCTGCACGACCTCGGGCCGCTTCTCGATCGTGTCGCGCAGCGTATAGGCGGCGATCCCCGGCACGTCTCCGCCCATGAACTCGTTCCAGACCTTGTCGTCGGTGCCGTTGAAGATCGCGATGCCCCAGCCTTCCTGGATCGCCTGCTCCATCATCGATGCGGTCGCCATGCTGGCCGCGACCGTGCCGCTCTTGAGCGCTCCGAGCATCGTCGCGAGGTCGCCCAGGGCGCGAATGTCCACCTTGTCCGAAATGCCGGCCTGCTGCATCAGGTAGACCGCCATCAGCGCCGTGACCGATCCCGGCTGCGTGGCGGCGATCATCTGCCCCGCCAGATCCTTCAACGACCTGAACTTGCCGCTGTCGAAATCGGCCTTGCGCACGATCACGTTGGCGTAGGTCATCCGCCGGTCGAAGCCGAAGACGAGGGCGGCCGGCTTGCCCGGGATCGTGAGCGCCGGCGCAGCGGTGGCAGCGGTGGCGCCGAAGAGTATCTGTCCGGCGGCAAGCATCTGGTTGGTGCGCGGCCCGCTTTGCGAGTTGAGGTATTCGACCTCCAGGCCGGCGTCGTTGAAATAGCCTTTCTTCAGCGCCACGTAGCCCGCGGTGAAGATCGGATCGATGCTGCCCTGGCCATAGACGACCTTGCCCAGCCTGGCCTGGGCCCGGACAGCGCCGACGCGAAACAGGCCGGCACCGGTCACGGCGCCGGCGGCAAGCAGCAGCGTGCGACGACGGGTGGAAAACGTCGTTGAGTCAGTCATCATAGATGTGCGCGCTTCCCGGTTGCCAGGCGTCGCGGTCGCGGCCTGATCGGAACGATGGCACCCGACCGCCGGCACGCATGCCCAACCTTTCGTGCGCTTCCTCCTGCTGGGTTGAAATCGGGTTGACCGAGTGTGCCCCGCAGCGCGCGCGAGCATGGCTGCGGCTGCGCCGTCCACTCGCCAGCAGTATAGCCTCTGGCCAGGCGCGGCGGCCCCCCGGCTGGCCCCTGCCATTCGGCCCGCACACCGGGCTTTCAAACGGCAAGGCACTGGCTCAAATTTCGGGCAGGCGTGATCGGGTTCCCGGCCATCAATAGGTGCGGGTCGCGTCCACCGAATCATCCGCAGGTGCAATGGCCCGCACCGGGCAGGCGTCCTGGAGCGACTGCAGCAAACGGGCCCACTCCTCGTCGGCAATGGGGAAGGTGTGCTCCGCCCCCGGGAAGGTGCGCGCTTCCACCTCCGACTTGAAGCGGGTGATGGCTTCGCCAATCGTCGCGTGCAGCTGTGCATAGCGCTTGGCAAACTTGGGCAGGAACTTGTCGTAATAGCCGAGCAGGTCGTGCAGCACGAGGACTTGTCCATCGGTGTGCAGCCCCGCGCCGATGCCGATGGTCGGAATGCCAACCCGCTCGGTGACGAGCTGCGCAACGCGGTCCGGCACCTTTTCCAGCACGATGGCGAAGCAGCCGGCATCCTCCAGCGCGAGGGCATCGTCCAACAGGGCCCGAGCTGATGCCGCCGTCGTACCCTGCGTGCGCCAACCGCCCAGCTGGGTCACGTTCTGCGGGGTCAATCCGATGTGCCCCATCACCGCGATGCCGGCAGCGTGGATGGCTCGGGCCACGGGCGCCACCGTGCGGCCACCCTCGAGCTTCACGGCTTCCATGCCCGCTTCCTTCAGAAAGCGGCCGGCATTGCGCACGGCGTCGTCCACGCCGGCCTGGTAGGACATGAAGGGCATGTCGCCGACCAGCAGCGCATATTGCGTGCCGCGGGCCACGGCGCGGCACGCGATGAGCATTTCCTCCATCGTCACCGGCACGGTGCTGGGATACCCAAGGACGACCATGCCGTAGGAGTCGCCGACGAAGGCGATGTCGATGCCTGCACGGTCCAGCACCTGGGCGCTGGGAAAGTCGTACGTGGTGAGCATGGTGATGGGAAGGTGCTCCGCCTTCTTCCTGTACAGGTCGGGCAGCGTTACCTTTTTCCGATCCATGTTGCCTTCTCCGGTGTTGCGCCCGAGCGGCCACGTTGCGCTCGCGCGCCGGCGCGCCCGATCGCTTGACCGGCGGCAGCGCCATGCCGCTCGCCGGGCGTCGGCGGCCCTCGCTACATCGACAGCGATCCTTCGCGGAAGTCGGTGCGGTCGAGCCAGACGTTGACGAGCACGGGGCGCCCCGACGCGGCGATTTCGCGAGCCCGCGCGAGCGCGCCCTCCACCTCCCCGGCCGTGCGCACCTCGATGCCCTCCGCCCCGAAACCCTTCGCCACCTCGTGATACGCGGTGCGTGCGAGCACCGTGCCGACATCGTCGCCCAGCATCTTCACCTGTTCGCGCGCGATCTGCGTCCAGCCGGCGTCGTTGCCCACCACCGCGATCACCGGGATGCCGTGGCGCACGAAGGTGTCGAATTCCGCGAGCCCGTAGCCGGAGGCGCCGTCGCCCCAGACGAGCCAGACCTCCGATCGCGACTGCACCACCGACGCGCCGAGCGCGAAGCCCGCGCCGACGCCCAGCGTGCCGAACGCGCCCGGATCGAGCCACGCGAGCGGGCCGCGCGGATGCAGGATGTAGGACGACGTGCCGACGAAATCGCCGCCGTCAGCGACGAAGATCGCGTTCTCCCCGGCCGCCTTCTCCAGCGCGCGGAAGAACGCCACCGGGTTCACGTGCTCGCCCCGGTTCGCGGCCTGCGCGTCGATCTCCGTCTCTCGCGTTGCGTCGCGCGCCGCGAGCGCCGCGATCCATTCCGGCCGTCGTGCCCCGTCGCCCACGCGTTCGGCCAGCGCGACGATGAAGCGGCCCGCGTCACCGATGGCCTCGATCGTCGGCTTGCGGTTGAGACGCGCGTCCTTCCTGCTGCGATTGGCGGCGATCAGCGCCGCCGACCGGCGGACGTGCTTGCCGTAGTCGAGACGGAAGTCGCAGGGCACGCCCGCGAGCAGCACGCAGTCCGCCTCGCGCAGCGCGTTGCGCCGCGCGTGACGCATCTGCAGCGCGTTGTCGGGGCCGAGGAGACCCCGCGCCATGCCCGACAGGTACACCGGGACGCCGAGGCGCGCGACCGCAGCGGCGACCGCTGCCGCGTCGGCTGCTTCGACCACCGTCTGGCTTCCCAGCACGATGATGGGCTGCTTCGACCGCGCGAGCGCCGCCGCGGCGCGCGCGACCGCGCTGGCGGGAGCGACCGGCGGCGCGACGCTCGCCCCGACCGGCGCATACGGCGCGCCGCTGCCGGCGAACATCCGCCGCGCGTGGCGATTGAGATACCAGCGCAGCAGCCGGTCCGCGACCGAGGTGCCCTTGCCCGCCGCGTCCGTGTACCAGCCGCGGATCAGCTTCTCGTCGTAGAGCAGGTCGACCGGGCATTCGACGAACACCGGCCCGGGCACGCCCTGCTTGGCCGTGCGCAGCGCTTCCTCCACCGCCGGCCCAAGGTCGGCCACGCGGCGCACCTGCTTCACCAGCTTCACGTGCGGCGCGACGAGCGGCTTCTGGTCGATGTCCTGCAGCGCGCCGCGGCCCTGCAGGGCGGTGGGCGCTGCGCCGCCGAGCAGCACGACCGGCGACTGCGCGAGCTGCGCGTTCTTGAGCGCGGTGATGGTGTTGGTCAGTCCGGGGCCGGCGGTCACCGCGACCACGCCCGGAGTGCCGGTGAGGCGCGCCACGGCATCCGCCGCGAACACCGCCGTCGCCTCGTCGCGCGTGTCGACGATGCGGATGCCGCGCGCCTTGGCCGCGACGAGGATCGGCGAGATGTGCCCGCCGCAGAGGGTGAACACGTAGCGCACGCCGTGCGCGGAGAGCGCCGCCGCGACGCGCTCGCCGCCGTTGGCGGGAATCCCTGATGCAACCATGTCAGTACCCGCCCCGCCGCCCGAAGGGGACTGACTGCGCCCCCTTGGGGGGCAGCGAACGTAGTGAGCGTGGGGGTCGTTTCATCTCAGCTGTTCTCCTTTGCCTCGTGCCGCCGCTGAAGCTCGCGATAATCGATCTTGCCGACCTTGGTGAGCGGCAGCGCATCGACGAACGCCACCTCCCGCGGGCACGACCACTTGATCAGGCGCTCGCGGCAGTGCGCGATCAGCGCCTGCTCGAGCGCGGGGCCCGCCTGCGCCGCGTCGCGCGCCACCACGCACGCGGCCACCCGCTCGACCTGCGCCGGATCGGGCACGCCGATGACGCAGGCCTCGGCGACGGCGGGATGCTCGCGCAGCACCGCCTCGACCTGTGCAGGGTACACGTTGAAGCCCGAGGACTTGATCATGCGCTTCAGCCGCACCACGAAATAGAAGAAGCCGTCGGCATCCATGCGCCCGAGGTCGCCCGTGTGCAGCCACGTGCGGCCGTCGGCGTGCGCCTTGAGCGTCTCGGCCGTGGCTTCCGGGTCGTCGAGATAGCCCAGCATCACCGCCGGCCCCGCGACGCAGATCTCGCCTTCGTCGCCGACCGGCGCTTCGTCCAGCGTGCCCGGCCGCACGATCTTCGCCAGCATGTCCGGGAACGGGATGCCGACCGAGCCCTCGCGGTATTCGGTGACGGGGGTCGCCATGATGCCCGTGACCGCTTCGGTGAGGCCGTAGCCTTCGAGCAGCTTCACGCGCCCGCCGCCCTTCGCCACCAGCGCTTCGAAGCGCTCCTTCACCGCGCGCGGCAGCGTGTCGGCGCCGCAGAAGCAGGCGGTGATGCAGGACAGATCCGCTCTCGCGAGCGAGGGGTCCTTCGTCAGCGCGTCGAACAGCGTCGGCACGCCCACCAGCACGCTGGGGCGCTCGCTGCGCAGCAGCTTCGCCACGATCTCCGCGCTGAACTGCGGCACCAGGATCGACTTGCCGCCGGCCATGAACGCCGCATTGACGCACACGCCCAGCCCGAAGCCGTGGAACAGCGGCAGGATGGCGAGGATCGCGTCGTTCCCGCCGAGACCGGTCCACGACGCCGACTGCAGGCCCTGCGCGATGAAGTTGCGGTTGGAGAGCACGATGCCTTTCGGCAGGCCCGTCGTGCCCCCGGAGAACAGGATCGCCGCGGGGTCGTCGGTCTTCGTCGTGCAGCGTGGCGCGGCGCCGCGCACCCCCGCGAGGATCGCGCTCCACGAGCGCACGCGCGGGTCGGCGGGTACGCGCGGGATCCTGCGCCCCTTCGTCGCCCAGAAGCCCAGCCGCTTGACCGGCGACAGGTATTCGGGGATGCGGGCGATGACGATGCGTTCCAGCGGTTTCCTGGGCGTCGCGGCGGCGAGCGGGCCGTAGAACGCGTCGAGGGTGAGCGCCATGCGCGCCCCGGTCGCGTCGAGGAAGTGGGTGATCTCGGGCGCGGTCGAGAGCGGGTGGATCAGCGCGGGCAGCGCGCCCAGGCGGTTGGCCGCGTAGAACGCGATCACGCCCTGCGGCGTCGTCGGCATCGAGATGAGGAACCGGTCGCCCTCGCGCAGGCCCTCGGCCGCGAGCGCGGCGGCGCAGCGGTCGACGTCGGCGAGCAGCTGCCGGTACGTGGCGCGGGTGCCGAAGAAATCCCACGCGATCGCATCCGGCACGCGCTGCGCCGTGGCGGCGAGCGCCTCGTAGAGCGTGACCTCGGGGTACTCGAGGGAGGCCGGGACCTTGCCGTAGAAGCGGAGCCAGGGGCGGGTTTCGTACATGGAAAATCTCGCGGCGGCCCCCATACGGGGCGTCTTCCGGGCAAGCATACCGAATCGGAGCCTCGGCGGCTTGTCCTGCGTCAACGGGGAGGCTCCCGGCCACCGCGCCTCGGTGCGGACAACGACCGTGCGCATCGCGGTGATGCCGCCGCGCTCGCCGGTCGCGATCTTCTCCATGGGAACCACGGAACATGCGACGCCCGCGCTGCCGAGCGTGGCCGGCAGTGCCGCGACCATCAGGACGGGATGGCTCGCCCAATGAAGTGGGCCGGCCCCCTTGCGGCGGCCGGCCCACTTGGCTTCTGTTGCCCGGAGCCTCGGCAACCGCGAACGAATGCCTGTCGCTCTCCCTGCCCGACGTCAGGCGGCCGCGAAAGCCGGCCGACCGACGCCACTCGTGGATCCGTGAACAAGGCCTACTTCTTCACCTCGATCTTGACGAGGTTGGCCTCGTCCTTGCCGTTCTTGTTGTCCTGCGTGACGACCATGAGCCCCTTCGCCGGCGTCAGGCCCTGCTCGGTGAGGTTCACCGAGAAGGGAACGGCGGCGGTGGCGTTCGGCGCCAAGGTTCCAAACTGCCCATCGGTGATGGCGCTGGAGAACGCGTTGTACTTGGCCCATTTCACAAAGGAGTCCTTGGCACCGGTCTGGACGAGATCCAGCACGGTCGCCGTGTAGCTGAATCGCGGATTGGCCGGGGTGATCCCTATCGACGATGCGAGCACAGGCAGCAGGATGGTGCTGCTGTCGTACGGTGCAGAGGCGAAGAAGTCGGCGTCGATCAGATTGAATGCGCCATCGAAATACGCCGTGATGATCTGCCCGTTGAACGCGGGCGGCGAGTTGATGAGCAGGCCCAGGTCGACGCCCACGACGTAATACTCGGGGACGCCGTCGCCGTCGAGGTCGATGGCGACGTCGAATTCCCGTGTCGACGGCGCCGACCACGCTTCCTCGGTGTTGATGGCGAACACGAGGATGCGGCCGTCGACCGGATCCGTGAACGCCTGCACCCCGGCGCTGGCGACATTGACGATCGGGTTCTTCTTGGCGCTGCCCTTGCCCTTGCCTTCGAGGCCCCAGCTGTAGAAGTCGGCCGTGGCTGCAATCGCGCTGTCCTTGTTGCTGAGCTTGACCGTTCCGTTCGGCTTGCCGGCCTTGACGTCCTTGTCGAGCTTCGCATCGACGTTGGACGACACGCGCGGGACGACGTAGTACGGCACGCGCATCTCGATGCCGCCATTCTGCGAGGCCGATGTCGGCGTGAACGTGATGAGGCCGGCGACGTCGCGGAAGGCATCGGAATTGCCGGCGGTGGCGGCCGGGATGTTGATCGTCACGCGCACTTCGGCATCCTTGCGCGCCTTGACCGTCACCTGCGTCTTGTCGAGCGCCACCGTGTGCGGCGAGCCCTGCGGCAGCAGCGCGGCGACAGTGAACGTTGCATCCGCATTACCGTCGTTGCGCAGCTTGATCTTCTTGTCCTTCGTGTAGTCCTTCTTGAACTCCTCGAGGCCGAAGCTCAGGCTGGTCAGCTGGTCGTCGGCAGACGCGGTCACCTTCGTATGCGCCGCTGCGGACGCGTTGACGAAGCCCGAACCCGCGGTGTGGGTGGCGTAGCCCGCGATAACACCCGGATCACCGCTGTTGACGATCGCCGCCTTGACGTCGCTCGGCTTCCAGCCCGGATGGGCCTGCTGCACGAGCGCGGCGACGCCGGCGACATGCGGCGACGCCATCGACGTTCCCGACAGGGATTCCGCCAGATTGCCGGTGGCGACTTGCGTCGAGATGATCGGGCTTCCCGGTGCCGAGATATCGGGCTTCAGGATGCTGTCACCGTTGCGCGGTCCGCCGGAGCTGAACGATGCGATGCCCGACATTTGCGGCGCGCCCGCCGTGATCGAGATCGCCACACCGTCGCGAAGGACGAGCTTTGCACCGTCGGAAGAAGCGCTCGCCACGGTGCCCTTGACGCCGAAGAACGGAATGGTCACCGTATAGTTGACCCCGTCGTCGGGATTCTGGACGATCTGGCCCTCGTACGGCGGCAGGGCGCCGCTGCTGTTGACCATGACGACCGCAATCGCGCCTGCCTGCTGGCCGAATATCGCCTTGGCCACGCGCGCGCACGTGCCGCGCCGCACAACAGCGATCTTGCCGGAGACGCCACCGTGCGCCTGGAATGCCTCAACGCTGCAGCCGAGGCTGACCGGGCTGTCCGGCAGTGCGCCGGTGCGGACGACCATGACCGTGCCATTGATGGGGCTGCTGTACGAGGCACCGTTGGCGTTGATCGCGGAGATGGTTCTCTCGATATCCTCGCCGAGGGCCGGTGGCGATGTCACAGTCGGCAGCGCCAAATCGCCGAAACCGATGGTGGCCGGCGTGGTCGTCGCCGCCACCGAGATGGTGCGGCTGCTCGAGGCGGGCGAGCCCGTGATGTAGCGCAGGTCGCTGGAATTGCCGGCCGAAGCGACGACGACGACGCCAGCCTTCGCGGCGTTGTCGCTCGCCAATGCATCGGCGCTGTCCGACGTGCCGTAGCCCGAGCCGAGCGACATGTTGACGACGTCCATGTCGTGGTCCACGGCCCAATCGAGGGCCTCGACGACGACATCGGTGGAGCCGACGCAGCCGAAGACGCGCACGGCGTAGAGGTCCGCCTTGGGCGCAACACCCGGGCCGATCCGGAACGAATTGGCGTGGGTGGTGGCGTCGTACGGACCCGCGTAGGTCAAACCGGTCGACAGGACACCATTTCCTGCGGCCGTGCCGGCGACGTGCGAGCCGTGGCCCACATCCTCGTCGCAATCGAGCGGATTCGAATCCGGGTGCGGGATCGGCTGATAGGTCGGCGCCGTGTTGTCGGCGTCATAGTCGTCGCCGACGAGATCGATTCCGCCCTTGACCCGCGGCGCCAGCGGCCCGAAGAGCAACGGATCGGCCGCAGCCGTATTGGCGGCCTTCGCTGCATTGTAGGCCGCGGGCGTTCCTGGGCCGCCGAAATTGGCGTGCGTGAAGTCGATGCCGGTGTCGATGATGGCGACCTTGACGCCCTCGCCACGATAGCCCGGCAGGCCGGCCCACACGGCGGGCGACCCGACGCGCGGGACGCCGATGACGTTCTCGCGCTCGTACCGGTTGACGCCCTTGACGCCGACGACGCCGGGGATGGCGCTCAGCGCACCGATCCGGTTGGACGCGATCCGGACCTTGATGCCGTTGACCGCGCTCTGGAACGTGCCGAGGATCTTGCCGCCGGCGGCCTCGATCTGCGGCCGGATCGCGGCCTGCTCGTTCTTGCGCTGGCCCTTGACGCTATCCTTCTCGCCGCGCGAGAGCTTGCGGCCGGCCGTTTCCTGGACTGTCGCGACTGGCTCGCCGGCCAGCAGGACGACCACGGTCACCGGTGTGGTGTCGAGGCCCGGCGGCAGATTCGTGACCGATGCGATCAACGATTTGTCGACCCGTTGGATCGGGCCGGCGGCCGATACCTGTGCAGCGATGCCCAATGCCGCAATGGCCGCTGTTCCGGCCAGAGCGAAACTCCATGCGCGAACTGTCATGTTGTCCCCTACAAGTGAGATTGACGTCATCTTGTCGGCGCTGCTTCGACCTCCTGTTGCGGTCGCGCGGAAGACCGCCCGCAACGCCAAGGAGCGAAAGTCTACGCGGGCACAAGCCGAAGTCAATCCGCGCCGCAAGAAAACTCTGTAGCCCACGAATTGGCGCGGCGCGCCGATGACGTTGACATGGCGTCGATCGCATCCGCCGACCAGGCCGAGCTCCCGGCGTCAGCGCGAATAGCGCCGCGCCACGAACCAGTTCGCCGCGGCGGTCAGCACCAGCGTCACCACCATCAGCACGAACGACAAGGCCGCGCCGAACGGCCAGTTGTTCTGATTCAGCACCTCGTTGGCGACGACCGGCGCCATCATCTGGAAGCGCGGGCCGCCGAGCAGAACCGGCGTCGCGTAGGCGTTCATCGTCAGGATGAAGCACAGCACGCCGGCGGCGAGCACGCCGGGAATCGCCAGCGGCAGCGTGACGAGGCGCCAGGCGGCGAACGGGGTCGCGCCCAGCGAGAGCGCCGCTTCCTCGGACGAGCGGTCGATGCCTTCCAGCACGCTGGAGAGCGTCAGCACGACGAAGGGCAGGTTGACGGAGATGATGCCGACGAACACCGCCGCCGGCGTGTACATGATCGTCAGCGGCGTCGCCTCCGGAACGAGGAGCGCGAGCAGGTAATTGAGGATGCCCTTCTGGCCGAACGCCACCATCCAGCCGGCGGCGCGCACCGCGTTGCCGACGAACAGCGGCAGGATCACCGCCAGGATCAGCATCGCCTTGTAGCGGCTGGCGGTGCGGGCGAGGTAGAGCGCCGCCGGGAACCCGGCCACGAGGCAGCTGAGCGTCACGCCGCTGGCCATCAGCAGCGTGGTCTTCAGCACCGCGGCGTAGTACGGGTCGGTGACGACCTTGACGTAGTTCTCGAGCGTCACCGCCTCGACCATGAACTGCCCCGGCACGAAGCGGTTCAGGCTGTAGCGAAACAGCAGCAGGAGCGGCAGCGCCAGGAACACCAGCACCAGCACCGATGCCGGCAGCATCAGCGATACCGCGGTGCCGCGGCGCCGGCTCATCGGCCGCTCCTGCAGGACCTTCGCGTCAGGTCTTGAACACCTTGTTCCACCACTCCTGCAGCTGCGGGTCGTTCTGGGCCAGGTACTCGTAATCCTGCGCCATGAAGCGCTCCTCGGTCGCCTTGTCGAAGCCGATGCGCGCGGCGAGATCGGCCGGCAGCCCGGCGTTGCTGCCCGGCGCGTTGTAGCCCATGGCCTTGCCGAACGCCTGCTGCGGCGCCGGCTCGAGCATCGCGTTGAGATACTCGTAGGCGCCGTCCTTGTTCTTCGCGTTCTTGGCGATCGCCAGCTCCGAGACGTAGAGGACGATGCCTTCCTTCGGGTTGGCGATCTCGATCGGGATGCCGGCGTTCTGCCACATCACGCCGCGCGCCTTCCACATGATGCACATCCAGCACTCCTCGGTCTTCAGCGCCTGCGCCATCGCCTCGTTGGTCGGGTAGATCTTGACGCCCATCTTCTTCAGCTCGAGCAGCTTCGCCTTGCCGGGCTCGTAGTTGTTGAGGCTGCCGCCGCTGATCATCGCGGCCGACTCGATCGTCGTCTGGTACTGGATGTCGATGACGCCGATGCGGCCGGCGGCCGCCAGCTCGGGATTCCAGAGATCGGCGTACGACGTGGGCTTGGTCTTGATCTTCGCCGGGTTGTAGAGGATCACGCGGCCCGTGTAGATGTGCGGCACCGAGTATTTGGTCTTGAGCTTCGGCTGCACGAACTTGAGATTCGGAATCTTCGCCGGGTCGATCTCCTCGAGCGTGCCGTTCTTCCACATTTCGTAGGCGCCGGAGCCGGTCAGCGCGACGATGTCCATCGACCCGCGCGGCAGCCGCTTCTCGGCCATCAGCTTGGTCTTGCGCGTGGTGTCGTTGGCGGTGTCGTAGATCACCTCGACGCCCTTGGGCGCCAGCAGCGGCTCGGCGATGTGCTTCTGCAGCAGGTTCTGGTAGTCGCCGCCCCAGGTGCCGACGACCACCGGGCCGGTGGCCGCGCGCGCCCACGGCACGCCCAGACCGCCCAGGGCCACGCCCGCGCCGAGCGCGGCATTGAACTGGCGACGCGTCAATCTGTGAACCATGACATGACCTCCTTGGTTGACCTGCGAGAGATGCCGGTCGGATCGTTGCCGTCAAGACCTTCGACCCGGGTGCCTCACGTTCCGAGAATGCCGACGGCGGATTCGGGATCGATGCGGATGGACAAGCACTGTCCCGTCGTCCAGCGGCGCGGAGCCGCCGGGCTCGAAGGCTGGGTGACGATCAACGTCTCGCTGTCCGCCAGCCGCACCGTCAGCTCGGACGCCGAGCCGAGATAGGTTACCACTTCGAGCGTGGCGGGAAACACATTGGGGCCTGCGGCAGAAGGATCGAGCACCTCGATCGTTTCCGGGCGGATCATCAGGCTGCGCGATTCGGGTGCGGCACGCGCGCAGGCGATGGCCAGGCCGGAACGGGTGACAAAAACGGAGCCGTCGCGCTCGGGCTGGCCCTCGAGGAAGTTGGCCTGGCCGATGAACGACGCCACGAACAGATTGCTCGGCCGCCGATAGAGATCCTGCGGGGAGCCGATCTGCTGGACCCGGCCGCTGGTCATCACCACCAGGCGGTCGCCCATGCTCATCGCCTCGTCCTGGTCGTGCGTCACCATGATCGTGGTGATCTTCAGCATCTGCTGCAGCCGGCGGATCTCCTGCCGGACGTCGTGGCGCAGCTTGGCATCGAGGTTCGAGAGCGGCTCGTCGAGCAGCAGGACATCGGGTTCGATCACCAGCGCGCGCGCCAGTGCCACGCGCTGCTGCTGGCCGCCGGAAAGCTGCCGCGGCAGCCGTTGCGCCAGCTGCTCCAGCTTGACCAGGGTCAGCGCGCGCTCGACACGGGCGGCGATATCGGCCTCGGGCGTGCGGCGCCGCCGCAGGCCGAAGGCGACGTTTTCGAACACGGTGAGGTGCGGGAACAGCGCGTAGTTCTGGAACACGACGCCGATGTTGCGCCGATAGGGCGGCTCCTGCGTGACGTCGCGGTCGCCGATGCGAACCGTACCCGCGCTCGTCTCGATGAAGCCCGCGATCATCCGCAGCGTCGTGGTCTTGCCGCAGCCCGACGGCCCGAGCAGCACGAGCAACTCGCCCTCGGCGACCTCGAGCGAAACATCGTCCACGGCGAGAAACTCGCCGAAACGCCGGGTGATGCGGTCGAGGACGACGGTGGCCATCGGGGGTTAAACGACCTTGGCCAGGCTGACGAAGCGATTGGTGATCAGGAGGCCCGTGCCGACGACGGCAATCTGCAGCGCGGACACGGCGGCGATGGTCGGATCGATCTTCCATTGCAGGTATTGCAGGATGGCGATCGGCAGCGTCGTGTTCCCCGGGGTGACCAGCAGCAGAGAGATCTCCAGGTTGCCGAAGCTGGTGACGAAGCTGAACAGCGCGGCGGCGACGAGGCCCGGCCAGATCAGCGGCAGCGTGACCTTGAGCGCGGCGACGACCGGCGACGCACCCAGGCTGGCCGCGGCCTCCTCGATCGAGCGGTCGACGCCGATGAGGCTGGCGGTGATGAGGCGCAGGCTCCACGGGATCGTCAGCAGGATGTGCCCGATGGCCAGACCCCAGGTCGAGCCGACGACGGGCAGCCCGGTGCGCACCTCGAATTCGACGAACGCCATGTACAGGCTCGAACCGATGACGATGGCCGGCACGATCAGCGGCGACATCAGGAGCTGCACGAAGGCCTCGCGACCGCGGAACTGCACGCGGGTCAGCGTGAAACTCGCCGGCGTGGTGACGAGGAGGCCGCAGAAGGTGGCGAGCAGGGCGACCTGAAGGCTCGTCCAGAAGCCGCTCATGAACTGGCGCTGGACGAACATTTCCGAATACCAGCGCAGCGAGTAGCCCTCGGGCGGCAGCGAGAGGATCTCGTTGCTGAAGAAGGACAGCCACAGCACCAGCGCGATCGGCAGCGCCATGAAGACGAACGTCCCGGCGACGGTGCCCTGAAAAAGGAATCGCCGCAGGCGCTCCGTAACTCGCGTGCCGCGCACCATCGCCGGCGTCCTTCAGTTCCGCGGCTGTTTCTTGCGGTGGCGGGTGATGCGGAGCGCGGCCCGATGCCGGCCGGCCAACCCGCCGCCGTGAAAGAGGTCCCGCGCCATCCCTGATCTCCGCCGTCGCCATCGCCGCACGCAAAGGCGCAGTTCCGCATTGTGCCTCATTTTCCGGCGCCGCTTCGCGGAGTATCGACGCACCCCGGGGTGGGGCTGCCGCGCGGACTGGATTACCATTCGCTTCACCATCCGCGCACGGTTCCGCGCGCGCGACCAGGGGGAACAGACGATGCCAGGCGACTCGATATCGCAATCGTTTTCCGTCGGCGGGATCGACAGCCTGCGGCCATGCCTGATGGGCACCCGCCACATGGCAGTGGCGGGCCACTACGGCGCGGCGCACGCCGCGTTCGCCATCCTCGAAGGCGGCGGCAACGCCGTGGATGCGGGCGTCGCCGCCGGCATCGCGCTCGGCGTGCTGCAGAGCGACCTGGTGAACTTCGCCGGCGTGGCGCCGATCCTGATCTACCGCGCGCGGGAGCGCGATGTGCTGACCATCAGCGGCCTCGGCACCTGGCCGCGCGCCGTGACGCCCGACCTGTTCCGCAGGCGCCACGACGGCCGGATCCCGGAGGGCGTGCTGCGCACCGTGGTTCCGGCCGCGCCCGACGCCTGGATCACCGCGCTCGAAAACTACGGCACGATGAGCTTCGGCGACTGCGCGCAAGCGGCGATCCGCTTCGCCAGCGACGGCTTCCCGATGTACGGGCTGATGGCGGACATGATCGGCCTGCACGCCGCCGAGTACGGGCGCTGGCCGTCGAACGCCGCAATCTATCTGCCGCAGGGCGCCCCGCCGCGCCGCGGCGAGCTCTTCGTCCAGGCCGACCTCGGCCGCACGTTGCGGTACATGGCGGAGCAGGAGAAGGCCGCGGCCGCGAAGGGCCGTGCCGCCGGACTGCAAGCCGCACGCAACGCCTTCTATCGCGGCGATATCGCGCGGACTATCGTCGCCTACCACGAGGCCAACGGCGGGCTGCTGACCGCGCAGGACATGGACGGATTCCGCGTCGCGATCGAGCCGCCGGTGAGGACGCGCTTCGCCGGGATCGACATGTATGCCTGCGGCGCGTGGTGTCAGGGTCCTGTACTGCCGCAGATGCTGCGCCTGCTGGATGGCATCGACTTGAAGGGAATGGGTCACAACTCGGTCGACTACGCGCATGCGGTGACCGAGACGATCAAGCTCGCCTTCGCCGACCGCGAGCGCTATTACGGCGATCCGCGTTTTGTGAACGTGCCGCTCGAGACGCTGCTGTCGGACGCCTATGCGCAGCGCCGCCGCGCGTTGCTGCGGCCCGATCGCGCCTGGCCGGAAATGCCGCCCTGCGGCGAGCTTCCCGGTTTTGCCGGCGGCCCGGCCCCCGTGCCGACAAGAGAGCGCGCAGCGGCCGGCGCGCGCGACACCTCCTATGTCTGCGTGGTGGACAAGGACGGCAACGTGTTTTCGGCGACGCCGAGCGACACGTCGTACGACACGCCGGTGATCCCCGGCACCGGCCTGTGCCCGTCCTCGCGCGGGGCGCAAAGCTGGGCCGACCCGGCGCACGCGTCGTCGGTGGCGCCGGGCAAGCGGCCGCGCCTCACGCCCAGCCCCGCGCTGGCAATCCTGCCGGACGGCAGCCCGATGCCGATCGGCACGCCCGGCGGCGACGTGCAGGCGCAGGCGATGCTGCAGGTGTTCCTGAACATCACCGTGTTCGACATGGACCCGCAACAGGCGGTGGAAGCCGCGCGCTTCGCATCGTACAGCTTCCCCGATTCGTTCGAGCCGCACAGCTATTCGCCTGCGCTGCTGCACGTGGAGAGCCGCGTGCCGCAAGGCGTGCGCGACGGCCTCGCCGCGCGCGGCCACAAGGTTGCGGCCTGGCCCGATTTCGTGTGGCGGGCCGGCGCCGTATGCGTGCTGCGCGCCGACCACACGAGCGGCGTGATCTCCGCCGGTGCCGACCCGCGCCGGCCCTGCTACGCGGTCGGCTGGTAACGGGCGGTCGCGGAGGGCGGCACGGGCGGCACCGGGATCCGCGGCAGCTGCTCCGGGACGAGTCCCGTCGGCTTGTAGCGCAGCATGACGATCAGCAGCACGGCGATCATCAGCTCGCGCACCGCGGCGCCCTGCACGGCCGACACGCCCGGCACCAGCGGAATGACGAAACGGGTGGATTCGAGCAGGAAGACGATGGCGACCGCGCCGATGACGGCGCCGCGATTGTTGCCCAAACCGCCGGCCAGCAGCGCCAGCTTGATGTAGAGCGTGAACAGCGGCACGAAGATGTCGGGCGCGATGTACGACGTGTAATGCGCATACAGCGCGCCGGCGAGGCCCAGCGCCCCGGCGCCGATGGCAAACGCCTTGACCTTGAACAGCGCCACGTGCTTGCCCGCGACGGCGGCGACCTGCTCGTCGTCGCGGATCGCGCGCAGCACGCGCCCGAACGGCGACGCGCGCAGGCGCTCGGCCAGCACATAGGCGACCGCGACGATCGTGCCGACGACGCCCAGATACAGCAGGTTGAACGCCGCCGGCGACAGGCTCCCGCGCCAAGGCCCGGCGATGCCGGAGATGCCGTCGGTGCCGTTGGTGAGCCAGATCGTGTTGCTGGCGACGATGCGAATCGACTCGGCGAAACCGAGCGTCACGATGGCCAGATAATCACCGCGCAGGCGCACGGTGACGAGCGCGACCGCGACGCCGACCGCGGCGGCCGCCAATGCCGCGGCCGCCATGCCGGCGGCGATGGGCAGCCCCGCCTTCAGCGTCAGCAACGCGCTGACATAGGCGCCGACCGCGAAGAACCCGACCAGGCCCAGGTTGACCATGCCGGCCAGGCCCCAGATGACGTTGACGCCCAGCGCCATCAGCGCATAGATGCCCGCCGACACCGCCATCGCGATCAGGTAGTTCTCCATCAATACTCCCGCTGGCCGAGGATGCCGCGCGGCCGCAGCGTCAGCACCAGCAGGATCGCCACGAAGCCGACGACGCTGCGGTAATCCGGCGACAGGAACAGCAGGCACAACTCCTCGCCGATGCCGACGGTCAGCGCGCCGACCACCGCGCCCGGAATGCTGCCCAGCCCGCCGACCACCGCCGCCGCGAACACGGACAGGATCGAGCGAAACCCGGTCAGCGGATCGATGCTGGTGTCGAGGCCGATCAACATTCCGCCGAGCCCGGCGAGCCCCATGCCGACGAAATTCACCAGCCGGCTGATCATGTCGGCGTTGATGCCCTTGATGCTGGCGAGCATCGGATTGTCGGCCACCGCCCGCATGGCCTTGCCGGTGCGGGTGAACGCCAGGAACGAGAACAGCGCGGCCATGGCGACGGCCGCGATGGCCAGGTTCTGCAGCTGCTGCGGGCCGACGCGGATCGACGCGAAGCGCCAGTCGCGCTCGATCGGCAGCGCATAGCCGCGCAGCTCGTTGCCGAAGCCGAAGCGCACGATGTTCTCGAGCGCGATCGTGAGCGCGATCGAGGCGATGGCGGTGGTGATGAAACCCGAGGGCCGGAACTGCTTCAGCACCACTTCGTCGGTCGCGACACCGACGAGGCCGGCGGCGAGGAACGCGACGATGACCGACGGCAGGATCGGCAGGCCGAACTTGACGTTGGCGATGTAACCCGCGAACGCGCCGATGGTTGCGTGCGAGGCCAGCGCGAAATTCGGAAAGCGCAACACGGCGTAGATCGCCGTCAGGCCGATGGCCGGCACCGCGAGGATGGTGCCGGCCATGACGCCGTTGACGACGAGCTGCGCGATCTCCGCGACAATCGGCGGCATCGCGCGGTCAGGCGACCTTCACGAACACGAACTTGCCGCCGCTCACCTTGTTGTAGCGGAATTTGCAGTCGAGGATGTCGCCGATCTCGTTGAAATCGCAGGGGCCGCTCGCGCCCTCGTAATTGATGTCCTTGCCCTGCGCCAGCAGCTTCAGGCCGTCGACGGCGCTGTACACCTTGACGCCGCCCCCCTGCGAGATCTTGCGCACGTTGTCGCGAATGCCGGTGCCGGTGGCTTCCTTCGCCTTGGCGATCGACAGCGCGACGAGGCTCGCCCAATCGGTCGCCTGCGTCTCGTACGAATCCGGATCGGCGACGCCGAGGCGCTGTTTCGCGAGATCGAAGGCGGGCGAGCCGATGTCGGCCGACGGCTGCACCGTGATCACGCCCTCGGTCACCTCCGGAGGCAGCGATTCCAGCACCTTGGTGGTCACGGCGTAGGACTGCGCGAAGCGTGGACCCGTGTAGCCTGCGCGGTACAGGTCGCGCAGCAGGACGGTGACGTCCGGCGCGTAGCCGTTGAGGTAGATGAGGTCCGGGTTGGCCTTCAGCGCCTGGTCGACCTCGGAGCGATAGGTGGTCTTGTCCTTGTCGTAGATCAGCCCCCCGATCAGCTCGGAACCGAATTTCGGCAGCACCTCCTTGACGCGATTCTGCGTCGGCTGCGAGAACGGCGCCTGGATCGACATGATGAACACGCGCTTGGCGCCGGTCGAGGCGATGTATTCCGCGTGCTTCGCCCCCTGCATCTGGCTGTTGGGCTGGGTGCGGATCAGGTAACCCTGGTGCGGCAGCAGCGTGATCGGGTCCGCGCCCGACACGGTGGTCAGGAACGTCCTGCTCTCCCAGCAGACAGGCGCCACCGCGGCGGTGACGGCCGACGCCCACGTGCCCATGATCACCGGCACCTTGGTGACGTCGATCAGCTTGCGCGCGGCACGCACGGCGGCCTCGGGATTGGTCTGATCGTCCTCGATCACCAGCACGACCTTGCGGCCGAGCAGCCCGCCCGCCGCGTTGACCTCGTCCATCACCGCCTGCATCGCCTTGGCCATGCGCGGCCCGTCGAACCCGCCCGCGCCGGTGAGCGGCGTCAGCACGCCGAGCTGCAGCGGCGCGCCCTGGGCGCGCACGATCGCCGGCGCCATCCCGGCCAGAGCGAGCGCGCCGGCGCCCTTCACGAATTGGCGGCGGGAGGGTGTCACGCGATGCTTCGTCATGTCGGCATTCCTCTGGGTTGTGTCGTTGCGCGCGAAGCGGGCGGCGCGGTCAGCCGCCCAGAAAGATGCGCCGGATGTCCGGGTCGGCGGCCAGCGCGGCCGCGGGCCCGTCGCGATGGTTGCGCCCGTCGACCAGAATGTACGCCCGATGGGCGATCGTCAATGCCTCGCGCGCATTCTGCTCGACCATGGCGATCGCCACGCCGCCGCGGTTGACCGCGACGATGTTCTCGAACAGGAATTCCGCGGCCAGCGGGGAGAGCCCGGCGGAAGGCTCGTCCAGCAGCAGGACCTTGGGCTCGACCATCAGCGCCATTGCCATCGCCAGCATCTGCCGCTCACCGCCGGACAACCCGCGCGCCGCCACGCGCCGCCGCTTGCCCAGGAGAGGAAACTGCGCGAACACCGCGTCGATCTTGCGCCGGCTGCCGGCGGGATCGATGTAGCCGCCCATCTCCAGGTTCTCGCGCACCGACATGGTCGGGAAGATGTTCTGTTCCTGCGGCACATAGGCGACCCCGAGGCGGCTCACGTCGCGCGGCGCGCGGCCGCCGATCGGCTCGCCCGCGAGGCGGATGCTGCCGCGCCCCGGCTTCAGCAGTCCGGCAATGGCCTTCAGCAGCGTCGACTTGCCGGCGCCGTTGGGGCCGATGATGCCGACGATCTCGCCGGTGTCGACAGAGAAATCGACCCCCTTCAGCACTTCGTCGGCAGGGCCGTAGCCGACGACCAGGCCGTCGACGGTCAGGAGGCTCATCGGGCACCCTTGGCGCCGCGCGCCTTCCCGCCAGGCGGGAGCGAGCCTTCCTTGGGGCGGCCCGGCGGAAGGCTCATTGCCGCCGGCCCATGTACGCTTCCTGCACCGCCTCGTTGCGCGACACTGCGTCGAAGCTGCCCTCGGCCAGGTTCTTTCCCTCCGCCAGCACCACGACGTGATCGCAGAGCTGCGCGATCGTGTCCATGTGATGTTCGATCAGCAGCACGGTAAGGCCGTCGTCGACCAGCGCGCGCAGGTGATCGGCGATCTCGCGCGTCAGCGACGGGTTCACGCCGGCGACCGGCTCGTCCAGCAGGATCAGCTTCGGGCGCGCCATCAGCACGCGGCCGATCTCCAGCAGCTTTTTCTGGCCGCCGGACAGGCTGGCCGCCGGATCGTTGAGCACCCGCGTCAGGTTGAGGCGCTGCGCGACCGCGGCGGCGCGCTCGATCAGCAGGGACTCGCGCCGCAGCGCCGGCGCCCGGTGCAGCACCGCCGCCGCCACGTGCTCGCCCGGCTGGTGATCGCCGAACAGCAGCAGGTTCTCGTACACGCTGAGCCGCGGAAAGCCGCGCGCGATCTGGAAGGTGCGCGCCAGCCCGACGCCGGCAATGCGGTCGGGCCGCCAGCCGGTGATGTCGCGCCCATCGAACACCACGGTTCCGGCATCGGGCGGCACGACGCCCGAAATGCAGTTGAACAGCGTGGTCTTGCCCGCGCCGTTCGGGCCGATCAGGCCGGTGATCCGATGCGCTTCGACCCGCAGGTCCACTCCGCCCAGCGCATGGACACCGAAAAAGCTGCGGG
>Ga0315273_10001772_pt1 | contig 24882 bp, 15 predicted proteins | sample YL17G02_0_MG_FD_205753 | JGI IMG/M metagenome (GOLD analysis project Ga0315273, IMG submission 205753) | Sediment microbial communities from Yellowstone Lake, YNP, Wyoming, USA - YL17G02_0 | ecosystem: Environmental > Aquatic > Freshwater > Lake > Sediment | place: USA: Wyoming | collected... | reverse complement strand
CCTCGCTGTCATCGAGGGCACGGCCTTTTGCGACTTCCTTGTTCATCAAGGCCGCCTTCAGCATCCGGAAGGCGGACAGCGTCGATGGATCGTGGGCCTTCATCGCCTGCACGATTCGAGCGTTGACATCAGCAAGTATGGACATGGCGCCTCTTTCGCTTCGTGGATGAATCCCTGATGGTAGCGCATCTTCGGCGGTTCGAGGGCCGCCGGCGCCTCGCCCCGGCGCTCGCACCTGCCGATGGGGACACGTCGGCCCTGCGAGTCAGGCCTGGGGCGCGCCCTGTGTGCCGCAGTACAACGCCCGGAACTCGGCGAATGTGACGGGAATGGCGCCCAGCTCCTTCACCACGTACGCGAGCACCTGCTCAAGCCCCGCGAGCCAGTCGTCGAGTTCCCGCTCGTTCTTGTTGTGAGGGCTGCCGCCGACGAGGGCCTCACTCGAGTGAAAGATCAGATTCAGCAGCGGAACCCCGTCGTCTTTCGTCCGGCGCGCAAGCGCGCACATGTCACCGACGGACGAATACGAGGGTCGCAGCCACTGGAGGCGGGCGATGCCGAGCGTCTTCAGGACCCGCTTCGTCATGTGCGGGCTCGGCGCGCGCCCGTAGAGCCGCTCGACGAACGCGGGCACCCTGCGGTTGAGCGCGACGGACACCGGCAGTTCCAGGAGATTGCTCGTGCCGGGCACCGTCGGGTTGTCGTACGCAAGGAAGTATGGCGTCTGCGGCGCGCCCACGAAGTCGGGGCCGCCCTTGTGCCCCTCGTAGAACAGCGGCGCCACGCTGGACTCGATCCGGTAGCCGGCGCGCTCGAGATCGAAGACGTGGGACGCGGAGAATCCGAATCGCCCGGATCGATAGGAGAGCGGCCGCTCGCCGGCGGCCCTGGTGATCGCATCCGTCAGGGACGCAACCTGCGCCGCGAATTGATCCGGAGGAAGCTGCAGCGCGTACGGGCGGCGCTTGATGTCCTCGGCCGAGCACGGCGGCGTTTCCCAGGCGTGATGATGCGCGCCGATTTCACAGTCCCGGCCCTCTCGCATCTCCCGGAGCACCGATGCAGACCGTGCGTCCTCGGCAACGGGATAGGTGATCAGGTACGTAGGCCGCACCCGGTGTTTCTGGAAGAGCCCGTGAAGCTTCGGCAACGCGTAGATGTTCTCGAAGGTCTGATTCAGGCGGGCCTCGGCCGGTCCCTGATTGTCGCCCTCGGTGTCGATGCCCACGAGCAGGTACAGCATGCCTACACCTGCCTACCGGTCCTGGTCCGAGTCGCCGAGCGTTACGTGCCAACGCTCGGTGTGCTGGTAGAAATCGTGCGGGACCTCGATGGCGTTGATCTTGGTCGTGAACCCCATGGTTGACTTCACCTGGAAGTACCCGGACCGCTTCATGATCCGCCGGAAGCCCTCGTGCAGGCTGAACACCCGTATCTTGTCCGAGTTCGCTTCCCGTGCCTCCCGGTCCACCCAGCGGAGCAGGGTCAGCATGCCGGGCTCGTTCTCCGGGTCCACCAGGAAATCGACGAGCAGTGTCACGCGGCCCCGCGGCTCCCAGACGTGGCGGTATACGGCGTAGCCTTGCAGTTCGCTGCCCCGCCGCAGCGCCGCCACCGAGTAGCGGACGTGCGGGGGCTCGATGAACTTCCAGTTCAGGTACGGCGCGTCACGCCGGACGATGAACGCGAACTTCGACGCCAGCCGATCCCACAGCCCCGTGAACTCGTCGTCGAACCTCCGGATGGCGGTGACTTCGGCGGCGAGCGGTCTCACGCGAGCGATGATGCGCACAAAGGGCAGCGTCACCGCCGAGACGAGCCGGTTGACGGGCATCGGCCAGCTCGCCCGGCGCAGAGCCCTGCGCGTCAGCGGCTTTACCAGGCAGGGCACCGGACCCACGTTCGGCCAGCGCACGTTCTGGAAGAGCCGGTACGACGAGTCCGATTGGCCCAGGCCGAGCGAGGCGCCTACGTGCTGATCCCAGGTCCGGAAAAGCGCTTCGCCAAGGCCCTGGCGCTGCCGCTCCGGCGCCACCATGACGTCCATGCCCCAGGACGCGTCCATCTCCTGGCCGTTCACCACGAGCCGCACGGGCATGGTCGCGTACTGGCCGATGATGGTCGGGCCTTCCCGCGCGATCCAGATCTGCGGGCCCTCGGGCGGGCAGTTCGGGTTGCGGCGGTGCTGCCAGTCCCAGCGCAGGCGATTGCCCTCCGCCGCGGCATTGCCGAGCACGCGGCGGTACATGGCCGTAATGGCGCGTTCATCTTCGGGGAGGTAGGCGTTTACGGTAGCCATGGATCGCGTGACGGTCCTCCCTGGCGTGTCGATCGAGCCGGCGCTCCAGCCTTTCGCGTCGATTCTATCGTAGCAAGGCGTGGTCCGGGCATCGTCGGGGGACGGTTCGTCGGGAGACGGTTCGGCGGCGGCGTGCGCGCGAAGGATGGCGGACGCCGGACACCACTCCGGCAGTAGACGTGCTGCCGCCTGCGGCATGATGCGGGCTTGGGGAACGCCATTCTGAGACGATGCACCAGTCAATCATGAAGCGAGACCGGCCGACGAGTGCTTCCTGAAGGCGTGGTGAATCAGGCAGCCGATTGAAACCACAATCATCGTCAACATCACAAACAGAACAAAGTACAGCGTGATCGTCCTCGCCGTCAGGGACCGCTTCGTATGCTCTGTGAACGGCTCGGTCACGGTGAAGAGCGTGGTGGACGGGTTTAGATTCAGCGTCGAGATTTCCCGGTAGATCGTCGCGGTCTGCTCGATGGCTTTGACAATCTCATTGAAGGCTTCGATGGATCGGCTCTTGATGAGCGCCACCATCTCCGGAGACTCGCCCGCCCGGCTGCCCGAAGCCCGCAATTCTTTCGCGAGGTCCTCGTAGTACGCCGCCTCCCGGCCCCTCGCCGCCATCTTCTCGCTTTCCACAATCACGCGGTCGGTGATCTTGCGCTTGTACTCGGAATCGTCCTTGGCTGTGGAAAGCCCCATGATCCGATCGAGGAACGACTGATCGAGTTGGGGAGTGACCGCACCGCCGCCAGTGCCTGCCGCTGAACCTGCCGCTCCTGCCCTGGTATCGCCCGCTGACAATCCGCCCTGGGCCGAGAACTCCCGCACAGACGCCTGCAGCGCCTGAACCCGCACCGCGGACTCCTGCTGCTCCTGGCGCAACTGGAACAACTGATTGTTGGCGTACAGCGCCAGGGCTCGAGGGTTCTTGGTGATGCCCTCGGAGCGGATGAGTCCCAGGAGCGGCTCCAGCTTGAAGCGAACGACGTCCTCGAGTCCCGCCCGCACATCCGCCAGCGACAATCGCTCTTCTCCCACGCGAATCGTTTTCGCTCCGGGCAGCTTCGCGATCTCGTCAATCGTGGCGAGGACGCGAGAGGACTTCGCCCGCAGGATGTCGATGGCCACCAGGTACTCTTCCCGATCCAGCGTGTCGCGCTGCAGAATGCTCGGGGACAGCACATCCACGTTGTACCTGGTCGCGCCTTTTCGCTCGTCGGCTTGCGTCGCCCAGGTACTCAGGATGTCGAGCAGCACCTTGTTCATCAAGTCTCGCGGCAGGGTCGTCAGCCGTTCCCGGCGCAGCATGCTGATGGTGTAGACCGGGTCAACGGCCGCCTCACGTTTCCGTCGGAACTCTTCCTCGATTCGTACCCGTTCGACCGGACCCAACTTGGTGTCCGCGAGACGGGCCGTATAGTCGTACGCGAGGAGATCCAATTCGAGATTCGAATTCAGGACGAACACAGAGTCCTTGAAGTCCTCGTACTTCCCGAACCGCTGCATGTCGTTGGCCTTGAAGACCTCCGTCAACACCGGTCCCGCCACGATCTCGGACGCGCTGAACAGGTTGCCGTTGGGGTACTCACCTTTTTCGGCGCCCTCAAAGAGCAGCCGGAACTCAATGGACCCCAACCGCTCGGCGGGTGCGATCAGAAATACCAGAAGGACGCTAACAAGATACAGCGTCGCCACACCCACAACAGCCGCACCAATCACCCGGCGGTAACCCCGCAGCGTCTCGAAGTACGGCTTCAGCGAAATCTCGTCTTCCATGTAGTCTGGTGCGTCGCTGCCGCGAGTGGTCATGTGGCTTCGTCCTTCCATGTCGTCGCTGATCGTCCTGCCCACGCTTGTCCGATGTTAAAACTATATCCCACATCCTTCGGGCCGATGCGGGTTGATGCGCTAGAATGAAGCTTGGCGGCCCCGGCTGCGCTCAGCGCGAGCAGTCTGGCGAGTTGCGAGGGTGCCTCCATTAACGTGATCAAAGACGGCCGCTTGCTGCCACATCTCCCGAGACCATTCGGCGCGGCGTTCATCCGCGTGGCGGGACTTGTCCTCGCGGCTTTCCTGTGTCAGTCATTCTTCTGGCCGCCAGGAACCCCGTGGGTGATGAAGGTCGTCGTTGCCGCCATCGCCCTGCTGGCTGCGTTTAGACCGGACGTGGCGTTACTGGCCCTCGCAGCGGTAGTCCCGTTCGGACGCGTGATTTCGACGATCGGATTTCACGCCGATCCGGCGAAGTTCACCGAGGCGATCGTCCTCGCCTATCTGGTCGGGTGGCTCTGGACTCGTCTTCGTCGTGACGTCCCCGAACGGTCGGATTCGGCGGGACTCCTTCTTGGGTACCTGTTCGCGACCGTCGTGGCGGCGTCGCTGCTTGTCGAACTGGGTATCCTTCGCTACTGGAGAGACTACTGGCAGCCTTTTCTTGGACAACTGCTCGCGTATTTCGCCCGCGACTACCTGCATACTGAGATTGAGTTTCGACCATGGGCAGACAGCCTTGGCGGTCTCGTTTCCGCGCAGGCCGCCGCGCTCTTCCTCGAGGGATTGGCCCTGGTGAGGGCGGCTCATGTGTTGTGCACGGGCGATCCGTCGTTCGGCCGGCGTCTGCTCCGGACTCTTGCCACCGCTGCTGTCGGCACGGCGATCCTGAGCGTCGCGATGACATTCCAGGTATCGAGCGCTGAAGGTCGCAGCCTGCTGTCCGTTTACCAAGCCGACCGGATCGCCGTCCACGTCACCAAGGTCAACACGGCAGCGTCGTCTTTCGTGCTGTTCCTTCCTGTCCTGATCGGACTTGCGGCGTGGTCCTCGCAGTCCAACCGGCGGCCGTCGTCGTTCAGGGCGCTTCGCTGGACGATGGCGGCGGCCGGTACGGGATTGTTGTTGACGGCGTTGTGGATAACGGGCAGCCGCACGGCCCTGATAGCGGGAATAGTTGTGGCCGTCGGTGCCTCGGTCCACACGGTCATGAGCCGCCGAGTGGAACACACGACCTGGCGGTCGGTTGGCGCCGTTCTCGCGGCCTTGGGTGTCGTGGCTGCAGTCTTGGGGTTTGGGCTCTACCTGAAGGCGGAGAGGGTTGAAAACAGAAAGGCATCCGCGCTCGACGCCTCGCTTCACGTACGGGCGTTGATGTGGCGGACCGCGCTCGCGATGTCGGCCTCGCACCCCCTCTTCGGGGTAGGTCTCGGGCAGTTTCCGTTTCAGGTCGCCGCCTTCAAGCGCGATGAAGCCCTGCGCGCGCAGATCGGCGGCGTCAGCCGCTTCGACGCCCACAACCAGTTCCTGCAGGTGGCCGCCGAACTGGGCGTGATCGGCGGCGTGCTGTTCGTCGGGATGTTTGCAGCGACTCTCTGGCGCGCCTGGACGGCGTTCCGTAAGAGCCGCGATGCCTTGCTCGGCGGCGCCATCGCCGGCGTCGTGGCGTTCCTGCTCACGTGTCTTGCCGGGCAACCACTGCTGTACGAAGTCGTTGCCTTCCCGTTCTGGATGGTCCTGGGCGTGGTGCTTGCAGGCGGGGACACGGCCCCGGCTGGGATCTCGGCCCACCAGGTCGACGCCAGACGGCGTCTCAGGTCCCGCCTGATGACCTGGTTCCTGGTCGCCCTGGTGCTGTCCATTCCAGTGCGGGTCTGGCAAGGGCAGGATCGGGTCAATTTCGCCCTGGCCCGCTACGGTTTCTCGGGATGGTACCATCCAAGCGATGGCGAGCGTTACCGCCTCGTTCGCGACGACGGCACGTTCTTTACGTACTCGCACGCACGAGGGCTCAAGCTGCCGATCCGACGAGATGTCGAGGCGGGCCTGAATCGACTCGAGGTCGACGTCTCACTCGACGGCCGGCGAGCTCGCACACTGACACTCGCAGACGACGAATGGCAGACGGTGGAGTTCATGATTCCCGCTGATGCCCACCGCCGCTTCCGGCGCATCGACCTCGCAGTGCGCGCGGCCGCTGGCGTGGTTGCCCAGGTGCGCGTCGCGCCAGCGGAGATCACGGAAGACCAGGCGATCGATCGCGGCGGCGCTCGCTGAACTGAACAGGGGCGCCTGCCGCCCACGCGAGCGCCCCCGCCTCAGTCGGTTCGCAGCAGGTAATTCATGTCGGTCACGAGGATGTCGCGGAGGAGCGGCACGACGGGCACGCGGCCGACTACGCGGCCAGGAAGCACGCGCTTCGCGAGCCCGCTGAACGAGAAGTCCTCGTGGACTACCCGAAAACCCGCTGCCGCGATGTTCTGACGCAGGTTCCGCACGGTCACCCTGTAGAGCAGGTCGTCCCGCTTCACCTCGCCTTTTCGAGCTGAGGCCAGGAACGACGACCCGTCCGGCGGGGCATCGAGGGCTCCAGGGGAGTGCGCGGCCAGCCAGCGGGCCAACCCGAAAGAGATCCTGCGGCCCAGGAACAGGTAGTACGGCACGGGGAACTTCAGCCGCGGGAGATGGGCACCCGACGGCGCCAGGTACGGGGCGGTCTGAAGGAACACCAACCCGCCCGGCTTCAGGACGCGTCGAATCTCGTGCAGGTACGCAAGCGGATTGGCGACGTGCTCGATGACGGCGTGCGAAAACACGGTGCCGAAGGCGTGACCTCTGAACGGCAGCGCCTGGCCATCGGTCCTCGCGAAACTGATGTTCGTGACGCCCTTTTCCCGCGCGAGCACGGTTCCCGCCGCCGCAAACCGATCCGATAGATCGATCCCCACGACCGAGTCGCTCTCTTCCGCAAACGACACGGTCATCCCGCCGCCGCCGCACCCGTCGTCCAGCACCCGCCCAAGACGCCTCACGCCGCGCCGGTCCAGGTACCGCAGCACTTTCGCGCTTCGCCAGTACTCGAAGACGGCGTAGTGGTACTCAGATCTGAACCGCACGGCGCCGTGCGTACGAATGGCTTCGTCGTTGACGATTCTCACGTTTACCTGAAGTGGACCTCGTCCCGCGATTATACCCGTTCGCGGCGACCGGGCCTGGTTGTGGGGATGCACTGTGCGGATGCACGGTAGGGCGCATACATGCACGGCCCGCATGCATGGACGCCGAGTCCTCCGAGATGATTCTGCTAAGATGAACACGCGCGCTCACACAGAGGTCGATGTGCACGTCTGCATGGTTACCCCGCACATGCCACCGGAGCAGGCAGCCAATGCGCTGCTGCCGTCGGTGCTGGCGCGTGAACTCGGGCAGACCGGCCACAGCACGACATTCCTGACGCATCCGGCGGCGGAATCCCCTCAATCGACGCTCGGCAACACGGTGTACGTCACACGGCGGGGGCGTGGGCCCCTGGCCCGATCGCCGCTCGGCGCGGTCTTGACGGCCACTCGATTCGGCGTCGCTGCAGCCCGTGCGTTTCGCGGCGTCGATCTCGTGCACCTGCACAGCAACGGGTTCATCATCGACGTCGCGGGCTGGATGGCGGCCCGACTGGCACGCCCGTCGGTCGTCACGTTGTACGGCACCGATATCTGGCACTTCGACCCGGCCCGTCACGGCCGTTTCGCGGCGGTCGTGCGCGGCGCCGCCCAGCGCGTCTTCTACAGCCGGGCTCTGCGTAACCGCGCCGTTGAGTTGGGACTCGCCACGCCGGACGCACGAGTAATCTACGCGCCCGTCGATCAGATGTTCCAGGCTCAGGCCGACGCCGAACGGACCGCCATCCGTAGAGCGCTGGGTGTCGACGGGCCCTTGTTGCTGACGGTCAAGCGGCTGCACCCGGTGGCGGGTTACGAGGACCTGCTGAAGGCCTTTGCGATCATCGCGTCCCGGCTGTCGGGCGCTCGCTTGTTCATCGCCGGCGACGGGGAACTCAGGGCCGATCTCGAACGCCAGGCCGAGGCGGCTGGCATCGCCTCGTGCGTCCGCTTTCTCGGGCTCGTCGACAATCACGACCTGCCACGGTACTACGCGGCGGCCGACCTGTTCGTCCTGCCCTCACGGCTGGAGTCGTGGGGAACGGTGATGCTCGAGGCGCTGGCCTGCGGCACGCGCGTCGTTGCGACGGCGACCGCCGGGGCACGCGAGGCACACGGCTTCTTTGGCGATGACCTGAGGCTGACTCCGGTGGAGGCCCCCGAGGCTCTGGCGGCCGCAGTGGAGCGCGCGCTCGGCGAGCCGCGCCGGGCGAGCGAGCGCACACTCGAATGGATCGCCTCGACGTTTCGACCGGCCGGTTGCGCGCAGGCTTACCGCGCCGTCTACGAAGAGGCAGCGAGGTCGCCCACGCAAACACGCGTGTAGTGCCGGCGTTGTCTCTCGACGTCGGCAAGTCCCTCAATCCCCAGCGGCAGGCCCGGCTTGTTGCCCACCGCCGGATCGTCACGGGAGGCGGCGCACCGCGAGCACGCGGTACTCCGAGCCCAGGTACTCCGTCGTTGGCAGGATGATGGCTACGGGTTCGGCGCGGCGGAAGAGCTCTGTGTAGCTGCGGGCCAGATCGGGGTGCTTCTGCGGCGCGGCCATGGCCGGCTGGAAGGCCGCCGCCGAAGCGATGAGATACTCATCGCCCGCTGCGAGATAATCCTGGTAGGACCGGCTCGCAAGACTGTGGATATGGCTCAGGCGAAAACGGTTCTCCGGGAACTGGATCCCTTCGCCCCCACCCTCGTACACCACGCGGGTGCCAGCCGGAACGTTGCGCTCCAGCCACTGCACCACCAGCTGTGCCGTCGTGCCCTTGGCCATAGTGGCCAGCCATTCGATACTGCGCGACGCCGGTGGGAGCAGAATGAGGAGCGCCAGCGCCACCGATACCGCCCAATCCCGCGTGGCGGTCGGGAAGAACCGCGCGGTGCTGCACAGGGGTACCGCCGCGCAGGCGACGAGCAGGCAGGCAGCCGGCACCATCGGGAGCGCGTAGCGGCCGTAGAGAATGCCTCCTTGTGTCACCATAACCAGGTAGTACACGACGGGGAAGCACGCCAGAACGAACCAGCGGAGACGGTTCGGGCCCCCGACGCACCTGGCCGTCGCGAGGACGAATCCACCAAGCGCAAGGACGGACGCCGGCCACCCAAGGCTCAGCCTGAGATGGATGAGGTACGTCAACCACGCAGTAGGATTCGCACGCGCAAAGTCCGCCGACATGTAGGCAAATGCGTTGAGGAATCCCGGGAGATCGAGGAACGTGTAGGGGGCCGCCAGCGCGAAGGCCGCCACGCAGGCCCCCACGACAGCGGGCATTCGCAACGGGCGATCTGTGGCCCTTCCGGACGCAAGGCCGGCCACCGCAAGCGGCATCACCACGCTGACTGCCCCAGGGTACTTCGTGGCGGCCGCCAGGCCAGCCGCAGCGCCCGCCATGGCGAGCCGCATGAGGCCCGGTACTTCCAGGGCGCGCAGCGACAACAGCAACGTGAGTGTCGTGAAGAACGTGAGCGGAGTATCCGTAAGGACGAAGTGCGACTCGCACACGGCCGAGGGCAGCACAGCCAGCAGGCCTGCCGCGAGCACACCGTGCCATTCGGACCAGCGCCGGCCGATCCTGTACACGAGCACAATCGTCGCCGTGCCAATCAGCACCGTCAGCGAGCGGCCCCACAAATAGAACGCCTCCGGTGGGGCGGCTGCCAGCGACCGCCATTCACCCGCCATCGCGCCCCACAGAAATCTGGCGATCCCCACGAAGAGCTGAGAATAAATATAGAGGCCGGGGTAGTCGAAAAAGTGGGGGTTGTAATCACCGGACCGCATCATGTAGACGACGCGTCCGATGATGACCGGCTCGTCAACGCCAACGCCATACGGAATCCCGTGGTTCAGGTAACTCGCCCGCAGGGCGAATCCCCCGGCAATGGCGAGCGCCAGCCAGGTGCGATGCGACCCCGTCCAGGAAAAGAGGCGATTCAGGGGCAGTGACATACGGCTGTGGCGGCAACAGAACAAGATATTCTAGATCAGCCGTCGCGCGTCATTGCAGCCAATTCTGCTAGAATCCACGAACTTGGCCACGGAGAAGTCCTTGTGCACGTCTGCATGGTGACGCCCTGCACGCCGCCCGAACAGGCGGCCAAACCGCTGCTGCCGCCGGTGAGGACAGACCCGTGAAGCTCCCGACGTCAGGCCGACACCGCGTCGACGCGCTCCTCGTGTTCCTGCTGACCCTCGTCCTGTACCTCGCCACGACGGGCGGCAGTATGGCGACGGACATCATGTCCTACGAGGTCGCGAAGAACATCGTCGAGGAGGGGTCCGTCGCCATGTCGTACAACGTGCACAACATGGATGCGCATCGTGGCGCCGACGGCCGGTACTATTCACCCTATGGCATCGGGCACCCTCTCTACGCAGTGCCGTTCTACCTGGCGGGTCGAGTCACGGAACAGGTGACCGGCCTGGGGGTCGGCAAGCCCGAGGCGATTCGCAAAGCGTTCTTCGTCCTCGGCAGTGCCGTGGCGGCGGCATTGACCGTCTGGCTGACGTTCCTCTTCGCGTTGCGCCTCGGCGGAACCGCTCGCGCGGCGGCGGCCACGGCGCTCACGCTCGGTTTCGCGACGCTGCTGTGGCCTTACGCCCGGATGGGCTTCAACGCGCCGCTCTCGGCTCTCACCGTGCTCTGGGGAACCTACAGCGTGTGGTTGGGTACCAGGCACGGGCGCCCGGCCATGCTGTGGCTCAGCGGCTTGGGATTCGCCTGTGCCCTGCTGGTGCGCCACGAACTGGTGCTCGCGACCGTGCCGGCGGGTCTGTGGATCCTCTTCGAATCACGGGGGCGCCTGCAGGAAGCGTTCAGGAAGACCATGCCCGTGGCCATTCCGGTGGCTGCCGCCCTGTTGCTGACGCTTTACTATAACCATGTGCGGTTCGGGAACCCGTGGAACACGGGGTACCTCCGAGACAGCACCGCCACGTTCAGACCGGTGTGGACCGGGCTGCTGGGGTTTGTGGGCAGTCCCGGCCGATCGCTGTTCCTGTTCGCGCCGGTGACGCTCCTGGGCCTGCCTGCCCTCGCAGGCGTATGGAGGCGGGACCGCGCAACGGCCCTGCTGCTGGGCGGGAACGTCGCGGTGCTCACCGTGTTCTACGCCTCGCTGCTGTACTGGGACGCGGACCGATCCTATGGGCCGCGCTACCTTGTCGCGATCCTCCCATTCCTGTGCCTCCCGCTCGTGGCCTGGTTCGATCTGCCGCGGGCGGCGACGACTCGCCGGGTGCTCATGGGCGTGGTGGTGCTCAGCGTGCTTGCGCAGGCGCCGGGTGTGCTGGTGGATTTCTCGAAAGCCGGCTACCGGCCGGAACACGCCCACCTGACGTACGAACGCCGGCTCTGGACGTGGGAAGGGTCGGGCTTCATACTGAACGCCCGGGCGGCTGCCGCATTGATTCCGATCAACTTGCGTTACCTGGCTGGCAACGAGCCCCGTCCCGTCATCCGGACGGCCGAGTACAGAGCCCCGGAGTTTTCGGAACAGTTCGCGTTCAGCCTGGACTTCTGGTGGCTGTACCTGTTCTACGCGCGCGCCATCTCCGCGCCCGCCGCTGTCGCGGCCTTCGTCTCGCTGCTGTTGCTGGCGGCCGGGCTGGCCATCGCGCTCGCGCGCCGCTGGAGCCGCCACTCTCTTGCATAAGCGCCTCTGGTTCCCGCTTTTGGCGCTGCTGCTGGCGATCGCTGCAGGGCTGTCGGCGGCCGCCGGGTGGTCGAAGGCCCGTCTCCGAGGCTCAACGGGTCTCGTCGAGACGTTGTACAAAGGGGCCGACTTCTCTGGCCCGCCGGTGCTCCAGCGCACCACCGGCGCCGTCGATCTCTCCGTGCTCGACGATTACCCAGACCTCCCGCGTCGTCTCTTCTCGCTCAGATTCACGGGCACGTGGATGGTGCCGGCGCCCGGCCCCGCCGGGATCTACGCGGGCGGCGGCGACAGTGTCCGCGTGTTCATCGACAACGATCTGACCATCGAGCGCAACCAGGAACTCGGGTTCAGCACGAAAGCGGCCAACAGCGTGCTGAGCGCCGGGCCGCATCAGATTCTGGTCGAGTACGTTGAGCGTGGCGGGGATGCCTCGCTGAAGGTGCTCTGGGCCCCTACAGGGCAGGCGCCGCGGTCAATTCCGCCCGAGTCGCTCTTCGTGGGACCACCCAACCCCAGCCTTCTCGCGCGAGCCCGGTTCGCGGCCCGCCTGGCCGCTCTGGCTCGTATGAGTTGGATAGCCTTCGGGATCGTCTTCGTGCCGCTCCTGCTCATCTCGGTCGGCCAGGAGGGGCGGCGCTGGATGGCGACCGGCGTTCCCCGGGGCCTGGCCAGGCAAGCGCTCGATGCCGCCGCACGCTGGCAGGCGACGTACGGCAGACACGCGTTCTGGCTGGCTTCGGGTGCTGCCGTCCTTTGGATTGCTGGGACCCGGATGGTCGCCTTAGACCCGCAGACGCTGTGGTCAGATGACGTGGCGGTTGCGTGCCTCGCGAAGCTCGACTCACTCCGGACAGCGGTGACTGTACCGGCTCCCTTGGCACCCGGTTTCGTCGGCCTGCTCTGGATCGTCCGCCGGACGATAAGCGATCCGGAAGTCTCGCTCCAGCTACTGCCGCTTGTGTTCGGTCTCGCCGGACCGGTGTTGGTGGGCATCGTCGTGTCCCGTCTCACCTCGAGCTACCTGCTCGGCGTCATCGCGGTTGTCCTTGGTCTCGGAAACCCCAACCTCGCGCAGTACTCGGTGTTCGTCAAGCCGTACAGCCTGGACTACGCGCTGACGGCGCTGTTTCTGCTGCTCGCGGTGCGCCTGCTCGTCGACCGCCGGGAGGTGCGGCTTACCGTCGCAGTCGTGGGACTGGCCTCCGTCCTGTTCTCGATGCCATCCGTCTTCCTGAGCCTGGCGCTTGTCCACGTCGCCTCCCTTTCGCCGGGGCCGCACCCGGCGGGTGGGCCGACATCGAAGTGGCGGCGGTGGGGCACGGTTGCCGCATTCGACCTGCTCCTCGTCGTCATCTACTTCGTCGTGCTCCGTGGCCGATCGAACCCGGCGCTGCGAGTGTGGTGGAGCGACAGTTTTGCGCCGGCCACGTCTCTCGCGGCCCTCGCCGACTTCCTGCGCACCACGGGATGGACCGCGATCCGGGAGGCATTGCCGACGCCGCTCGTGGCGCTCGCACCGCTCGCGGGGGCCGGCTTGGCGGCGCTGGTGATCAGCCCGAAGAGGCGGTGGTTCGGCCTCTTCGTGGCGCTCGTGTACGCGGGGGCGATTGCCGCGTCGATGCTGGACACCTACCCAATCGGCATCGGGTTGAAGGCCCGTGTCTCGATCTATGCCTACGCCGTGACGACGGCTCTGATCGTCGTCGGGTTCGACGCGCTCACACGGTGGCTGCCGGTTCGCACGCTGGTGCACGCGGCTGCAGCAGTGGCTGTCGTCCTTTGTGTTATTCGCCTCACGCCGCCCGCGTACCCTCAACTCGATCAGATTCAGCTTGTGCGGGCACTCGAATCGAGCGCAGCGGCAAACGATGCGATCGTCCTCAACACGCCGGGCGCAAGCCTGGCCGGCTACTACGCGTCGTGGCCCATCAGCACCTACGCGGACCAGTCGTCGTATGGCTTTGCCGTCCGGATTGAGCGGCCGAAGACGCTGACCCTGCCGCGAGGCGCCGAGGAAGGCGGGCCAGGGCTCGACGTCCTCGCTGGCTTTCTCGAACGCGAGCATCCGGCGAGGGTGTTTCTCTTCTCGACGCGCCGTGACACGCGTGCGGCCGAGAACGCCATCCGGGCGCGCGGATTCGAGGAGGCACGACGGCAGCCCGGTAACGTGTCGGCGCAGTTGATTGAGTATCGCCGCGCCGAATCAACGGACGAGCGACGAGACTGAGGCCACGGGACTCAATCGGTCGCACCCTTGTTCTTCGCATCCGTCGCTGCCGCTTCACGGCGACCACGTGAATTCGCCTGCCGACGATTGCTGCGCGCGAGTTTGCGTGAGCGGCGACGGCTGTGGGAACATACCCCCCTCAAGGGCAAGCGCGTTCCACTGGCTACACGGCCGCAGCCTATGATGAGAACGGCTCGGACAGCGACCAACCTTCTGATCGTCCTCGCGACCCTCAGGGTCTGGCACATCCTCCTGCTCAGTCTCTTCCTGGATGATCCGCTCGTTCTAGCCGGATGGCTGGCGGCGATTTTCGGCCTCGTGATTCTCGCTCGCCGCCTGGTCCTTGCGATCCCCACGCCGCCCGATCACCGTCGTTTCTCCGAACGGCTCTGGGTTAGGCTCGACGGCACCGGCCTGATCTTCGTCGCCTTCTTCCTGTGTCTCTTGTTTCTCTTTCACTGGGGCTACGAGCGGGCTGCCTCCGATGGGCGTGAGTACTTCGTTCAGGTCCGTTCACTGGTCATCGACCATGACCTCGACTTTCGGAACGAGAACGCGGAGTTCGGCGTGCGCGGCACCGCGAGCCGCTATGCCTTCGGTGCGGCGATTCTGTGGACGCCGTTCTTCTTGCTGGGGCACGCGTGGCTGGGCCTGTTGAACTACCTGGGGGGGAGCTTCCCCATGAATGGGTTCACCATTCCGTACCAGCGGGCGATCGGGATCGGGACACTCGTGTACGGCTTCATCGGCCTGGTGCTCATCTACAAGGTCCTGAAGGATTACTACTCGCCGAGGCTGTCTGCCGTCACCGCGCTGGCACTCTGCTGCGGGTCCTTCCTGATCTGGTACCTGACGGTCGAGAACTCGATGGCGCACGGCGCCTCCATGTTCGCGACGACATTGTTCCTGTTCTTCTGGCACCGGACGCGACCCGACCGCACGCGCGTTCAGTGGGCGCTGCTTGGCGCGGCAGCCGGGTTGATGTGCATGGTGCGGTGGCAGAACGCACTGTTCATCCCGCTGCCGCTGGCCCATGGTGCGCTGCAGTCATGGCATTCGGGCCGGGGGCGCTTACCCGCGATGAGGTGGTTAGGCGATTTGTGCGTATTTGCCGCCTGCTCGCTGGTGGCCTTTGCGCCTCAGCTTGTCTTCTGGCGAGCCGTGCGCGGAGAGTGGATCAGTCTCCCGACAGGCGAGCATGGGGTCCATCTGGCGTCGCTCCACATCGGAGATGTCCTGTTCTCCCCGAACCACGGCCTCCTCTCGTGGACGCCGGTGCTCTATCTGGCACTTCTGGGTCTCCCGCTCTTCTATCGCCGCGACGGGCCCCTCGCTGCCGTGCTGACAGTCGGATTCCTCGGGCAGCTGTACATCAACAGCACCGTCGACGTCTGGTGGGGCGGCAGCGGTTTCGGCGCTCGGCGGTTCGAGAACTGCGCTCTCGTATTCGCGATCGGATTGGCAAGCCTCCTGGCCTGGGCGCGCCGCCGCCCCTTTGCTGCCCCCGGCCTCATCCTGGGCGCGTTGTTGGCCGCCAATGGCACGTTCATGCTGGATGTCAGAAGGGGTACACTGCCCACCGGCGAAGGCATCACGTTCGACAGGATTCTGGATTCGCTCTACACGCGTCTCGGCAACCCGTTTTCATTCCCGATGAATGCCGGCGTGGCGTGGAAGTACGATGTGGACTTGCCGCTGTACGACAGACTCCTGGGGCGCACCTACAACAACCTGACGATTGACCTCGGTGAGCCCGACGACGAAAGGTTTCTGGGGCCCGGGTGGTCGGTGCGGGAACGCGCGCCTGGATTCTCGTTTCGGTGGGCCATCGGCTACCAATCCGTAGTCGTGATTCCACTCAAGGAAGCGACCGACAGCTACCAGCTGGTCCTTCAGTGCGCGCCCTTCACGTACCCAGGGGCACCAGCGCCTCAGGTCGTGGAGGTGATGGTAAACGGGCAATCGACCGGGCGCCTGACGCTCGACAGGGGTGCCTTCCCGTACACGATTGAGATTCCGGCTCGGCTCCTGCAGCCAAACCTCAATCAGATTCGCTTCCACTACAGCTACGCGACCGCTCCCTCAGCCGCCGGCCTCTCCGACGACCCACGTCCCCTGGCCATTCAGTGCGACTCGCTGCAGTTCACGCGGCTCGTGGCGAAGACGCCGTAGTGCCCAGACCTCTTTCTGAGCCACGCCCAGCGCCACCGGGAGCCCAGGATGCCGCGTCCGTCCACTCGGTCCTGCCTCGTCAGCCAGTTCGATCAGCCGCTAGAATCGGCACGCCGCCTGCGCCTGCGGCGTCATCAGTTGTGGCCCGCCGGACCGTGGTGGGTGGGGATTCGGTGATAGTCCATGCGACTCGACAAAGGAGTCGTGCGGCCGGCGTGACCGCTTCCCCGGTACCGTACGGCAGCGCTTGCAGCGATCAACCGGGGCGCGCTTGGCTCCGCCCACGGTATGAGTGAGAGGGTAGAATCGATGGGCGTGACTGAACATGACACCCCTCCGCCTCGCGGCACCCGCCCTCGGCGGGGCACGTCGCGGCGGGTGCTGCCAGCGCTGCTGATCGGCCTCGTGCTGGCGTATGCCACCATCCTCCGCCTGGACGCCCTTTTTCGATCCTACGGGCCGTACGACCACCCGGGCTGGTTCGTCAGCGTCCAGGAGGCAGTCGCGACGACCGCCGCCGTTGCGGTGCCGTCCTCGTGGGAATGGCCGCGACGCGAGGCACAGCACGACATCGGCGACCCGATCAACTATCTCGCGTTCGCCCGAGACATGCGGTCGTTCTACCAGGCGCACGTGCGCGAACCCGTGTTCCTGGCCGCGACGCGCGCATGGCTGGGGTTGACAGGCGGGCTGGACGTTTCGGTCAGCCTGTCGTCCGTCTCGTTCTCCGTGCTGCTGATCCTCGCAACCTACCTCCTGGGAGCCAGCATCGCCTCGAAACCCGTGGGCCTTGCTGCCGCTGCCGCTCTGGCCGTCGAGCACCAAGTCATCGCGTTGTCGATCGGGGGATGGCGTGACGAGGCATCGGCGTTCTTCTGCGTACTCTGCGCCTGGGCCCTCGTGCGGCTGCGTACCAACCCCCGCATGGTCAACGCGGTGATCGCCGGCGCCGTGGCGGCTGGCGCGTGTCTGACGCGGATAACGTCGATCGTATTCGTGGTACCTGCGCTGGTCTACGTCTGGGGCACCGGTGGCCGTGCGGGGCTCGCCCAACGATCGCGGCTCGTCGGCGTGGCAGCCCTGGTGCTCCTCGCGCTCACGGCGCCGTACCTGATCAATTGCGCGAGGACATTCGGCGACCCGCTCTACTCCATCAACTACCACGTCCGCTTCTACGTCGCGCGAGAACGTGGCGTGGCGCCGCTGGAGGACGAGGCGGCCGCGGCGCTCCCAAGTGCGTCCGGGTACGCGTTGTCCAAGTTCAGGGAACGGCCGCTGGAGGCGTTCGACACGGCCGTTCAAGGCCTGACGTCCTTTCCCTTCACGAACAAGTGGCGCGGCTTCGACGTCTGGAATGCCCGGGTGGGCCCCGGGCTGGCGGTGTTGGCCCTGTTGGGATTGTGGGGATGGCTTCTGGACGCGAACGGACGACTCCTGCTGATCATCCTGGTCGCCTCCCTGGCCCCCTTCATGATGACGTGGCCCGTGCGAGGTGGAGCCGAATGGCGTTTCACCTTGCACGCGTATCCGTTCTACCTGCTGGCCGCGTGCGGGTTCGTCCGCCAGATCGTGGTGTTCAGCCGACGACTCTTCGCGACGGGCTTCAGAAAGACGATCGCTGACCTCGACCGCGGACGGATTGTTCGGCGAGCAGCCGTGCTGCTGCTGCCCGTCGTCGCTGCACCCGTACTGGCGTTTGGGGTGCCGTACCTTATCGCCCACGGGTCGCTCGAGAGGGGCGAGGGGGCCTATGTGATCGCTGGACCCAGAGACAGGCTCTTCTTCACCGACGGATGGTCCGCTCCGGTCACCGAGGGCAATGTCGTCGCACGGTTCGCGACCCAGCGCGTCGCGACGCTGAGTCTTCCGTTGTCCAGGCGTCGGCCCTACTCGATCATCCTGCGCATGGATCCCCTGCACTACGAGGGAGCGGCCGAGCAGCGGGTGCGCGTCTCCCTGGACGGCGCGGCACTGGACACAGTGACTTTGTTGTGGGATCCGAACCGAGTCGGCAGTTACACGATCGACGTTCCCGCCGGCGCCGTCAATGCCGGACGTGTTCGGCTCGACCTTGTTGCTGATCGTCTGGATGTCGTATCCCGCGCCGGGAGTCGATTTCCCGAGCTTCGCCGCGACCAGGCGGTCGCGTTCCGGCTCTGGTATGTCGGCGTCGTTCCGAAGTAGCGACGCAGGCGAGTCGACCGGGACTCGTCTCGCGACAAACGGAACGCTGGTGGTGGCCGGCCCCAGGCCACCGGTGGCATCACCCCGACAGCCACCGCAGCAGGAGCTCGAACGGTAACCAGAGTCGATCGAGGAATACCTGGGCCGCGGTGTCAGGGTACGGCACCAGATCGCGCTGCCCGCGCATGAACAACTGGTACTGGAAGAGAAACAGCACGTTGTACGCGATAGCCGCCACGCTGAGCCACCGCACCACTCCCGGCCGCCGCACCGCCTGCGGCAGCGTCATCAGCGCGGAGAGCCCGAACGCGAAGAACACCCCGTCGCCGATGAATCGCCGCGCCCCGAACGCCTCGCCGGCCCACCAGTCCTGAACAGCGGCATTCACGTAGACGGAGATCGCCAGCACAATCACGAACGACCAGCCGGCCAGCCGGTCGCGCTTGATGACCAGCGGCAACCCCGCCACGGCCGGCAGCAAGGCCGGAGTCCACGCAAACAACCCCCGCTTGAGCGAAAACAGCACGCTGAACATGGCGGGCCGGGTCCACCGCATGAACCCGGATCCCTGCGGCATCAACAGCGGTGTGCCATACACCGCGTTCCATGCGAGCAACTGAGGAAGAAACGCGACGCCAGCCGCCAGGCCCAGCACACCGAGGCGGGCCGCCGTGGCCGCCACGCCGGCCTGCCGCCGCCACAACGACGCCAGCGTGTCGGCCACCGGCAGGAGCAAGACCACCGCGTCCTGCCAGCGCACCATAGCCACCAGGCCACCAAGCGCGCCGAGCAGCACGGCGGATCCCAGACCGGCCCGATCGCGTGTCGCGACCCACACGTAGACGAACATGGCGACGGCGAACATCGATGTGGCGTGCGAGTAGGTTGGCGAAACCAGCGAATAGTAGATGGCCGGACCAGCCAGCCAGACGACAAGCGTGGCCCAGAACGCGGCGCCGCGCGGGAAGAGCCGTGCACAGGCCCAGAATGTCAACCACGCCCCGAGCGTGGCGTAGAAGATGCCAGCCACACCCACGCTGGCGTGCAGTAGGGCCTCAGCGCCCGCCCCAGGTTCAAAAGCCCCCAGGACGAGTCGCGCCGCCACATAAAACGGCGACCAGAGAATGGCAGGGCCCACCGACATCATGTTCGTCGGTCGCCCTGCCGGCGTGCGACTGCGCAACCACACGTTCGTCTCGGGGTTCGTGTCCGCGTACAGCTGCCGGTAATCGTTCGAGAAGTCCAGATCGCCGTCCACCACGACCGATTGCAGGTAGGCGAAATACTGGATGGCATCTCCGCTGATGATGCGCCCGGAACCAGAGGGAAACCCCAGCACGCCGATCAGGTACGTGACCGCGAAGACGAACCCGACCAGCGAGAGTGTGGCGACGGGCCGGGTTTCCGCCGCGCGAAGCCGGGACGACAGCAGACCTCGCAGTCGCGCCCGCGTCGGTCCCGCGGCTGGCCCGCTGGCGGCCGGTAGTGCTCCCTCGGGCCGAGCCTGATTCCGGGTCGTCATCGTCATCGCCTGGACCGCTATCTTGACGTACACCGACCCGGACAGGAAGCTGATACGATCGGCACGACTTGAGTGGATGATGCCGTCCGGGATCCGCCGGTCTGCGGACCCGGCGGATTGGTTCGTTGGAGGCCGGGTCTTCAGACCCGGCGTACAGCCTGAAGAACATGACCACGAGCCAGACCGTCGGGACGGCAGGCGCCACGGTGGAGGCCGGGTCTTCAGGCCCGGCGGACACCTGTCGCCGCCGCCGGCGCTGGAGTTCCCCGCCCGCGTGGCTGCTCGTCCTGGTGTTCGTGCTGTCCCTGCCGGTCGTCACGCCGCGTCTCTACGCTGCGGACGAAATCGAGTACTTCGCGTACCTCCGGTCGTGGTGGTTCGATCGGGACCTCTCGTTCGACAACGAATACCGGTACTTCTACGACCGCGGCATCGCCCGGGCTTTCGGGTTTCGGGAGACGTTTCTCGAACAGCAGACCGGGACCGGGCTCCGCCTCAACTTCGCGACGATCGGTTGCGGCATCCTCTGGGCCCCGTTCTACGCCGCCGCTGACCTGGCCGTGGCGGGGGCGCGGAGGTTCGGATCCGGCGTGGCCGCTGACGGATTCTCCCGGCCGTATCTGGCCGCCGTCACCTACGGATCGGCCGTGTACGGCTTCCTGGCGGTCCTGATCTCTGCGTCGGTCGCGCATCGGGTGGTCGGACGGGGCGCGGGTGCCGCGGCGCTCGTGTGGCTGTCGACGCCCTTGCTTTTCTACATGTACGTAGCGCCAGGCATGGCACACGCGTGCTCCGCTTTCGTTGTAGCGGCCTTCGTCGCGGTGTGGTTGCGCGTGCGCGAGCGCTGGTCCGTCGGCGGAATCGCAGCGCTCGCGGCTCTCGGCGCGTTGATGGCCATGGTCCGCGAACAGGACGTGTTGTTGGCCATCGGCCCTGCGGTCGACCTCGCGGCGACCCTGGGGAAGGCCGCCCGGGAACGCCGTGGGGACATCGTGCGGCGGCTCGCGGGTGGCGCGGTGGCCGGAGCCGTCGTGTTTGGCGTGGTCTACCTGCCGCAGGCCCTCGCGTACCTCGAGCTGTATGGACATGTCGGCCCGGCGCCGCAGGTCAGCAGCAAGATGACCTGGACCGCGCCGCACGCGCTCGAGGTCCTGCTGTCGCCGGAACACGGCTTCTTCTGCTGGACCCCTCTGGCTGTCCTTGCGCTGATCGGCCTCGTCTGGCTCGCGCTTCGGCCCACTGGCGGGGGATCGGTCGACGTGGCGTCCGCCCGGTGGATCGGCCTCCTTGCACTGCTGATGGTGGCCACTCAGATCTACGTCAACGGCTCGATCGAAACCTGGACGCAGGCGGGTGCCTTCGGTCAACGCCGGTTCGTGGGGCTGACGGTCCTATTGGTCCTTGGCGTGGCGCAGGTGCTGGGCTCCGCTCGTGCGCGTGCTCCGCGGGTCACCGTTGCCGTCTTCGCGGGGCTCTGCCTCTGGTGGAACCTGGGGCTCATGGCGCAGTTCGGCGCAGGTATGATGGACCGGCAACGCCTGCAGCTTCAGCGGAACGCGTACAATACATTCGTGACCGTGCCGTTGCGCATTCCTGAACTGGCGTACCGTTACCTGTTCAACCGGGGGTCGTTCTACCAGCAGCCGCAACGATGACGACGCAGAGCCACGGCGCAGCGGCCGCAGACCCGCTCGACATCCTGTACCTGGCCGACATCCGGTTCCCGCTCGAACGCGCCAACGGCATCCAGACCTTCGAGACCTGCCACGCGCTTGCCGCGAGGGGACACCGGGTCACGCTGCTGGTCCGCGACGATACGGTCCGGCCAAGACGCGACCCGTGCGCGTTCTACGGGCTGCCGACGATGCCGACACTGCGCGCCGCACGGCTGCCAATGGCCGGCCCCCACACGCTTCGTCGCATCCTGTACCTGGCCGCGGCGATGTGGTCCGCCGTCTGCGCGAGCCGGCGCGGATGCGTCCTGACCCGCGACCTCGGCGTGGCGGATATCGTCGTGGCGCTTCCCGCGTGGTTCAGACCGCGCCTGGTCTACGAGTCGCACGGCTTTGCTCCGGTCTTCGCGCAGACGATGCCGGATCTCGTATCGGGTTCCACGGCCGGCGGCAGCGCGAAGGTCAAACGGCTGTTCGAGCGCGAGCGGCGCGTGTGGCGCGCGGCCGACGGGTACATCACCACCACCGGCGTGCTCGCCACGGAACTGCGGGAGAAGTTTGGAGACCGCCCGTTCGTCGAGACGATATCGAACGGAGTCCGCTTGCTGGACGACCGCCGGCTGCCTCCGGCGCGCGACGCACGTCCGCCGCTCGTCGCCTACGCGGGGCACCTGTACCCCTGGAAGGGCGTCGACGTCCTGATTCGCGCGTTGAGCCGCCTGCCCGGCTTGCACGGCGTCATCGTCGGGGGGTTTTCCGGGGAGCCGGACCTGGATCGCGCCCGGACGCTTGCTTTGGATCTTGGCGTTGGCGATCGCGTACGATTCACCGGCCAGGTGGAGCCGTCCCACGTGGCATCGTTGCTGGCCGATGCGACGATCCTGGTGCTGCCGACCGTGGCGACGCCCTCTGCGGTTTACACGTCGCCCCTGAAACTGTTCGAGTACTTCGCCGCGGGCAAGGCCGTGATTGCGTCGGACCTGCCGCCGATCCGCGAAATCGTGCGCGATGGCGACAACGGGCTGCTGTTCCCGGCCGGAGACGCGGACGCGCTGGCCGCCGCCATTCGCCGCCTGCTTGATGATGAGACGCTGGCCGCGTCGATGGGGCGACGCGCGTTCGCCAGCGCGGAGGAGTACAGCTGGCGCAGGCGGGCCGAGCGTCTCGAGAGGTTCCTGCACCAGGTGGTTCGGAACGAGCGCGTCGGTTGAAGGCCATTGAATGATCTCTGACACGCTGCTATCGCTCGTGCGCTGTCCAGATTGCGCGTCGACCTTTGCCGTGGCCGCCGGCGTCATCCGGTGCGGCAAGTGCGGGCGCACAGCCGACACCACGGCCGCGTACCTGGACCTGCGGACGAAGCACGAGGCTGGCAAGAGTACGAAATATCTGGACGTCGCCCTGCATGCCGACGGCCGCCAATCCTCCGTATCGCCACCGCTTCTGTCAGCCGGGATCCGCAACGACATGATGCGGCGATTCCTGCGACTGGGGCCCGCGGACCGGCTGGTGGATCTCGGATGCGGCAGCGGCCGCATGATGCTGTGGAACCGTGCGTCCGGCGCCTCCATGGTCGGCGTCGATGTCAGCCCGTACTTTGCCTCGGAGTCGCTGACCGCTGTGGATCTCGTGCTCGGCGACCTGCGCCGCCTGCCCCTGGCTGACGCCGGCTTCACCAAGGCGTACTCGTTCGACGTGGCCGAGCACCTCACGCGCGAAGGGCTCGACTCGATGCTGGGCGAGGCCGCCCGCGTCCTGGCGCCGGGCGGACATCTCTTTCTGTACAGTCACGTGCGCAAGAATTCGCGCCTGGCGATTGGCTTGCGCGCGATCAACAGGTTCGCCGCGTTCCTGGACCGAACCGGCTGGATCGATCTTCAGCAGGAACGCCTGCGCAAGAGTGACCACATCAACCCCCTCGCGGACCTCGGCGAACTGGGCGAGACGGTAGGGAGGGCCGGGCTGAGAATCGTGAAGATCCGGTACTACACACCGCTGGTCGGCGCCTTCATTGAGAACATCCTGCTGAGGCTCGTCGAAGGCGTGATGACGCGGCGCGCGAAGCAGAGGCTCGCGCGGCAGGGTGCGGCCGCGAGCGACAGCGTGTCTCTCGTGCGCGCGCAGGGCAAGCGCCTGGCGGCTGGAGGGTTTACCGGCACTATCTTGCGTGCGTTGACCTGGCTCATGAAGATCGATCTGGTGCTCTTCGGCCGCGTGAAGTCGGGTCCGTTCTTCGTGCTGCTCGAGAAGATCGCGCGATGAAGATCCTGTACTGCGCCACCGACCAGGTTGTCCCGGGATTCCTGGGGGGCTCGGTGCACGTTCAGGCGGTGGCCGAGGGGCTGGCGGCCCTTGGACACGAGATGCATGTCGCCACCATGACGGGGGACACGCTTCCGCCCGGGCCTGTGTGGCACCGGCTCGGAACGCCGTTGTCGATGCCGCACCTGCGGCTGCTGCGGACCCGCACGGTGATTCGCCTCGCCACGACTGTCCGCCCGGACGTCATCATGGAGCGGTACCACAACTTCGGCGGCGAAGGCGTGCTCGCCGCGCGGCGCCTGGGCGTGCCGCTCGTGCTCGAGGTCAACGCCCCGATCATCGATTACCCCGGGTCGTCCAAGCACACGCTCGACCGCGCCCTGCTCGTGCAGCCGCTGCGCCGCTGGCGCGAGTGGCAATGCCGCCACGCGGACCTGATCGTGGCGCCGATGGCGAGGATCCTTCCGGCGGACGTGCCTGCGAGCCGCATCCTCGAAATCGAGTGGGGCGCGGACACGGAACGGTTTCGGCCCGATGCGACAGGCCCACTCCCATTCGCGCGGCGGCCGGGCCGGCTCGTGCTGGTCTTCGCGGGTGCGTTCCGCCCGTGGCACGGGGCGGTGCACCTGGTGCGGGCCATGCGCCTCCTGCGTGATCGCGGGCGCTCGGACGTCGTGGCGGTGATGATTGGCGCCGGTCCGGAACTCGACCAAGTGCGCGCGGAAGCGGCAGGCCTCGATACGGTGGTCCTGCCGGGTGCGGTCGCGCACGACCGGATGCCGGCGTGTCTGGCAGCCGCCGACATCGGCGTCGCGCCGTTCGACGTCGCGGCGCACAAACAGCTGCAGCTCGGGTTCTACTGGTCGCCGCTCAAGGTGTTCGAGTACATGGCCGCCGGCCTGCCCGTCGTGGCGCCGGACATCGACCGCCTGCGGCACATTGTCCGGCACGAGCGCGAG
>Ga0315273_10001769_pt1 | contig 24917 bp, 26 predicted proteins | sample YL17G02_0_MG_FD_205753 | JGI IMG/M metagenome (GOLD analysis project Ga0315273, IMG submission 205753) | Sediment microbial communities from Yellowstone Lake, YNP, Wyoming, USA - YL17G02_0 | ecosystem: Environmental > Aquatic > Freshwater > Lake > Sediment | place: USA: Wyoming | collected... | reverse complement strand
AAAAAAACGGTCATCAGTTTGTGATTGTTATCTTAAAAAGTTTGGATAGGTTTAACGATACGAGAAATATTATTAAGTGGATTGAAGAGAATGTAGCCTACATAAATCCGAAATTTTAATTCTTTACTGCCGGGACATATCCTACAAAGTTCCCTTCTCCTAAAAATACATAAACCGGCTGGAGATAGTTTTGATAGATATCAGGATCAAAATAACCAAGTTTCATACTTTTTATTACAACATCTTTTTGTCCCAGGGTTCCGGCTACTACAAATCCCCCTCCGCTATTTAATTCTGACCAAGCTTCCTCCCCCGTTTTTACCCAATATGTACCAACTTGTTCTTCCGATTTTTCAAAAAAAGCTATTTGACTTTTTATAATTTGAAAATCAGTTCCTTGAAAAAGCATAATTACATAATTTTGACTATTAAAAAATTTAGGTGTCACGATATCAAAAATATCAATATTTGGCCGATAAAAATCAACTTCTACTAATTGAGCTTGAGAGCTTTTTTCAACATTAACAAAATTTTGATTAATTGGATTATATTTCAAATAAATTACATTAGTCGTTCCTTTTCCCAGTTCATCCGGATAACGACCAATCTTTTTTAAAAAATCCACCGCTTTATTTTCAATCTCCTTCTTTGAAGGAATGGTCAGTTGAAGGGAAGAAAATAATTCGTTATTAACTTTTCTATCAAACTTAAAATTAAAATTAGAAATGTCTATAGTCAAAGTTTTTTCTGCATCAGTAAAAGTGGCTGTTCTGTCGACCAATTGATGCTTAACTACTTCGGTGTTAAAACCAAAACTTTTTGCTATTAAATATATTTTTTCACTATAGCCAAAACGGGGATTATACTGTGGTAGAAAAAAAACTTTGGCCGTATCAGTAGCGGTTACTGGAGTACCTTGAATCGTATCTAATGTAAAGTTCAATCCTGCACTTGATGAGGATTTGGGAATTTTTGGAAGGCTGACCTTTCCAAAAATTGGATTAGTATAAATAGTTACAGTTTTATTAGATTCTAAATAAATTAAAGTTAATTTAATAGAATAAAAGAATATTAAAAAAATAAGACAAAATAAAATTCCATAAGGTAAATATTTGCGGAAATAATAAGACAGCTCAGTCAAGCTCATATAATCATATTACTGATTTAGAGAAGTTCCGTCAACATATTATTGAGTCACTCTTTGCAGCATTCAAATATCTTAACGATAAACTTATTGATTTGTCTAAGCAGGTCATTTCTAAGATAATCTACAAAACCTTTAATTACTTTATTTAATTTCATATTAATAGCTTAAAAGTTATTATTACTATTAATAAAATAACTGTTGATAGAATTATCCTTTGATATGGAAAAAAAACTTTTCCCTTATTAATCTTTCTTAAAATGATATCTGTTGTTAAAGAAAGAAAAACTGTTAACAAACCAATCGCTAAAATGTCATTAACCCCTAGCTTTTTCGCTATCAATAATCCTCCTCCAATTGTAATAATGCACGCTGGACACATAGTTTATGATAGAATTTGTTAATATAAATTACAATCTCATAAATCAAATGAAACCTTGCTTATTGTTTCTTTCCTGCAAAAATATTGAAGAGGCTAATAAAATTTCTCTTAAATTGTTAGAAGAAAAACTTATTGTCTGCGCCAAAAAAGTATCTATTAGCTCCTCTTATCTTTGGAAAAATAAAATTGAATTCGATCAAGAGGTTTTACTAATCATGGACTCAATTGAAGAAAATTTTGAAAAGATTAACCAAGAAATAAAAAAACTTCACAGCTATAAAACCTATACTTTATTTATGACCGATATTAACAAAGCAAATAAAGAAACTGCGGCTTGGTTTAAAAAAGAAATTAGCCGTACAACCGCGTCAGTTGTACGAGGCTAAAAATATAAAAAATAATATATAATATAATTTAAAATTAGTCGGGGTGGCGAAATGGTATACGCGCAAGCTTGAGGGGCTTGTGGTCGCAAGACTGTGGAGGTTCAAGTCCTCTCCCCGACACCTACTTTCTCTTAATCGTATAAACATACGGATAGTATAGGAACAAAGCCGGCGGGTCGTCTTGGATAATTTTCTGAAATTCTTTATAGATCTTTTTCCGTTCTTCAATATTTATGGTTGACCTTCCGTCTTCAAGAAGTTTATCAATTTTGACATTTTGGTAATTGCCAATATTACCTTCTTTCTGAGTCGAATGCCAAAAATAATATTGATCCGGATCTTGAGGAACTTTCCAGAAAACCAACAATAAATCAAAATTGTCCGGGCGATCATAGGAGATCATATTGATGTCTACTTTTAATCCTGTTTTTTCTATTTCCCCGGCAATGCTATCTGCCGCATCGTAATAATCATAAGATGTTAATAAATTTAACTGAGCTGATTCAGTGGCTTCAATTTCCTTTTTAATAATTTTCGTTGCCGTATCTATATCATATATATTTGTTTTTAGGGAGGAATTATAAGCCCAAGATATGGGTGGAATTGGCCCTCGAGCAATTTCCCCAAAATCACTTAATTTTTGATAATTTATCATCATGAAAAAAGCATCCTTAATGTCCTTATTGGCAAAATTCTTTTCTTTATTATTAAAAAATAAAGTTAACAGTCGACTGTAATCTACAGACTTAACTATCTGACTGTTTTTCCAGTTTACAAAAGTATCCGCAACTGATTTTTTTGTTAAGGTCATTTTATTGATTTCTCCTTTTTTGTAAGCCGTTACCAAGTCCGATTCATTATTATAGAATTTATATTTTACTGTCATTAAGTCTTTTGTATTTGGCACAAGAGTTAAATCTATTAAGGAGCCGTTGAGAATTTTATATTTTCCTAATTTATAAAAACCGGCAATTCCTATTAGCGGCGAACGTATTAAAGGTTTACTCAAATAAGTGGGAAAAACACCTAAAGGTTTATTGAGATAAAAATCTAAAACATTTTTATCAACTACTTTTATATTTACATCACTAAATTGATAATTAATGTCTGACGCTGTAAATTTTTTGTCGTCATTCCAAAGGAGATTACTTTTTAAATAAAATCGATATTGTTTTCCGTTATTCTTTACTTCCCAGGAATTTGCTAAAACAGGAGTAATTTCCCCTTTTTCATTGACAGTTACCAAGCCATTGGAAACTTTTGTCATTATTTCATCAGGTAAGTTGGTAAAATTATAATTGCCGACTAATCCAATTAATTCTTGTTTATTGAAGATTAATTTTAAATATGGGGAAACTGACAAAAAACCGATCAGACTTATAAAGCCAATAAAAAAACTCATCAAAATCAACCGCGAGTACTTTTTAATAAATTCTAAAAATAGCCAATAATAATAACGAAAAGCTTTTTTGTTCATTTAACAAAAAGATTAATCAAAGAAACCACTAAAAAAATAACAATAAAAATTGTTGTCAGCCAAAGAATTATTTTTTCCATACCACGTCTTGTCTGGAACATTTCTCCGCCTCCACCCCAGGCGCTACCCAAACCTGCTCCTCTTCCTTGAATCAGAATAAATATAACTATTAAAACACTGAGGATGATATTAAGAATCAAAAGAAAATTCTTCATATTATTTTTTCTAACAAATTAATAATGGTAGAAACCGAAAAAGAAGAAACAAAAATATTTGTTAAACTTGAAATTTTTATTTCACCTAGTGTTATACCTAACAATTTTGTGCCGAGAAAAACCCATTCTTTAATATTGATAAGATTAAAATGACTTAAGAGAAAATAGAAGATTATAGCGTAAAAAATTACCGAAACGAAACCCAATGTAAGAATATTTAGTGGCAAAAGAATAAGGTTGCTTATAGGAACAATTAAATAATAAACGGCGGCTATTATCAAAGCCGCTTTAAAATAAATTATAGGATCTAATTTAATAATAAAGCCCTTATTCCAAAGCGCTGTAAGAAATATTGCTACTCCGGAAAAAATAATCATCCTAAATATTTTTTTCATAATTTTTACCTCTATTCATTATAGCAAAAAGTCTTTGCTTCTTAAAAATAGATGATACTTGCGGGCAAAGCGATGTGATTCGTTACGAAGCAACCTAATGATGTTTAAAATTTTGCTGTCATTTTTTAAAAATAAATTTGGATATCCCTCAACTCCCACAATTACTCTATCAGGATTCTTAGCAATTCCAATAAGTGGAATATTTATTTTATTATTTTGAAAAATTTTTAAGACCGCTTTAATTTGCGGCTGACCACCATCAATAATAATTAGATCAGGAACCGGCCATTTTTGCTTTATCCTTCTATTTATAACTTCCTTTAATCGATCAAGGTCTGATTTTAAACTTTTCTGTTTAATTTTGAATCGACGGTATTCCTTTTTGTCAATTTGGTTATTTTTCATGACCACCATTGAACCGACCGCTTGTTTCAAACCTAAATTGCTAATATCATATGTCTCTATTCTATCTAAAGCGTTCAATTGTGGAAAGTATTTTTTTAAAATAATAAGCATTTCCTCCAATTTTTTTTCGCTATTGTTTAATAAAAATTCCGAATCATCTCTTAAGTCCAATAATCGGTCAAACCTAAAAATTCTATTGCGAACAATAATTGCTTGCTCATATTGATTATTTTTTATAAAAACACTTAATTGTTGATTAAGGTTTTTAACAATCTTTTTTACATTACCATTCAAAATTGAAACGACTTGATTAATATTTTTTTGATATTGTTTTTTTTCGTCTATATTTTTGATTTCATTTGGGCAAGGATTGCATAACCCGATTTTGGAGTAAAAACAGGCTTTTTTGCCAATCTTTTTCTGTGTGCAAAAGGGAATGATCCGTCTGATATCATTAATAATTTTTGTCAACATTCTTACCGATGAAAATGGGCCAAAATATAAACTTTGTTTATCGGATTCCTTGCGTGTTATTATTAGTTTGGGAAACTCATCTTGGATCGTTATTTTGATATAAAGAGGACTTTTATCATCTTTCCAAATTGAATTATATTTCGGTTGAAGTTTTCTTATTAATTTTGCCTCTATTATTAAGGCTTTAAATTCCGACTCAGTTATTATTGTTTCAATTTCATTTGAATTATCAATAATCAATCTCTCCTTATTGTCTAACTTGGAATTTTCCAAATGAGATAATACTCTTGCTTTAATATTGACCGATTTGCCAATATAATTAATTGCCTTATTATTTTTAAAAAGGTAGAGTCCAATCGTGTTAGGTAGATTATTTATTTGACTCCTAGTGATCATGGTGCTTTATTTTTCTAAATATCCGATAAATTAAAAATAGGATAGACAATCCTAAAAGAACAGAAAAAATTATTAGTATTAATGTATAAATAAAAGGAATGACGTTAATTTTTTGTTCCAAAAGCTGTTTTTGCAGAACATTAACCATTAATACACCCTGAATTCTTTTATTTTTTTCTTGAGATGAAAAATTAAACAATATCGATTTTTTTTCAAAAGGAGCCAAAACCGGAATAATAAATTTTTCTTTCTCAATATTAATATTTTTCGCTTTTAAGTTAACCGGAATTTGCCAAAGATAGCTGTTGCCATTATTTTTTATAGTAAATTTTCCCTGATAAGATTTTTTGTCAGAAATTGTGTTTGGAAAATCCATTCCTTCAATAATAATTTCCTTTTTTTCTATGGGTGAATCAATAACTGGTTTCATTAAAACATCACGAGAATTTTCTATTTTATACATTCCAGCGGCGAATGGATAGTCAGGGGTTTTTCCATGAATAACAAAAACAATATGATTTAAATCAAATGATGAAAAATAATCAATTCCCGATGTATTTCCCCAGGTTGGATCAATCGCAATCCAATTTTCCGTTTTTGAATCAAAATACTCTGGCCAAGCATGCAAAATATCGGAAGATAATGAGATCGGTTGTAATTTTGGATCCAAAGAGAAACCGTAACCTTCTATTTCTCGACTGTAGATTCCTTTTTCTCTTGCAATTCCAACGAAAAGATCGGAAAACTCAAGACATACTGCCTGATCAGAATTTGATAAAACATTGTCTGCTCCCAATCGCTTATTTTGTGAATTAATTTTATTGTAATTATATTTAAGATTACTCGTAACAAAGTCATATATTTCTTTTGGATTGTTGATATTTTTAATTAAATCAACTTTATTTATTTGCCAATATTTTTTTGCAGTAAGAAGATAATTTTTTTGTTGGTTAATCGCTGTTCGAAAATATGGCGCGGCATCATCTCTTGTTTTAGAGTAAACCTCAATCAAACTTTTATAAATAATTGTTCTTGTTTCTAGAGGCTTAAGAAAATATTTTCCTAAATAATTACCATCCTCGTCTAAGCGAACGGATTCAGGAGGTGGATTAATTGACTGTAAAAAAATTTTCTGATTGCTTGTTTCAGGGGGGAAAGCTATTTCCGTAAAGATTGGATATATCTGATCATTTTTTAAATGATATGTCAATTCTGTCTGATAGACTTGACTATCACCAAAAACAGCATAAATGGTTCTTGCTTTTGGATTATTCCAAATTATTTTATTTCCGGAAACCAAATCGGGTTTTGGTTTTGAAATAGAAATTTTTTTGTCAGTTGTTTCTGGCAGATTGACCGTTACTTTATAAGATTCGTTTTGTGTATTTTCAATTACCGGTAAAACCACTTCCCAAACTTTTCCGTTAACCTTAAATAAATTTGCCTGATCAAAGTTTAAAAAAAAAGTATTAATCGAATCTTTACCAACAGCCGGGTTTGAGAATTCCAATTCTATCTTAGTTTTTTCTTCATCGGTTATTACTTTTGGTGTAATAAATCCATTATCATCTGAGGTTTTAAGATTATTAATTGAAAAAGATTCCGGAAAACTTATGGCAAATTTACTGACAAATACTTCACTTTTTAAATTAATAATTTTTATTCTAAAATTAACCTGAGAATTCAAATTGTTTTGTGATTGAGAAAGATTGTATTCGACTTGATAATCGGTTTTGAAGTCAGCAGCAAGTACTATTGGTGAAAAATGAAAGAATAGACTTAAAGTAAGAAAAAATAATGATATTTTAAAAAACTTAAGCATTTTAATTTTAAATGATAAATGTTAAATGATAAATCAATAACAAATATTGGAATGTTTTAATATTTAAACATTTGATATTTAAATTTGATTTGTTATTTGTCATTTATTATTTATCATTTCTTTCAAATATTGTCCCGTATAAGAAGATTTTACCTTAATAATGCCATTAAGTTCACCCTGATAAATCACCTTGCCTCCTTTATCCCCGCCTTCCGGCCCTAAGTCAATAATGCACTGACAGTTTTTGATAACATCCAAATTATGTTCTATGACAATAACTGTATTTCCCCGATCAACTAATTCGTGAATCGTGTGAAGTAGTTTTTCAATGTCATAAAAATGCAAACCTGTGGTTGGCTCATCAAGAATGTAGATGGTCCGGCCAGTATCACGCCTAGATAATTCATTGGCTAATTTTAACCGTTGTGCTTCTCCTCCGGATAAAGTTGGAGCGGGTTGGCCCAGTTCCAAATAACCCAAACCGGTCTTTTGCAAGAAATTTAATTTGGAAAAAACTTTGAAGTGATTGTTAAAAAAAATTAAAGCTTCATCTACCGTCATCTTTAAAATTTCATAAATATTTTTTTCTTTGTATCTAACCTCAAGTGTTTCTTTATTATAACGATTACCCTGACAAACATCGCAAACGACGTATACATCGGTCAAAAACTGCATTTCTATTTTTAAAACTCCGGCTCCCTGGCATTTTTCACAGCGGCCGCCTTTGACATTAAAAGAAAATCGGCCTTTTTCGTACCCTCGCTCCCGAGCATCAATAGTTGAAGCAAAAATCTCTCTGATTTCATCAAAAAAACCAATGTAAGTAGCCGGGTTGCTCCTAGGTGTTCGACCAATCGGCGATTGATCAACCATATGAACTCGATCAAGATATTGATAGCCTTCGATCTTTTTAAACTCGCCAATCTTATCGTGATAGTAGCCATCTAAATAATATTTCAGGGCCGGATAAATTGTCTCCGTAACCAGTGAAGATTTACCGGAACCGGAAACTCCTGTCACACCAATCAGGTTGCCTAAAGGAATTTTGATATTAATATTTTTTAAATTGTTATGTGTAATTCCAGAAAAAATTAATTCTCCGTGATTATTTTGTACGGAACGTATATATGCGTTCCCTACGGTAATTCTCTTTTTTCCATTTAAATATTGACCTGTTAATGACGTTTTTGTTTTTTTCATTTCGGAAAGATTGCCGAAAAAAATTATTTTACCTCCGTTTTTACCGGCTTTTTCTCCCAACTCAACCAAATAATCAGCTGATTCCATCGTTTCCCGGTCATGTTCAACGACTATGAGACTATTCCCTAAATCACGAAGATTTTTTAATGTTATAATTAGAGCAGCGACGTCGCGCGGATGAAGACCGATCGACGGTTCATCGAGTACATAAAGAACGCCTGTTAATCCGCTGCCAATTTGGGAGGCCAGGCGAATTCTTTGCAGCTCTCCACTAGATAATGTTCCAGCCTTTCGACTGATTGTTAGATAAGATAAGCCAACACTGTTTAAAAAATTTAATCTGGTTAAAATTTCCTTAATAATCGGTTTGGCAATTTGTTTTTCGTAAACCGACAAAATTGTGTCTAATTTTTCTTTAAAATAATTTGTTAAATTGTTGATTGGAAGGTCCGAAATCTGGGTAATATTTTTTTTATCAATTGTGATTGAAAGAATTTCCGGTTTTAATCTTTGTCCTAAACATTTTGGACAGGTTTCTTCCCTCATATATTTCTGTATTTCCAGTGAAGAATAATCCCCTTGAGTTTCAATATATTTTCTCTCTAATTCCGCCATAATTCCGGAAAATTTTTCTGTGATTGTAGTCGCCCGACCAAAGCGGTTAACACCCTCAACCCTATAAATTTTATTTGTCCCTTTTAAAAGGGTGTCTATTTGTTTATTTGTTAATTTGTTTATTTGTTCATTCATGTCTATTCCTTCCTCCTCACATACCTGTTTAATTAAGCGAACATACCAAGTCTCATGAAAAAATAACTTATTAAAAGGAAGAATCCCACCCTCAAGAATGGAAAGATTTTTGTTTAAAATCAAATCACTGTCAACGGCAAAAATTGTTCCGATTCCCCGGCAGTTTTCACAAGCTCCAAGCGGTGAGTTAAAAGAAAACATTCTTGGCTCTACTTCAGGTAGCGACAGATTACAAATCGGGCAAGAAAATTTTTCCGAATAAAGATGCTCTTTGTTGTCAGTTTTGATAACAACTAATCCATCGGAAAGTTTTAATGATTGTTCAATTACATTGACTAATCTCGATCTTAAATTTTCGATAAATTTACTATTTTTCATTTCTTTATGACCAAAAGAGATCGTATCCATGACTGCCTCTATCTTATGCTTATTAGTTTTTATCAAATCAATTTCTTCGTCTAAACTAAAGGTTTTTCCGTCAACAATAATTTGATTTAATCCTTTGGAACGAAGGTTATCAAAAAGATCCTTGAATTCGCCTTTTTTATTGCGAACAATTGGAGATAAAATCAAAAATTTGTGTGGTTTTGTTTTGTCAGTAATAATTTTGTCTTCAATTTCTTTTATTACTCGAGAAACAATTTCATCAACCGACATTTTGCTGATTTCCCGACCGCAGTTTGGACAGTGCGGGCGACCAACTTTGGCAAAAAGCAAGCGCAGGTAGTCATAAATTTCGGTAATTGTTCCGACGGTTGACCGCGGGTTATGCGAGGTCGATTTTTGATCTATCGAAATTGATGGAGATAGTCCCTCAATTAAATCAACGTCAGGTTTATCCATAATCCCTAAAAATTGACGAGCATAGGCCGATAGAGATTCAACATAGCGCCGCTGCCCTTCGGCATAAATTGTGTCAAAGACAAGCGAAGATTTTCCAGATCCTGAAATTCCGGTAACGACGACAAACTTGTTTTTGGGAATATCAACGTTGATATTTTTTAGGTTATGCTGTCTTGCTCCACGGATTTTTATGAAATCATTCATTCGTTTTTACTTTATAAACTATTTAATTCTTTCACCTTCTCTCTTATCTTAATCGCTAACTCAAAATTTAAGTTCTCTGCCTGATTTTTCATTTCTCTTTCCATTTTCTTGACCAACTTTTTTTTATCAAACGGTGTCAAACTTTCAACATTTATTTCATCTAAATATTTTGCGTCAAAATCCCGATCGTAAAACAGGCTTTTTTCATCTTGATTAACAATTTTCTCTCTGATTGGTTTATAAATCGTCTTTGGTGTAATTTTGTGTTTAGTGTTGTATTCTATCTGATACTTTCTTCTTCTGTTAATCTCTCCCACCGCTTGACTAATCGATTTGGTCATTATATCTGCATAAATAATTACCTTACCGGTGATATTTCTGGCGGCCCTGCCCATTGTCTGAATAAGTGAAGTTCTTGACCTTAGAAATCCTTCGCGGTCTGCGTCAAGAATTGCTACCAGCGTCACTTCAGGTAAATCTAACCCTTCTCTAAGTAAATTAACGCCGATTAAAACATCAAAGTTTCCTTTTCTTAAATTTTCCAAAATATTAGATCTTTCTAAAGTTTTGACGTCGCTATGAAGATAAGCAGCATTAATTCCTGCCTTCCGGCAGGCAGGTTTCTTTTCTTTTAAATAAACGGATAAATCTTCGGCCATTTTTTTTGTTAAAGTAGTTACCAAAATTTTTTGTTTGAGTTTAATGCGTTTTTCAATTTCAATAATCAAATCTTGTACTTCATTTTCGGCCGGTTTAATAATTATTTCCGGATCAATAATCCCTGTTGGCCGAATTAACTGCTCTACTATTCCGCTAGTTTTTGAACTTTGATCTTTGATCTTTGATTTTTCTATCTCCCATTCATTTGGCGTAGCTGAAACATAAACAATTTTCGAAGCCATCGGATAAAATTCCTCAAACTTTAAAGGTCGATTGTCAAAAGCTGCTTTTAACCGAAAACCATAATCGATTAAAGTCTTTTTTCGGGAATAATCGCCGTTAAACATTCCTCTAATCTGCGGAACCGTCATATGAGATTCATCAATAAATAAAAGCCATTGATCGCCATATGCTTCCTTAAAATAGTCAACCAAAGTGTAAGGCGGGTCGCCGATTGACCGCCCATCAAAATAACGGGAATAGTTTTCAATCCCATTAACATAACCAACTTCTTTAATCATTTCCAAGTCATAGTTAACTTTACGGACTAATCTTTGCATTTCCACCAATTTATTTTGTTTTTTTAGCGCTTCTGCCTCGTGTTTTAAATCATTTCTTATTTGTTGTTCGGCATTTTTGAAAACTGTCGGGTCCATCAAATAGTGTTTGGCGGGATAAACGACTAGTCTCGAATTTCGAGTTTCGAGTTTCGAGTTTTTTATTTCTTTCCCTGTTAGTGGTTCGAACCTTTCTATTTTTTTAATAATGCTGCGGTCTGTTATTACGCGGTAACCGATATCTTCATAGGCTGGATAGATATCAATCCTTTCCCCTCTTATTCGAAAAGTTCCTCTTTTAAAATCAAATTCACTCCTGTCATATTGTAATTCTATTAAACGACGGGTAATACTTTTTATCTCAATTTTTTGTTCTATTTCTAATTCTAGAATAAATTTTCCATACTCAACCGGTGAACCAATATTGTAAATGCAGGAAACGGAAGCAACTACAATAACGTCTTTTCGGGTTAAAATATTTGTCGTTGATTTAAGACGGAGTTTGTCAATCAACTCGTTAATTTGGGCTTCTTTTTCAATATAAGTATCTGACGCGGGCATATAAGCTTCCGGTTGATAATAATCGTAATAAGAAACAAAATAAGAAACGGCATTTTCGGGAAAAAAATCCCGAAATTCCTGATAAAGTTGACCCGCCAAAGTTTTGTTATGAGAAATGATTAGTGTTGGTAGTTGCAGTTTTTCAATCACATTAGCTAATGTAAATGTTTTACCCGATCCGGTCACGCCCAGTAGCACCTGGTCTTTTCTACCCATCATAATACCGGCAGTCAATTTTTCAATCGCCTGCGGTTGATCCCCGGTAGGGGAAAATGGGGATTTGAGTTTAAACATAAGAGCAACCAATAATTTTACACCACTTTATACAAATTTAATAGATATAATAGTTGGATGGATATTATTAAGTTTCTTATTGACTTCATAATTCACATCGACGTTCATTTGGGGACGATTATTTCTACCTACGGACTGGCCACCTACGTCATTTTATTTCTTATTATCTTTATGGAAACCGGACTCGTTTTTACCCCATTTTTGCCAGGTGATTCGCTTCTTTTTGCCGCCGGAGCTTTTGCCGCTCTAAACTCATTAAATATTTTTATTCTTTGGGTTGTTTTGTTACTGGCTGCTTTAATCGGCAACACAAGCAATTACTGGATTGGTTATTTTTTTGGAAAAAAAATTGTCGCCCACCCAAAAATCCCAATTGATGAGGAACATATAAAAGAAACAAAAAAATTTTTTGATAAATATGGAGGTAAAACTATTATTATTGCCAGATTTATGCCATTTGTCAGGACTTTTGCTCCGTTTGTTGCTGGAGTGAGTAGGATGAGTTATAAACAGTTTATTTCCTATGATTTAATTGGTGGATTTTCTTGGGTAACAGTTGGTACGATGGCCGGATATTTTTTTGGCAATATAAAATTCGTCAGAGAAAATTTTTCATTGGTAATTTTTGGAGTAATTATTATTTCTTTGGTACCGATTTTTGTAGAAATCTTTAAGAAAAAAGTAAACATTAAATCTTAAACTGTTTTCATCATATATGCTTTACATCGTCTCCACTCCAATCGGCAATCTCGATGACTTATCTCTCCGTCAAGCAAAAACTTTAGCAACTTCTGACATCGTTCTAGCCGAAGATACCCGTTCTACCCAAACCTTACTTAACGCGATTAAAAAACGCTTTGATTTAACTGTCACATGTTCTGCTGTATGGTCATATTACAAAGAAAAAGAATTTCAAAAACTACCGAAAATTATCGAACTTTTAAAACAGGAAAAAAATATTTCCCTTATTTCTGAAGCCGGCACTCCCCTCATTTCTGACCCCGGTTATCTATTAGTCAAAAGCTGTATTCAACGAAGCCTTCCCGTCACCGTTGTTCCTGGGCCTTCAGCAATAACAACGGCTTTAATTTATTCCGGATTTAATCCCAGAGAACATATGTTTTTTGGTTTTTTTCCAAAAAAAGAGTCACAAATACTTCAATTAATCAATCGATTAAAACAGATAAAAATTATTTTTCCGGATATGGTTTTTGTTTTCTATGAATCGCCTTTACGAATTAAAGAAACACTTCGATGTATCGGTATATCGAAGTTCAATGTTGAGGTTGTCATTTGCCGAGAGATGACAAAAAAGTTTGAGGAAATAATTCGCGGTCCGATTAATGAACTAATAAAAAGAGATTATAAAGGAGAGGTTACAGTCGTAATAAAATAAATTAGTTTTCCTTTCGAATATAAATTATTTTTGAATCGGAAATTGAATAAAGAATTTTATAATCGCCAAGTACTTTATTAAAGTTTTTTATTGACTGTAATCTTCCATTCCAAGGAATAATTAATTTTGGTTTATAAGCATTAATTATTTCTTTAAAATTTTCCGGTGATAAATTGTTTGACCTGATCCTCACCTGAGAAATATCGGATAATTCCGGAGGTGGCAATCGCCCTGATAGACCGTTAAGAATTTCCTCATCGCTTACAACAACGTTATCAATACTTGTGTGTTTTTTTATAATTTCAATGGCATCTTGTTGTTGATTATTAATAAGTTTTAAAGAAGTTTTGGCCGTTATATAAATACGATTACTTAAAGAAATAATTAATATAATTAAGACTATAAATTTAAATAATTTTTTATTACTAAAACGATTTTCAATTACTTGAGAAAATAACAAAACTATGGGAACGGTCAATACCACTAAATGGTGAGGAAATAAAGGCCGGTAAAAAATAAATATTATTAATATAAAAATATTCCAAATATAAATCACATTTAATCGGTCATGAATATTCTTATTTTTTATAAAACTTAAAAATAAACTACTTAAAAGGACCACTGATAGAACAAAATCTTTTTTCAAATAATCAAATAATAAAAACGAAGTTGACGAAGTTGCCGCTGCTTGAAATCTAAGTATAATTAAATTGTAAAAAACCTCTTTTATACCCGATGGGAGAATTAAAAGGATAAAAAATCCTAAACTTACTGAAAAAAAAATAAGAAATAAATTAATAATGTTTTTAATAGAGATTTTCTTTTCTTTAAATAAAATAAACATTGTTAAAACAAAGGGGGGGAAAAAAGTTATATCAAATTTCGTCCAGAAAGCCAAGTTCAAAAATATTGTTGAAATAATAAACCAAAGTAAGTGAAAATTTTTTCTAAATCTAATTAAGGCCGCCAAGCTTAATAATGAGAAGGTTGTAACCAGAATGTCTGATTGGAGCGTCAATGTTTGATTATAGTAGGAAGGAATTAGAAATAACAAACTTGCCGCCAATAACCCGGTCCATTTATTTTTTAATTCAAAACCGATCCAAATAAGCGCCAAAAGCCCGATTATTGACCAAATTCCGATTGTAATTCGAGCCGCTTGCAATGTTTTTCCGAATAAAATAAATCCAGGATAAACGGACAACAAAAAACCTGGCGGCTGGGAAAAAAAAGTCTTTTTATAAGCCGGATATCCTCTATCAACAAGGAGGAACGAGGTTAAATATATTCCTTCGTCATTATCTGTGCTTGGTCGATTAATTAATTTAAATTGCGTAAAAAAAATAACCAACAAAAAAATTGCTGTTAAAATAATAAAGCCTTTGCTTTTCATGTTTTCTATTTTACAATAATATCTGTGTCAAATAAAAAAAAGCGTCAACAACGAAACTATACATTTGATCTGTTGAAAATTATTCTTGCTTTTTTAGTCGTAAATATTCATATCCGAGTCGTTTCTCGCAGCAAAGCAAATTTACTTGAATCTTACGGGTATTACGCCGTTCCTTTGTTTATGACTCTCTCCTTTTTTTTTATGAGTAAATACTTTTCCCAATTAAAATTATCTTTTTCAGTCGTTTTATTAAGAATAAAACGATTAATTTTACCGCTTATTTTTTGGTCAGGAATCGGATTTTTATTAAATCCAAAATTAATTAATATCAGAAATATTTTTCTTCAATTGATGACCGGTAAAGTAGTTGACACGCCTATTTACTATTTAAATCTATTGATACTTTTCACTTTTATTTTTTGGTTAATTACTTATTTGCCCCCAAAATTTCGGTTGCCGCTACATGTCATCATTATCATTCTTGCTTTTGTTTTTGATTATTCAAGAATTAGTTACAATTTTTTTAATCCAATGATTGCCGAAATCAAAAGATCCTATGGACAAATTGACGAACTGATAAAATATGCTTCTTTAGGCATACTATTCGGAATTTTAAATAATCAAAATAAAAAAAGAATTATTCTTTTTGGTCTTGCCGGGTCGACATTATTATTGTTAAATTTATTCAAATTTCCTCAACCGGCTGGATTTAATTATTCAGGAATTAAATATTTTTTGGGTACAATTTTTGTTTTATCTTACGCCTTATTACTTGGCTCGATAAATATTTCACCAAAAACCAATAAAGTTATCGGTATATTCGGAAGTTATTCCTTTGGAGTCTATTTAATCCATATAATATTCTTTGAAGTATTATTTCGCGCTTTTCCAGGTATAAAAGGTTTTAATACTTTATTTCCATTTCAATTTTTATTTATTTACACGATGGGTTGTTATCTATTTTGTTTTCTCTTTGATTTTTTAACTCAAAAAAAGTTTTCTTTTTTGGTTAAATAATTTTTTAATAATTTTTTTCTTGAAAACAGTCAATGGTTGATTCACTGATTGATAAAGCAAAACATTCAAAACAACCGTTTATCCAATGACTCTTGTAAAATACTTCAGTTTTTTTTGAAGAGGCAATATCTTTTTTACAAAAAGGGCAATTATATTGTAATTGAATTTTTTGGATTTTTTTATACATTAATTATCACCCGTACTAAGTATAGTCTTTATAATGGAACTTGTCCAGGATTGAGTTCTGCAGATTAAAACTTTTTCAACAAACTTGCTGTAATAAAACAGCGGGTTTAATTTAGTTACGTAAAAATCAAAAAATTCTTTAGACAGCTGGCGGTGTATCTGCTGGTGGTGTTTGAGGTGTCTCGGTTGGTGTCGGTTCTTTTGGCGCGTCTGGCGTTGGTGGAACCTCAGGTGTGGTCGGTTCGGTTGGTGGTGGCATCACCGGTGGTGTCGGCTGAGCTGGATTCGGATTCTGTGTGTCGTCCATAGGTTTATAATATTTAAACTAATAATAAATTCAGCATAACAAAAATTATTATTAATGTAAATGTTTTTAATATTGCACTTGCAAACTTTAAAATTCATGGTATATATGTAATAGACAGTTATTTAACTTATGATCGATACAGATTCACTCTATTCAAATCAACAAGGCGGGAGTAAAAACAAAAAGGTAACAATTGTTGTTTTTATTATTATTGTTGCTGCCGTGCTTGGAGGCATATTATTGCTTCGACAACCTAAAGAAATGGAACAGACAAAGGACGTCATTATTAAAAATAAAGAGCCCTCTCCAACAGAAAAACCAGAGATTGATAAAAAATCTGTAAAGATTCAGGTAGTAAATGGTACTGGTACTCCCGGTCAAGCAGGTGCTACTGTTGAAGCTCTTAAAAATGCCGGATATGATTCCGATAATATTAAAACCGTTAATGCGGAAGAATTCAATAATACAACCACAACCATAACTGTAAAGGACGGTTTTGATGACGTTGCAAGTGATATTAAAGATGCTTTAAAAACGACTTTTGATGAGATTAAAATCGATTCCACGAATCTTGATAAGAATAGTGAGTTTGACATTATTGTTACTACAGGTGGAAAAAAATTTGAAGAAGTAACGCCTACGCCGGCAATTACAACTTCTCAAAGTCCTACACCTAGTCCAACCATAACAACCACTCCAACTCCAACTCCTGCTCCAACTTAAAGCCCAACTCCTACACCCTAAAATTTGATATAATTTCAAGATCAACCAGAGGTACCCAAGTGGCCAACGGGGGCAGACTGTAAATCTGCTGGGTTTTCCCTTCGGAGGTTCGAATCCTCCCCTCTGGACTTTGTATAGGCAAACTTAAAAAGTGGTATTTTAGATTGTCAAACAAACCTTCTTGGGTTCGAACCTTTATTAACAACATCCTCCTCCTGGCTTACAATCACCATTCTTTCTTAATGATTTAACATAGGCATCAAAATCTTCTGATTTCCTTGGAGAAAATATATGGGGAAATGCTTCTTTAAATCCATCAATTGCGCTTTTTATACAATACAAAAAACACTTTTTTATCTTATCCACAACATCCTCCTTGTTGAGGTTTAACAAAGGGAATATTTATACCTTTACTAATATTATCAACTAAATAAGAAATAAGATTTTGAACTGATTGCTGCGTTTTTATAAGAGCTTGAATCTTTTTGTTTTTTGATAACTTATTATTTAAATCTCGTGCTTTTTGCTCAACTTCTTTTAATCCATCAAACCCGCCCTGTTGAAATATTGAATAAGTTCTTTGCGCTTCCTGATAGTCAGCAAGCAATTTCTTTGCTTCGCTGTCACTTTCAAAATCATTAAGCGCTTTTTTATAGGCCACCATCTCTTCTGCCTTTTTTAAGACTTCAACATATTCCTTGGTTTTTGACTCAATCGTTTGAATATTCATAATATTATGAACAACCTTTTTTGGGACTAAAATCTGTCCCAATAATAATTTGTAATTGGTTTTTTATTTTACCTTATTTTTTCCATACAACAAATAACCGGCTTCCCTCAATTTATCTTTCCCCATAAGATCATCAACTAATAATGGTAATGTGACAATGGGAGCGGTAAATCGTTTTCTCATAACCTTAAGATATTTTTCTTGCATTGATTTTCGTTTTCTCAAATAATCATTAGAGATCGATGATTCAGGGAGAATGAGATTGGCAACAATTAAAGTTGTTTTAATCTTGATTGATTGAAGTTCATCCATTGCTCTTGACGCTTCCTCAATAGGTGTTGATTCCGGATACATGACAAAACTAAAGGTTGTTTTTTCCGGATCTTGTAATAGATCAATGACCTCTTTGAAATGAGACTTAGTTTTCTTATCAACTTTCGTTTCTCCTGTTGTTGTGAATGTTTTGATTTCCAGCTGTTTATTCCAGTCAACCGGAAGTTCAAGCAATCGCAATGTGTGTCCTGTAGGAGCTGTGTCAAAAACGATAACCTCGAAGTCTTTACAAGCAATAAACTCGATAAATTTTTCAAATATTGCCATTTCTTCAGTACATGGCGAGTTAAGCTCTTCCTCAATTGCAATTATTCGTTCTTTGTCATATTTTTTTCTTGCTTCCTTCAAAATATTTTCTTTGTATTCCTCAGTTGCGGCTTTTGCGTCAATATGAGTAAACCACAGGTTTTTTTCTCCTTTCAAAAGGGTAGGTTTATCGGTCACTTCCTGATCAAAAACTTGTTTTAAATGAGAGGCAGGGTCGGTTGTCAAAAGAAGGGTTTTATAACCTTCTTGTGCGGTCCATTGTGCGGTGGATGCTGAAACTGACGTTTTCCCTACCCCGCCTTTTCCAGCAAAAAATATAAGGCGTTTATTATCTTTTTGCGGTGTCAATAGTTTACGTATCTTGTTATTTATTTGAGGATAAATATTAGATGATGTTGCTTTATCCGCCGTCACTTTTTTAAATGCATAATCTGACAAGAGAAGTGGAGTATCGTATAGTTTTTGACCAATCATCCTTAAAAGTCCTACTCCTTTTATCTCACCAGATGCCAACTCAATAACTTTCGCAAGAATTTTAAACTCTTGCCTGATTGATTGTAAAAATTGTTGTTGTTTGATGAAACGAGCCAACATAAATGGATTATCACATACCTCTTGGGGATAAACACCATTGATGATTATTTCTTTTGAATTTATACCAAGCTTTGTTAACTCGTGAATTGAACGTTTTGCTTCATATATGGGAGTAGCCTCAGGATGTAAAACAAATACAAATGTTGTCATTTTAGGATCTCGTATGGTAGAGATAGCTCGGTCAAATTTTTCTTTTGATTCTGTAAGTGCTGCCGCTGGACCAATACAAGTTTGTCCACCAGTTCCATCTTTAGCGGCTTTTTCTATCACTCCGCTCCACTGAACTGGTAATTCCAAAAGTCGAAGAGTATGACCAGTTGGTGCAGTATCAAAAATAACGATATCAAATTTTCCATCCTGAACAAAGTCGGTGAAGCGATCAAATGAAGCCATTTCGGCAGTGCAGGGCGAACTTAATTGTTCCTCAAGTACCTTAAAGCTTTCAGCAGGAATAAGACCTCGAAGAGGTGATAGTGTTTTTTCTTTATACTCATTAGTCGCAATATCTGGATCCAACTCCATTGCTGATAAGTTTTTAACATTGGTAATTGGAGTAATTTTGTGGCCGATAGACTGTTCAAAAACATCAGCCAAATTTGAAGCGGGATCTGTGGTAATAATCAGTGTTTTTTTACCAAGTTCTGCGAAGTGGATTGCAGTGGCACAAGACATTGTTGTCTTCCCAACCCCACCTTTACCTGAAAAAAAATAAAACCTCGTTTTCATATTGCTATTTTTTAATAAAACTATTAAATTCTTCCTTAGTCGGATAACTCCCTGTTTTGACTACAATACCATTGACCGTTGTTATAGGAAGAACCTTTAATTGTTGTTTTTGAATGAGTTTAATAACTTCCGGATTGTCTTTAAATTTTTCAGGACTTTGAGTGATGATATATCGTTCAATGTCATGTCCTGATTTTTTTAAATCTGCAAATAATTCTGTAAACTCGATCAATGTTTTATCAGGATTCGGTCCACATACACCAGAGGAACAACACATCGGAGGATCATATATGATTATTTTTTTGTTCATATTTTTTTTGGTAATGCACAACAGATATCATGCTCGGAGCATGGTTTATCTTTAATATTTATAACAGCAAACTCTTTGATAAATGTTTTTTCAAGTTTTTTAAAGAGATCTTTATTTAAAGAGCAATGAACCCACGATCCAACTTTGCGATCAATAATGAGTCCTGCCTCTCGAAGTTTGTTTAAATGATGAGAAACTAATGATTGCTCAAGATTTAATTCTTCAGCAATCCTACAAACACACTCTTCTCCCCTCATAAGATGCTTAATAATCTTGTACTTACTTTCATCTGCTAATAGTTTGAAAAGTTGTGGTAGTTCCATAGATATGAATGATTATTCATATCTTAAAGAAAGAAAAGTAAAATGTCAAGAGGAATAAATTTGCTAAATTTGTTCGTAAAAAGTTCTAGCATTCTCACTGTAAACAGGAAATTTACAGTGTAAACCACCAGTCTGGACACTTCATGGTCAGACTGAAATAATCTTAAAGTAGTATAATTTCTTATAAAATAATGCCAAAACCAAAAAAGATTGTTATCGTCGATGTAATCAATCCTTATCAAAAAATAGAAGATGCGACAAAAAATCTTGAAGAGATAAAATCTCTGGTCTCGACGTATCATGGTATTGATGTGGTTGATGTGATCCAGCACCGCACCCGCCCAGACAAAGCAACCTTCATTGGTAAAGGCAAAGTAGAAGAATTGGTAGGTATCGTCAATAAACAAAAGATTGACATTGTTGTCATTAACGCAATTGTTAACCCGAGTGTTTTATTTAATCTCACCCAATATTTATGGAATGATCATCCCGATATTCAAGTCTGGGATCGGGTTGATCTTATCTTAAATATTTTTGATAAACACGCCCACACCGCCGAAGCTAAACTACAAATTGAATTAGCTCGAATGTTTCACATGGGACCGAGAATCTACAATCTTGGTCTAACATATTTTTCCCGTCAAGGAGGGGGTGGTACCAGCACAAAGGGGCAAGGTGAAACTAATATTGAGATAATGAAACGTCATTGGCGAACTCAAATAAAAATTAAAAGGGACGAGCTTAAAGAATTATCAATTCAACATCAATTACAAATTGAAAGAAGGAAATTTAATAATATTCAAAGTATTTCGATCGTTGGCTATACCAATGCTGGAAAGACTTCTTTATTTAATTATCTAACAAAACGAAATAAAATAGTTGAGAATGCCTTATTTGTGACTTTGGATAGTGTTACCGGAAAGCTTTATCTACCAACACTAAAAAAGGAAGTAACTATTACTGACACGATTGGTTTTATAAAAGATCTGCCGACCTCACTGATTGAATCGTTTAAATCAACCTTGCTTGAATCGATAAACGCTGATTTAATTCTGCAAGTAATTGATATCAAAGATCCTGAAATGGATCAAAAAATAAATGTAGTTAGTAAAATTTTAAGAGAACTGAAGGTCCATTCCAAAAAAATAATTTATGTATTTAATAAAATTGATGCCTTTGAAGGAGATGGAGAAGAATTATTAAAAAAAATTAACGATGTATATATTTCTTATTCACCTCAGTTTATTTCGGTCACTACAGACTACGGGATTAAGAAATTATTAATTCAAATAGAAAAACAGTTGATCTCATAAATTTGATAAAATAAGCTCAAACCTATGACACAAAGACCTGATGTTTTTGAATTTGTCTCCTATAAGGTTTGCTCGGACAAAAAAACAATTGATTTTAATTATAAAATCAACCAGTTGAGTCTGACCGAAAAAATTATTTTACCTGACGAGATTCCTACGTCTTTTGAAGATAAATTAGTTAATAAAGTTTTGGAAAGTCTTCACTTAATTTTAGGAATAACTTATTTCAAGATGTACTGTCCAAAAAAAATCATTATTCCTTATTCTGTATCCAAAGCTCAAGCTGATTTTTGGAATACTGTTTATACAAAAGGATTGGGAGAGTTTTTTTACAAAAACAAGATTGATTTTAGAAATTTAATAAATTTCCCATATTTGGATAGGCCAAACATACAACCGCGTCAGTTGGATGAGGCTAAAAAAAACAGGTTTTTAGTTGGAATAGGGGGTGGTAAAGATTCTATCGTAGCTGTTGAACAGCTTAAAAAACAAAAAAAAGAAATTGTCGGATTTATTCTTGACTCTCAAGATAGTCTTCCGTCGGTTCAAATTGACGTCGCTAAAACAATGGAAATAGACTATTTTATTGTCAAAAGGCAATTGGATCGCCAACTGTTTGATTTGAAATCTGTTTATAACGGTCATATTCCAATCACGGCTATTTACAGTTTTATAGCTTTGTTGTTAGCCGTAATTTATGACTATTCTTCTATTATTATTCCCAACGGAAAAAGTTCTAACTCCGGTAATGTTAATTATTTAGGAATGGAAGTTAATCACCAATGGAGTAAATCGGAAGAGTTTGAAAAACTTTTCCAAGAATATGTAAAACAATATATTACTTCAAATATAGATTATTTTTCGTGCCTTAGGTCTTATTCAGAAATGGAAATAGCTAAGCTATTTTCTTCTCATAAAAAATACTTTTCCGTTTTTTCAAGCTGTAATAGGAATTTCAAGATAAAAGGAAACGTCAATCAAAAAAGATGGTGCGGTCAATGTCCTAAATGCGCCTTTGTTTTTATTATTTTAGCGGCTAATTTATCTAAAAAAGAAGTCGTCGGAATTTTTGATAAAAATTTACTTGACTATCCCCAATTAATTCCTTTATATCAAGACCTTATTGGAAAAGGCAAAGCGAAACCTTTTGATTGTGTTGGCACATTTGAAGAATCAATTGAAGCCTTTGAGATGATTAAAAATAAAGGTGAATTTGCTGATGATTTGGTGATGAAAGCAATTAAATAAATTATATGACCCTTCGGGTCATAGTGAGCGAAGTCGAACTATGAAAATCGATCAGTTAAAAAAATATAAAAAAATCCTTATTTTAGGTTATGGCAAAGAAGGACAAGCAACAGAAAGATTTTTAAAGAAGTTTGTGCCTATGGCTGAAGTAGGTATAGCTGACAAAAAATACGATTTTAATTATCTTAATGAACAAAAAAAATATGACCTTATAATTCGCTCTCCAGGAATTCCCAAGAATTTAATTACTAAGCCTTATACAACAGCCACTAATATTTTTTTAGCTAATATCAATAATATTGTTATCGGAGTGACCGGAACTAAGGGTAAAAGTACTACCGTCAGCTTAATCTACTCAATCCTTAAACAAGCCGGTAAAACGGTTCATTTGATTGGTAATATCGGCAAGCCAATGTTGGATACAATGTTAAAAGAAATCGGGAAAGAAGATATTTTTGTTTGCGAGTTTTCCAGCTATCAATTAGATGATATTAAATATTCTCCTAATATTGCTGTTGTTTTGGATCTTTTTCCAGAACACATGAATTATCATGGCGATGTTAAAAACTATTATAACGCCAAAAAAAATATCATTACTCGGGTAAATGCTGATGATTATTTTATCTATAATCCTAAATTTAGTGAATTAAAATTTTGGGCCAAAAATTCAATCTGTAAGACGATTCCTTTTGAACAAAGTATGCCGATAAAAAACGAGGGTATTCCTTTGATTGGGGAGCATAATAGAGAAAATATAAAAGCCGCCATTACAGTAGCTCACTTACTTAATATAGACAATAACACCATAGTCGACGCTATTAAAAAATTTAAACCTTTGCCACACCGATTACAAATGGTAGGTAAATTTAAAGAAATTATTTTTTATGACGATGCTATATCTACTACTCCCCAGTCAACAATTCTTGCTATTGAAAGTTTGAAGAATGTTGGAACAATTTTTCTTGGCGGTGAGGATAGAGGTTATGATTTTAATAAAATGGTTGAAGTAATTATTGATTACAAAATACCAAATATAGTTTTGTTTCCTGATACTGGTAAAAAATTATTTAAATTAATTGAATCTAAAAAAGTAAAGGGATTACGTTTGTTAAAAACTAAAAGTATGGAAGAAGCTGTTAAATTTGCATATAGATATACTCCTCAAGATAAAATTTGCTTGTTATCAAACGCTTCCCCAAGCTACAGCCTTTGGAAAAATTTTGAGGAAAAGGGAGATCTATTTCAGTTTTTTGTCAAGAAATATCAATTTTAAAAATCTCCATTCCTTCTTTGACCGGTTGATCGACTTTCATACCGACGTCATCGCCTTTTTTAACCGAAGGAATATTTTGGTGTTCTTTTTGAATTGAGGTGACTTCCTGTTGAAATATTTCTTTTCCATTTTTGACAAACTTTATTTTGTCACCAACCGAAAGTTTAGATTCAAAGACAATGGCGGCCACTCCAATTTTATTAAAATAGTGTTTTACTTTACCAACTCTTTTATTTGCCATATTTATCATCACCCCCCATATCTACTTTAATATCATATCAAATTTAGTACCCCATTCCCCCCATTCCTGGCATTCCGCCACCACCCATAGGTGCAGCTGGAGGATTTTTCTCCGGTAAATCAGCCACTAATGCTTCAGTTGTCAACACCATTGTGGCAACCGAGACGGCGTTTTCAACAGCCGTTCTAACTACTTTTAATGGGTCAATAATTCCTGCTTTTATCATATCGATCGTTTCAGCCGAGGCCGTTGACTCGGTTTTCAAAATATCAAAACCTTGTCCCTTAGCACTGGCTGACCGGGCCTTGGCAATTAACTCACCCGGATTTAATCCGCCATTTTCCATCAGTTTTGTAAATGGTGATTCAATTG
>Ga0315273_10001768_pt1 | contig 24920 bp, 8 predicted proteins | sample YL17G02_0_MG_FD_205753 | JGI IMG/M metagenome (GOLD analysis project Ga0315273, IMG submission 205753) | Sediment microbial communities from Yellowstone Lake, YNP, Wyoming, USA - YL17G02_0 | ecosystem: Environmental > Aquatic > Freshwater > Lake > Sediment | place: USA: Wyoming | collected... | reverse complement strand
ACAATGTGTTTATTGGTTATAAGGCAGGTAGCGATGAAGATGCATCGAATATTCTGCGTATCGAAAACTCCGCTGCTTCCAATTCACTTGTTTATGGCGACTTCTCAAAAGACTTTGTTTACATCCACGATTATTTGGGAATCGGCGACAGTATTACTGCTTCGCCGTCGTATACTTTAGCGGTTGATGGCACAGCATCAATTTCCGGATTAAGTTATTTTGATGCATCGGTTCGCAGCTTTGGCGGATATTATGCGAGCGGAAGTTCCGAATTCGACAATACGGTTTCAATATCCAATGCATTGACTGTTGGCGGCAGCGCATCATCGAGTTTTGCGGGTCCGGTTTCAATGTCCAGTGATTTACATGCTGGAGAATTGTGGGTTGATGATTCAAGCGGGAATATAGGGATTGGAACGACGACGCCGGGGTATGCTTTAGATGTTATGGGTAATATTAATATTGGTGGGAATGATATTAATGGTGCCTATGGATTACAATTCGTAAATCATTCTGGCGAGGGTCTTTTTAAGCCGGCGAATAGTTATGATATGTATTGGCGCGCCGCAGGTGCAAATTCAAGAATTATTATCGGTGATTCAACTAATAGGTTTTCTATCGCTCATACTGCAACCGGAATGAGTGATGGAACCGAATTATTTGCCGTTCTCGGAACTGGTTATGTCGGCATCGGCAATACTAACCCAACCTACCCACTCGAAGTTGCCGGCAACATTCTTGCCTCATCCTCTTATATGACCGGTGGCTACTACGCAAGTGGTTCTTCTGAATTCGACAGCACGGTTTCGATTTCTGGCGGGCTGACTATGGGTACGGCAACTGCTTCGTTTGGCGGTGGAGTTACGATTGGGCGAGACTTAAATGTTCAATCCGGAAAATTGTTTGTTGATTACAGCAATGGTTATGTGGGAATCGGTACGACGACACCGATATATCAATTATCTGTTGATGGAACAGCTTCAATCTCGGGAGCGCTTTACTTGGGAGATAGCAATCTATTTTTAGGGGTCGGAACCAATAATGCTCTTTTACTTAACGATACTTCGGGAACACCCATAAATAATACTGTTGTGGGTTATCAGGCTGGATACAATACGGCAACTCAGTCTTACAACACCCTCGTGGGCTATCAGGCAGGTTATAATGCGTCCTCAAGTTATAATACTTATATGGGCTATCAGGCAGGATACGGAAACGGCGGATTTATGACCGGAACGGATAATATTTTAATCGGCTATCAGGCGGGATATAACAAGGCCAGTGGAAGTTACAATACAATGATTGGTAGTATAGCTGGAGCACAGAGCGATGATGGTAGCAATAATACTTTTATTGGTTATGGTACGGGAGACACAAATTCAGGAGGCAGTAATACAATTATTGGTTTTAATGCAGGCGGGGCGAGCGGAGGAGGAGCTCTGTCGGGAAGCTCTAATACATTTATCGGTGCGATTGCTGGAGGAAAAAATACTTCAGGGGGCACCAACCTTTTTATTGGCAGTAGCGCAGGAGGAGAAATGAGAACGGGTAGTTATAATACGTTTTTAGGTCCATCTGCCGGAAGCAATATCACGACCGGGAGCAATAATACAATAATCGGTTACCAGGCCGGTTTTAATGCCGGAAGCAGTAGCAATATCTTTATTGGTAATCAAGCCGGTTACAACGATGGAGATATTGGTAATCATTTAATCATTGAAAATTCCAATGCCTCCATCTCCTTAATCTACGGCGACTTTTCCAGTGATTTTGTTTCTATATCAACCAGTTTGTTCACCGACACATTTGAAGCAAAAACCGCATCGATTGGCGGCAATATTACGGTTTCCGGCACAGCAACTTCTTCATTCGTTGGCCCGGTTTCAATGTCCGATGATTTGCATGTTGGAGAATTGTGGGTTGATGATTCAAGTGGTTATGTGGGGATTGGGACGACAAATCCAACATACGAATTAACCGTGAACGGAGGGATAAGGATTTATGGCGATTCAGTTCTTTCATTCGATGATGGTTCAAGTTCGATTTTTGGCAATGGTTTAAACCAGGGCGGTGATTATCTCAGTTTTTGGACTGCATGGACACGACAGATGTTTCTTAATAATTCCGGTTATCTTAGTATTGGCAATAATGTATATCCTGATCAAAAACTTACAGTCGGCGGTAACATTCTTGCTTCGTCTTCATATATGACCGGCGGATTCTTCGCGAGCGGTTCTTCTGAATTCGATAATACAGTTTCAATATCCAATGATTTCAGTGTTTATGGAGATGACGTCCTATTTAAAACAACATCAAATAAAGAAGGTTCATTCATTATTGCCACATCAGGCTGGACCAGCGGTGATGATTACGGAACACTATTTGAAGTAGACACCAATACATCTTCAGTTTCAATCAACGGTGACCTTTCGGTATTCAAGAACTTCAATGTTGCTTCGGGCGCAGTACAGCACGATTATTCTTCGGGAATAACATATATTGATTCCCTGAATATGGGAGCGATGTCATTTGATACTGACGCAGGAATTGTGACCTGGGTGGATTTACCCGTAGCCACAATCGGCGTAGGCATCACCGAGAGTTATGTTGCGCGATTGGACGGGAACGCGATGATAAGTGCTTACGGCCTCACCGACGGCTCGGGCGGCCTCACGGATTTAGGCGTAGGAATAGGTACAACTACACCCACCACAGCTTTCTCCGTAGTGGGTACGGCATCAATATCTGATGATTTATGGGCATCAGGAGCATTTCAATTCGGCGGAGGCGAATCAACAACCACACTTAGTTATTCAAGATTAGGAATAGGTACAACAGGAGCGAATCATGCATTATCCAATGCCGAGGACCTTTTAATATCCGGAAAACTGGAAGTGGACGGAACTGCATATTTTGACTCCACTGCTTCCATCGGCGGAACTTTAATCCTGGATAATTACATGGATTTCGAACCCTTGGCAACACCATCGCCAACCGGCGGAGCATTATTCAATTACACAGACGACGGTTCATTGTGGTACTTCAATGCAATTGCCAATGATTGGTATGATTTAGCCGAAACCGGAGCAGGAGGCGCAGGAACACCGGGTGGCTCTACCAATCAATTTCAATACAATGCCGGTGGAGGAAGTTTTAACGGAGGAGCAGAATTGGTTTACGGAGGTTCAGGTATAATGATTTCTTCCGCATCCTGGGGCATTTCCGGGACGAGTTGGAAATTGGATGCAACTGCCTCAATCTCAAGTACTTTAAGTGTTGACGATAATTATCAAATTGCCGGAAGTACGGTTTTGGATACAAGCGATACAAGTAATTTATTTGTGGGACTTCTTACGGGCACGACTACGACCGGAAGCTATAATACTTTTGTTGGTTATGAGGCAGGTCGATATACATTAGATGTAGACGCCACTGAAAATGTATTTATTGGTTATCAGGCTGGCCAAAATTCGACTGCAAAAGAAAGTGTCGCGATTGGTTCTAATGCCTTAGGCGATGGTCAAAACATTGGAGATTATAATATTGCCATTGGTAAAAATGCTCTTAGAGCCGCCACAACCGCCGCAAGCAACGTTGCTGTTGGCACGGACGCTCTTTGGAGTTTAACCACAGGAACTACAAATATTGCTATTGGCAGATATGCTCTCTATTATGACCAAACTGGAGATAGCAATGTTGCTATCGGAGTTCAAGCCCTTTATCATGCCTTCTCTGGCGCTGCAAACGAAAATTATTATAATACAGTACTCGGAACTCAGGCCGGAAATAATACGGTTAGTGAGTCATATAATACTTTTCTTGGTTACCAGGCCGGTTATCAGGCAAGTTCTTCGCATAATTTTTATGGCGGGTACCAAGCAGGTTATGGCAGTTATGGAACAACACTTGGACAAGGCGGTTCTAACGTAGCGATTGGTGATAGTGCCGGGTACACGCTGTCCAGTCAAAGCTATAATGTGTTTATTGGCGCAGACGCAGGACGCGAATCCGATGAGGGAAGCGGCAATACTTTTATTGGGCGTGAAGCAGGAAGGATTGAGAGCGGCGTAGGCCTTACCTTTGTCGGTTATCAAGCCGGGCGGTTTGCTGTTTCCGGAAATCAGAATACATTTTTGGGCAGCGCCGCCGGACAGTTTTCAACAACCGGACAGCAAAATACTTTCCTCGGATATGCTGCGGGAAATGTGGCCGGAGCTGGTTCAGCTAATGTTTACATCGGTAATGCCGCCGGAGGTAGCGCCGTAGGATCTGGCAATGTTTATATTGGCTTTGATGCTGGGATGGAGAACAATGAGGGGTCTAGTAATGTATTCATTGGCAAGGAGGCCGGTAAATACGAAGATGCTTCAAATATTTTAATTATCGAAAACTCTACTTCTTCAACTTCCTTAATCTACGGTGACTTCTCCAGTGATAGGTTTGGCGTAAATACCGATTACTTGAGCCATACATTTAATGTCGGCGGAAATGCCTCAATATCTGGAGAATTGGTTGTTGGCGGTAGCGCTTCGTCTTCATTTGTTGGCCCGGTTTCAATGTCCAGTGATTTACATGTCGGAGAGTTATGGGTTGATGATTCAAGTGATCATATGGGCTTTAAAGGAATAAATGATAATTTTACGGTTTATTTTGCGAGTGATATTGGCGCACTCTACACTATTCAGTCATATGCAGGATTTTATGCAGCTGACACTAATGCAGAGTCAGCATTTACCAGCGCCTGGGGTTCTGCAAGCAATTATTGGGGAATCGGGCCATTATCTACTTCCGCAGACAATACCATTAGAATAGGAAATGCCGACAGCAATAGCGGGGCCTGGTCCGCAACTCAAAATTTAAATTTGGTCATTGGTGGGAATATGGGCATTGGTAATACTGTCCCGGACCAAAAACTTACCGTTGCCGGCAACATCCTTGCCTCGTCCTCATATATGACTGGCGGCTACTATGCATCCGGAGCAAGTGAATTTGATAGCACGGTTTCAATCTCCAATGCATTGACTGTCGGTGGTTCGGCATCCTCATCATTTAAAGGGCCAGTTTCAATGTCCAGTGATTTGGACGTAGCCGGCGGAACATTATTTGTTGATGATTCAAGTGGATTAGTAAAAACCAATAAGGTTTCTGACAATTCTATAAATGAAATTGGTTTAAATATAGGCAGATCAGGGGGAAATAATGGATCAGCAGACCAAAGGGGTGTTGGTTTAGTTTTTCAAGATGCCGACAATCAAACGCTTACCTCGGGAATTGCCGGAATTCGTAAGAACCCAGGAAGTAATACTGATGGAGAATTAGCCTTTTTCACGAGTGATGTTAGTTTTCCGACCACTTTTGCGGAGTTGAGCGAACGAATGAGAATTGATTATGTGGGTAAAGTCGGAATCGGCAACACTGCTCCGGACCAATTTCTTACTGTTGCCGGCAATATCCTCGCCTCATCCTCATACATGACCGGCGGTTTCTTTGCGAGTGGTTCAAGTGAATTCGATAACACGGTTTCAATATCAGGAGCAACAACACTGCGAGGAGTAGCTTATACTTGGCCAACAGCAGACGGAGGCGGAGGTACAGTATTATCAACCAGCGGCGGCGGCGCATTAAGCTGGGCATCGGCTTTGACAACTTCGGTATCCAGCGACCTTTCTGTTGGCGACAGCTTATTCTACGTCAATACCGGCTCTTCTTCGGTACAGTTCGGCAATACTGGTTCAGTATCATTTAATGGTCCGGTTTCAATGTCCAGCGATTTACATGTCGGAGAGTTATGGGTTGATGATTCAAGCGGGAGAGTGGGAATTGGGACAACAGATACATCAAATTATGTATTATCTGTTTCTGGCGACATACATGTTTCGACTAATATCTATGCAGAAAACATTATTCAATCAGATAGGTTTACCGCCGGCGATGGCGCTGTTGGCGATGCAGCATATAAGTTTAACAATGATGGCGATACCGGAATATGGATGCCTGCCGTTGGTTCATTGGGACTAACTGTTGGTGGTACAGATAGATTACGTATAAATTCTTCCGGTTATGTCGGTATTGGCACTTCTTCTCCCGACGCAGCCCTCGATGTTAATGGTCAAATCATTGCCTCCAGCGCGTTCTTCGGAGATTTAGCAACTCCTTCGCCAACAACCGGTACATTATATAGAGATTCCGGTGATAATGCTTTATATTATTACGACGGCAATGGCTGGCAGAATTTGGCAAGTCCGTCATCAACAGGCGGTGGAACAGCTGATGGCGCCCAATACTTATTCCAATACAGTAATGGTTCCGGTGGTTTTGTCGGAGCAAGCAATCTGGTTTACAGCGCCGGTGGTTTTGTGGGAATCGGCGACAGCGTGCCAGGGTATACATTATCGGTAGACGGCACGGCATCAATTTCCGGCAAGCTTAATCTTGAAGACAATTTAAGTAATATGATTATTGGCGAAGGCGCAGGAAACGCGATTACAACCGGTGATAGCAATGTCTTTTTAGGTGCGGGCGCCGGTCAAACTTTAGCAACAAGAAGCTACAATGTGTTTATCGGAATGCAGGCAGGAGAATTGAGTGATGATGGGGAAAGTAATGTTTTAATTGGTTTTCAGGCGGGTCGGTATAATGCTGAATCAGAAATTATTGCTATTGGTACTAGTGCTGGTTGGGCTAATGCCGGGCACGGAAATATTTTTGTCGGTACAGGTGCGGGCAACGCCAATACATTTGGCAATTATAATACCTTTATTGGAGACGATGCGGGTGCTTCAAATATTGCCGGAGTGGAAAATTCCTATTTTGGCGCTGGCACAGGAAGGTATAAAACTGGAGGAAGTTATAATGCATTTTATGGCAGTGGGGCCGGTTACATGGCGGGTGCAGTTAATAAAAGTACCTACATCGGAAACGAGGCGGGTTATTCCGCTGATGGTTCTGATAATGTGTTTCTCGGTTATCGGGCTGGTTATGACGAAGACGCATCGAATATTTTACGCATCGAAAACTCCGCAGCCTCCACTTCTCTTATTTACGGCGATTTCTCCAGTGACAGATTGGGCGTAAATACCGATTACTTAAGCCACACATTTAATGTCGGAGGAAATGCATCGATTTCCGGAGAATTAGTTGTCGGCGGTTCGGCGTCGTCATCATTTGCCGGTCCGGTTTCAATGTCTGATGATTTGCATGTTGGAGAGTTATGGGTTGATGATTCAAGCGGGAGGGTGGGGATTGGGATAATGGAACCAAGATACGAACTTGATGTTGTGGGTATGGGGTCGTTTATGGCTGGCCCCTGGGATGCGATTATGATTAATAATGATAGCAACGGCAACGTGGGAGTGATTTCAACCTATCCCGATGGAATAAATTATTCTGCAACGAATAATTCTAATACGCGACTCACTAATACACAAAATATAGGTATTATTGTTAAAGATTCCACTGGTTATGTTGGTATTTTGAACGCATACCCAAGTACCAATCTTGAAGTTGCCGGCAACATTCTTGCTTCATCTTCATATATGACCGGCGGGTATTATGCATCAGGCAGTTCCGAATTCGATAATATAGTTTCGGTTTCCAGTTCCATTGATTTTGGCCAGGGCGCAACCCCCTCGGCAGTAACCGGTAGATTATTCCGTAATGTTGATGACAATAATCTCTGGTATTACAACGGCAGTCAGTGGTTCGACTTGGTTTCCAGCGCATCCGGAGGCGGAACGCTCGATGGCATAGGCGCAGCGGGGTATATTGCTTATTGGTCAGACGCAGATACCCTAACTTACGACAATACCAGTTTTTACTGGGATGCAGGCAATAATGAATTAGGAATTGACGATGGTGACCCGTCTTACGGTTTATCTGTTGGCGGCACAGCTTCGATTTCCGGTAATTTCTATTTTGGTGATACATTATTGGTCGGTAATGTCTTGGGCAATGGTGTTTCCATTGGCGGAGATTTGTCCGTTGATTCTGCTGATGGTTTATTATGGATTGATTCCAGTTCTAATTACATTACCATGGGTAAGGCAGGTTCCGATGTCTATATTGGCCAGGCAGCTCCTGATTCGGTTAATTTGATTATTGATGGTACGGGCAGCGTTGGAATTGGCGACACTTCTCCAGGATATAGATTATCGGTTGACGGAACCGCATCGGTTTCCGGCGCAGCCTATTTCCCAATGACTCCAAGCGTTACTGATTTGCGCACCGATTCTAATGGTATGCTCATTGACGGTGCCTCTGATGAGAGGCTGAAGAAAAACATCACCGATATTGATGGTGCCTTAGGTAAGCTGTTGTCTTTAAGGGGAGTATCCTTTAATTGGAAGACTCCGCAAGAAGGCGGTTTTTACGGAACAATGGATGGTTCGATTACTAATTTTGGCTTTATTGGTCAGGAAGTTGCCAGCAGTGCTATTCCGGAAATGGCCTATACTTTTACTTCTGGTGAATACGATATTTACGCAGTTAAAAATACAGACATGATTGCTTTGGTGGTTGAGGGCATGAAAGATATTGTCGGTATTATCAATATGAGCGAGGCTCCGGCAAGTTCTTCATCTTTGACTATCGATTATTTGGGAAATGTCGGAGTAAGCAATGATTTAATGGTTAGCGGCAGCATGGATTTAACCGGCGACATGACTATTTCTTCCTTGGCTTCGAGTTCTAATGCCTATGTTTATGTCGATACCGAAGGAAAACTGCACGCAGGCGATGCTTATCCGGATTTGGCCGAATATATGCCGCTTACTTCGGAAAGTTTTGAGGCCGGAGATTTGGTAACTGCCAGACCGGCAACCGCTGAAGAAATTGCCAGCGGATTAACCAATGAGCCATTTATCGGGGTTAAGGCAACAGTTTCTTACGACCAAAATCTGTTGGGAATTGTTTCCTATTCCGATGTTCCTGCTTTAGGCACCAAGCTCAACGATAATTATCTGCCAATTGCTTTGGTTGGAAGGGTGCCGGTTAAAGTTTCTACGGAAAATGGCCCGATTGAAACAGGCGATTACCTGACTTCTTCAACAATTCCGGGTGTAGCAATGAAAGCAACCAAAGCCGGACAAGCAATTGGTAAGGCGCTCGAGGCGTATAATAGCTCCGACCCGACTGCAGTCGGTAGGATTTTGATTTTTGTAAATTTAACCTGGTACGGCGGCCAGAATTCTGAATTGGTAATTAACCCCGACGGAACAATTACCGAAAAAGTGACCATTGAAACCGGAGATTTCTTTGGCAACCTAACGGCAAGCCTAAGAACCTTAGGTGTTGATATTGCAGATGGCGTGATTAAGGCAGCCAAGCTTGTGGTGAATGAAGTAAAAACTAAGGTTTTGAGAGTCTCGGTTGAAAAAGACAAAGATGCGACAGTCGGTTCAGCAATATTCCCGGCGCAATCAATCGAATACAGGGTTAACAATACTTTAATTGAAGCCAATTCCAAGGTATTTATAACCTTTACTTCCGATACCGGAGGCAGAACCTGGTATGTTGCGGAAAAAGTTCCGGGCATCGGATTTACCATAAAATTGAGTGATGTGGCAGTCGAGCCATTGAGTTTCGATTATTGGATACTGCAGATTGAATCTGCAGACACGAATGATACGAATACTGGAACGAATGATACGAATACGGGTTCTTGCGGCGACGGGACAATTCAAATCGGCGAGGAATGCGATGACGGAAATCTTATTGATGGTGATGGTTGTTCGGCAACCTGTATAAATGAAACAAATCAGCCTCCGGCAGAACAACCGGCTTCCGGATCCGAACCAACAATTCCCACTGAGCCGATAACACCAATAGAGCCAGTTATTCCTATCGAGCCGGTTGTTGAAATAACACCAATTCCATAATCTCTAATCTCTAAACCCTAATTACTTGTCTATCGTCAAAGGGCAACGAAGCCCGTATCGGAAATCGTTAGTCGTCAGTCGGTTACGAAACCCGTTTCGTCTAAAGTCATACGTCTGACGTAACCGCTAAACGATACAGGCCTCGTAACCGTAACCGAATAACATTTATTTATGAATGATAAAAAACCAATAAAAAGTTTTAGAGATTTAAATGTTTATCAGGGCAGTTATAAGGCCATGGTTTTAATGATGAAAGAAATAATTTTTAAATTACCGAATTCCGAAAAATATGATTTAACGGATCAATTAAGCCGTTCATGTAAGGCCGTTCCCAGATTAATTGCTGAGGGCTACGCGAAAAGACATCAAAGGGCTGGATTTCAGAAATATTTAGACGATGCTATGGGTGAGTGTAATGAAACAATCGTAGGGTTAGAGACAATCAAGGATATTTATACCAAATTTGTTAATACTGATTTATGTGATCAGCTTATTGATGTTTATGATAAATCTGGCCGTCAATTATTTAATCTTTCTAAGGCGTGGTATAAATTTAAAGATGGACGAAAAACGTAACCGCTAAACGATACGGGCATCGTGACCGTAACCGAATAACGAAAACTAGAGATTGGAATTTAGAGATTAAGTATCAATTCTTAAAAAACTATGCCAAAAAAAACCACTATTATTATAACTGTTGTTGTGGCATTGCTCTCTGGAGCAATAATTTTTCTTTCTCTTAATAAAAAATCCACGCAGCAGCCGAATGGCGAGGAAAATTTGGGAAATATTTCCGGACAAGAACAGACTTATACCGTTACTCCGAGCAAGGAAGATGAAAAGAACAATGTTTACACCGATTCGCAGTACGGATTTTCTTTCCAGTATCCGAAAAGTTTTACGGCAACGAAGTTTTCTGACCAGGAACAAACCGCTACGATATTGGTTCAGGGGGAAGGGGGTAAAACCGGCTTTCAAATTTTTATTGCGCCGTTTGACGAACCAGGGCCGATTACCAAAGAGCGGATTTTACAGGATTTGCCTGATATGAAAATTACAAACGCCGAAAACAGGGTTTTGAAAAACGGAATACCTGCTCTGATTTTCTTTAGTGAAGAAACATCACTCGGCAAAACCCGCGAAATCTGGTTCATCAAAAACGGATATCTTTATCAAATTACGGCTACCAAAGAAATAGACAGCTTAGTGGCGCAGATAGTGGCGACGTGGAAATTCGAATAATCATAGAACATATAACACATAACACGTAACAAAATGGAAAAGTTTCACGATAAATTAAAAATAAAAATAGATGAATTTGTTCATCTCGTCTACGGAGCGAGTAAGGGTTTTCCTAAAGAAGAAATATATGGTGTAACTAGCCAGATGAGAAGAGCAGCGCTTTCCGTAATGTTAAATTACATCGAGGGTTTTGCGCGCATAAAACCAAAAGTTTATTTAAATTTCCTGGAAACATCTTACGGTTCATTAAAGGAAACTAAATACTTGTTATATTTTTCATTAAAAGAGAATTACTTGAAAGAAGCGGATTACCAAAAAGCAATAAAACTGGCCGAAGAAATCGGCGCTATGCTTTGGAAAACAATAGAATCGATAAAAGCAAAAGAATAATGTTCCATGTTCTATGTTATGTGTTATATGAAGCAAAATTATGCGTAAAAAATTAATCCAATTTATATTTATATTGATTGCATTATTGTATGCCACAGACGTTAAGGCAGGCATAATTTTGCGTCCCGTTATCAACACCGGCCTTGTCGGTTATTGGACTTTTGATGAGAGCGCGGGAAACATTGTTTATGATAAGAGCGGAAGAGGAAATGATGGCACTTGGTCTGGTACGGGAACTTCGCATTGGATTGATGGAAAAATTGGGAAAGCAGGAAACTTTAACGGAAGCAATGATTGGGTTGTTGTAGCGGACGACCCGATACTTACCGTAAACACAACTGATAACATTACTTATGCGGCGTGGGTTAAATTGTCAGCAGATCCGAATGGAAGGAATTATCAGAATATAATTGGCGATATTCATGGTCCTTGTTTTGAGTTTAACGATAACGAATTAAATTATTACGCTTATGGTAGCGAGAAAGTAAGTGGAGCATTAAGTTGGAATACCGGACAATGGTATCATCTAGCAGCGGTAGTAAGGGGAGCAACGAGTGTTACTTGGTATAGGGATGGCGTTTATATAACAAGTGTATCGAATAGCGGTCAAAGCAATGCAAATCCTGACCAATTTGGTATCGGAGGAGATGAAGGCGGAGAGAATTTTTATGGTCAGATTGATGAAGTGCGATATTATAATCGTGCACTATCCGAATCCGAAATCGAACGGCTTTATAAATTATCCGCGCCGAAAATTGGAATCAATCAACTTGGTCTTGTTCCTGATGACTTACCTGCAAATGCCACTATCAGCTATGTGCGCGAAAACTGTACCGGATACTCTCCTTGTTATAATTCTCTTTATAATTGGGAATTAAATTTTGGCGGGTTTGATTTTGCTGACCATAGCTGTGGTAATGGCGATTTAACCTGCCTGAATAAAACTGCGGTTGCAAAAATCGACGGCGCGTGGAATGCACCCGACGCCACAGCTTTTTATATTGATGGTTGGACAACCAATGCGGCCAATTATATTTATATTTATACCACTGCTTCTGCGCGGCATCCGGGTAAATGGGATGAGACAAAATATCGATTGCAAACATCGAGTGACGGGATATACATATATGAAGAATATGTCAGAATTTCCGGCTTGCAAATAAAATTAGTCACTTCAACGAATTATAAGCGCGCCATCTTTTCAGTTATTGATAATGCTAATTCCGACATAAGAATATCTGATAACGTTATTACGAGCAATTGTTCTTCTTCGTTAATGGATTGTGCGGGCATAGGAACGAACTGGAATGTAGCGGCTAAGCTGAAAATTTGGAATAACATAATTTATGATATGGGCTATGGCATAATTATTTCTCAGGGCAGTACTGCGCAAGTTTACAATAATACGGTGATTGATGGTTTTGGTTACGGTTTTTACGTCAATGGTGCTGGTAATGTTGTTGCTAAAAACAACATTTCTTATAATAATATCGATAACTATGTTGCAGATACTGTTTATGACGATTATTCCAGAAATAATCTTTCCGGGCCAAGTTCCGATGCGAGTATTCCGTCTACTAACGCCAGAAACGGGGTTCGGGTAAATTTTGTTGATGCGGCAAATGATGATTTCCATCTTTCGCCGGCTGATTCCGGAGCCAGAAATTACGGCGTTGATTTATCCAACGATACTAGTATATCTTTTCCTTTTGATATTGACCGTCAAGACCGTAAAGGCACCTGGGACATTGGCGCGGATGAAGCAAGGGGAAGCGTAATTGGCGGTTCGCAAGCCAATCAAATCAGCAATGGTTTAGTTGGTTATTGGTCTTTCAATGGTCCGGACATTGACGGAAATACTGCTTATGACCGTAGCGGACAAGGAAATCATGGAACAATCACCAGCGCAGGATATGCGACTCCAGCGCGAGTAAATCAAAATGGCAACAAGGATGATGGTAATGCACATTCAATTAGTGTTTCTCTGAATAATTCAACTGTTGGGAATGTCCTGATAATTGGAGCTGCGCGTTGTTATTATGGTACGGACATAGATGAATCTCAATTTAGCGGGTCCAATATCGGTACTGTTCATTTAGCGGTTACCGAGAACGGATCCCAATGTAAATCAGTTTTACTTTGGACCACTATTACAGCCAATGGTACAACTCAAGTAACATGGACTCTTCCCGGGTCAGAGCAGGCCTATTTAACAATGGGTATAGCCGAATATTCCGGGGTAGATACGTCTAACCCAATTCATTCAACGAATAAAAATTTTAATACCATTGCTAATGCCACAACTGGCGATATAAGCGCATTAGCCGGAGAATTATTGGTTGTTTTTGTTGGTGGCGATAGTCAATCTTACACACAAAACGCGGCATACTCTGTGGTTTATAACCAGCCAGATCCTGGAGGTTATCTGCCAGCAAATATGGCCGATCGGGTTGTGACAACAACAAATACATATAATCATCAATGGACAAACACAAGTGATACGTGGGTTGCAATCGGCGCATCTTTTAAGGCAAAATATTTGGGCAGCGGCGCAACACCAACCGACGGCAAGGTTGGGCAGGCATTAAGTTTTGATGGGGCAAATGATTATGTGGGTATTGCAGATTCGGCCTCTTTACTTGATTTGCCCAATACGGCCTTAACTTTTTCCGCGTGGGTGAAGGTAAATAACAACGGAGACGCTACCTTTTTATTTGATAAAAAAGAAAGCACCACTACAAGCGGATGGGGGGTTTCTATAGATGAATGGAGGAGGGCGACTTTAAATATTCAAAGAGCAACCATTGATTTAAGCGCGGTCACGTCATTAAATACAATGCCCAGTTTTCCCAGTACATGGTTCCATTTCGCCGTGACTTATCCCGGAGGAGACAACGCTTCCAATGTTCATATTTATGTTAATGGTTCCGAAATTTCCAGCTTCACCGCACAAACAAATGGAGAAGGAAATTATGTGTCCGATAGCGGACTAGAGGCTCGTATCGGGCGAAACGCTTACAGTACATACGCCACTGCCAATATTGACGAAGTCCGTATTTATAACCGTGCCCTCGAACCAAGCGAAATCCAGAGACTATACAACCTCGGCCGATAACAGCTAATCTCTAATCTCGAAACCCTAATCTCTAAATAATCTCAAATACCAAAAAATGGACGAATCTCAAAACAAAAAACCATATGATTTAGAAGAAAGAACCTTTAAGTTTGCCAAGAGAGCAATACAGTATTTTAAGAATTTGCCACGCAATGTTGCGAATTTAGAAATTGCAAAACAAGGAATCCGCTCCAGCGGTTCCATAGGAGCAAACTTTATCGAAGCCAACGAGGCCTTTAGTAGGAAAGATTTTCTGATGCGCGTTAAAATTTCTCGCAAAGAGGCAAAAGAAACCATTTATTGGCTGCGTCTTTCTGAACCAAGCGAAAATCAATTAAAGGAACAAGAATATCCTTTAAAGGAAACTACCGAATTAATGAAAATTCTCGGCTCAATAGTTGAAAAAAGCAAAAAGTAATCGTTTTAGAATTTTGATATTAGATTTTTGAACTTGTTTAGAGATTAGAGATTAGGGTTTAGAGATTATTCCAATAACTATATAAAAAAATACAATCTTGACTAACTATATATAGTTTGGTAGACTGTACAAATAAGTACAGAAAAAATGAACACAAAAAACAAAAAAAACAGGAATAAAGACAGTCGATTTTCTCAAATAGCGCGGCTGGGAGAAGACATCTTTCATACTAAGGATTTGGCTAATTTATGGCAGATTAAATCTCCGAATACTCTCTACACGACCCTTAAAAGATATGTTCAAAAAGGATGGATTTTTCGCATTTATAACGGACTTTATTCGATTAAACCACCCGAGCAATTAAATCCTTGGCAGCTGGGCATAGGGGCATTGCGTTGTTACGCCTATATCGGTGCTGAAACAATTTTGGCGCAATCCGGAATTATTCAGCAGGAAATAAAAGAAATCACTATAATCAGTTCGGTTTCCAGACGTTTTTCTGTTGGTAGTCACCGATATTATTCCCGTCAATTGAAAGACGAATACTTATTTAACGATGCCGGGATTAAAAATGAAAACGGATTTAAAATTGCCACTATTGAAAGAGCAATTGCCGATATTCTGTATTTTAATCCCAATGCTTATTTTGACGCCCATGAAAGAATTAATTGGAAAAAAGTAAAAAAAATTCAAAAAGAAATAGGTTATGTTTCTTCCTGATTCAAAACAAGCGATTCATAAGGCCTGGCTTTACCGTTTGCTGGCCGCAATTTACGACAATCAGACGTTGTCCGGATTTTTGTATTTTAAGGGCGGAACCTGCGCAGCTATGCTCGACTGGCTTGATCGCTTTTCCATTGATTTGGATTTTGATTTTGTCGGGAAGAAAAAGGATTTAAAAACTACACAGAAAGAACTGGAAAATATTTTTAAAGACTTGGGGCTTGCCATTAAAGATAAAAGCCGCAAAACGCCGCAATATTTTTTGAAATATCCGGCAAAATCCGGTGCAAGAAACACTATAAAAATTGACACCACTTATCCGCCGCCCAAAACAAACGTTTATCAGCCACTTAGATTCAGCGATATCGATAGAATTATTTATTGCCAAACCATTGAAACGATGTTTGCCAATAAACTGGTAACCGTGCTTGACCGCTGGGAAAAACATCACTCTATTGCTGGCAGAGATATTTACGATATTCATCATTTCTTTTTGAACGGTTATAAATACGAGAAAGCGGTGATTGAAGAGAGGAGAAAGCAACCGGTTGGGAAATTTATGAAAGAGCTTTTTAGGTTCGTTGATAAAAAAATTAGTCAAATTGTTATTGACCAGGACATTAATCATTTAATTTCCGCGGACAGATTCCAAAAAATCAGGAAAGTGTTAAAAAGAGAGGTTTTAATGTTTTTGAAGGATGAAATCCAGAGACTTTATAATCTCGGCCGTTAAAATCACGCAACATATAACATATAACACACAACAATCGTCATGCAACACACAACACGTAGCACACAATAAAAAATGTTACATGTTATATGTTGTGTGTTACATGCAGCAAAATTATGCGTAAACAAATAATTATTTTAATAACATTATCCGCAATTCTGCTATTACCAAAAATAGCATCTGCTGGCATAATTTTGCGTCCGGTTTTGAATACCGGCCTGGTGGGTTATTGGGATTTTCAGGAAGGGGCGGGAAATTATGTTTACGATAAAAGCGGCAAGGGAAACAATGGTCTTTGGTATGGTTCGGGAACTTCACATTGGGCAGACGGAAAAATTGGCAGAGCGGGAAATTTTAACGGGACAGATGATTATATTGACACCAACACTGGAATGGGAATAGATGGCATGACAGAACTTTCTGTTTGTGCCTGGATGTATTGGGCACCCGCGAGCGTTACTAAAGATGCAGTAATCGTAAGTAAATGGGACGATTCCGATCACGGGATGTTTATGTGGGTTGATGATGTTGGTAATACTTCTGGTCGAACAAATACAATTAGTTGGACCATTCGAGCCGATTCGTCAATACGAATTGAGGGTTCTACGAATTTGGTTGCTCCTCAGACTTGGGATTATTATTGCGGCACATTTAAGGGCAGTACATTTATGCGGTTGTATAAAAACGGCATTTTAGACCAAGAAATTACAAGTAGCGTAGAAGCCGCTGTGCAGGCAAGCACTGCCAATGTAAGAATTGGTCGTAGTTCTTACTCAGATCCCAGATATTTTGATGGCAAAATCGACGAAGTACGTATCTATAACCGCGCACTTTCCGAATCCGAAATCGAACGGTTATATAAATTATCCCAGCCGAAAATCGGAATTAATCAGCTCGGCCTTGTATCGGCTGATTTGCCATCAAACGCCACTATCAGCTATGTGCGCGAAGATTGTACGGGTTATTCTCCTTGTTATAATTCTCTTTATGATTGGGAGTTGAATTTTGGCGGATTTGACTTTGCTGATCACAGTTGCACTCCGGGCGATTTAACCTGCCTTGATAAAACCGCGGTTGCTAAAATTGACGGTGCCTGGAATTCACCGGACACTGCTGCCGTTATCATTGATGATTGGACAACTGATGCAACGCGCTATCTCAAAATTTACACAACTGCTACGGCTCGGCATCCGGGAAAACTGGATGAGACAAAATATATTTTACACCCGTCTTCAAGTTATGCCCTGTTACTAGAAATAAACTATATAAAAATAGATGGTTTACAGGTTATTGGGGCAAAAGATAATATCATTGTTGAAATTCGGGACTATGAAGTTAATTCATACCGTAATATTTGGATATCAAATTCTATTTTCAAGGCCACTGGGGCAATTACATGGGGGGGGATAATTTTTGTTCGCGATAACTATGGACGTTGGGCTGGGAGCGGCTCGAGTGTTTGGCTTTGGAATAATATTATTTATGATTCCGGGACAAATGGATACGCGATATATCATCGGGTGCCATCTGTGACCGTATATGCATACAATAATACGATTCAAAATTGTGACTTCTCTTTTGTGGTAGATGCTTCTTGTCCTGTTGTTGCCAAAAACAACTTAATTAAAAATTCTCCGGAAGGCGCGAGCGGGACATTTTCTGTCGGGACAGATTATAATGCGACAGACAGGGCCACGATTGGATACACGGTTGCAGGTAGTGGTAATTTACATGACCGAACTTCGCAAACATTCGGATTTGTCAGTGAAGCCAGAGACGATTTTCATCTTTTGCCGGGCGATTCCGGGGCTCGAAATTATGGCGCAGATTTATCCAACGATGCCAATATTTCTTTTTCAACCGATATTGACCGCCAGAATCGAGCGGGGAATTGGGATATTGGCGCAGACGAAGCAAGGGGAACAGTTGCCAATGCTTCACAAGCAAATCAAATCACCAATGGTCTGGTCGGATTCTGGTCCTTTAATGGCCCTGATATTGACGGAAATGAAGCAATTGACAGAAGCGTAAATGGAAATAATGGCACAATCACCGGCGCCACCAAAACTATCGGCAAAGTCGGCCAGGCGCTGAGTTTTGATGGAAATGACGACGAAATAGCGTTATTGTCACCCGCGTCTTTAGACGATATTGAGGCCCAAGGTGGTGGAGGAATGTCAATTAGTGCCTGGGTTTATCCGGTGGATTTTTCAGGAGGATCATTAATAATAGTATCCAAGGGTTATGCCATTAGTGGCTGGTGGGCTTTCTTTATTGGTACTAATGACAATACGGCGATGTTGAGATTCGAAAAAGGCTTTGCGGATGTTGATTTGGATGCGTGGACGGATTATGAAACTCTGGTCACTTCGTTGTGGCAGCATGTAGCAATGACCTGGGACGGGTCGAGCTCGGCAAGCAAGATTCATCTTTATATAAACGGAGCAGAGACAGCAAATAATCCAACAAATGGTGAAGGAATAAAAAACCCTGATGCCAATAACGACATGAATATCGGAAGCGGTACTTACGGTAATTATTTCGACGGTAAAATTGACGAAGTGCGTATTTATAGCCGTGTTCTTTCTGGTCAAGAAATTCAGCGTCTATATAATCTCGGCCGATAAACTTGTTCATGGAACATACAACACATAACACACAACAAAATGGAAAAATTTCACGACAAATTAAAAACAAAGATAGACGAATTTATTCATTTAGTATATGGAGCAAGTAAGAATTTTCCCAAAGAAGAAATGTATGGAGTAATCAGCCAGATAAGGAGAGCGGCGCTTTCCGTAATGCTGAATTATATTGAAGGATTTGCACGAATAAAACCAAAAGTTTATTTAAATTTTCTGGAAACATCCTACGGTTCATTAAAGGAAACTAAATACTTGTTATATTTTTCATTAAAAGAGAATTATTTAAAAGAAGCGGATTACCGAAAAGCAATAAAGCTGGCCGAAGAAATTGGCGCTATGCTTTGGAAAACAATCGAATCAATAAAAGAAAAAGAATAATATTGCGTGTTCCATGTTCTATGTTATGTGTTGTGTATCACGTGGAATAAAGCGTAAAAAATGAGTAAAAAACTAAAAAATATATTTAAGGTAAAAAAACTTCCTATTTTAGCGGGAATAATTTTAGGTATATTTGTGGCAATCTTTATTTTTGGCGCGGTTTTGAATTCTTTTTCCGGCGGTTCGGCGATTAAAGCGGTTTCCGCGCAAAGCGTTTTTCAATCAAGCGAAATCCCGCAGTTTATTTTTGTTTACAAAAATCAGACAAACATTTTTGTCCGGTTTTTCAATAGCATTTCTAATCTATTTAGCAGCGAAAATAAGGAACTAAGCGCCACGGTTAAAATTTTAAATGCCAATGGTGACGAAGTTGATGGTCTTAATCCGCAAATTAAAAAAGAACCGAATGGCAAATTCAGCGTGGATTTGGACCATTCTCATTTTCAGCAGGAATTAAGGCCGGGGAAATACAAGATGGAGTTAGAAATTAAAGATGGTGACAAAACTTATGCCCAGGAACAAGAATTTCGTTGGGGCGTATTGGCAATCAATACCAATAAATCAATTTACTTACCAAATGAAGAAGCATACTTCCAAATCGCATCGCTAAAAGACGATGGACACACAATATGTAATTCCAATCTGAAATTGCAAATCCAAAATCCAAAATCCAAAATCCAAACATTGTCTACCGAAAACGGAGGGATTAAATATAGCGGGGAGTGTAAGGGCGACAATGTCACCAATGTCCCTGACTACTTTGCCTATTATCAGATAAATGGCGTTGGCAAATACGAGATGACACTGACTAATCTTGATAATGGTTATAAGATTACTGATTATTTTGAAGTTCGGGACCCTTCGATAGACTCAGGGCAAGTTCCGTTTTTTGATGTTGAAAGAACCGGGCCAACAAGAATCTGGCCGGAAGCCGATTATGAAATGAAAATCAAAATTAAGGCAAATCAAGACTTTGAAGGTAAAATTGTCGAAACCGTGCCTATGACTTTTGCGGTAACCGAAAAAACCGGCGCGAGCCAAAAACCGAATTCTGATAATTACACCAAAACCATTACCTGGAACGCAAAAATCAAAAAAGGGGAAACTAAAGAATTGAGTTATTCTATCGATTTCCCCAATATCAGTCCGTATTTTTACTTAATCGGGCCTTTGAAAATGTTACATGCTACGGGTTACATGTTTCAGGAAAGTAGACAATGGCAGATTGCCGCTGACGCGATTGGATTAACCGGTATGGTGGTTTATGCCGAAGACGCCAGTCTTACTCCCTTATATCGAACTTGGAGCGGAAGCGATTTAAACGTAGCATCGGCAAGCTTGCAAGCCGCGGAAGCCAACCACGGAGAGGTAATTAGAACAAGGGTTGTTAATGCCCCGAATAAAAATGAATATGCTTACGCAGCAATGGCCTATGACACAACTGATGTTCATTTAGATGTTCAGATTTGGAATGGTTCAAGTTGGATTGACGGCACGAGTGCGCCCACAAATGGTGATTTTACCACTAATCTGGTTGATGTGGGAAATGAAAACTGGTGGGAAGCCTTCGACCTTGCTTACGAGGAAACAACAGGCGATTTATTGATAGTTTATGAAGATACTGCCGCAGCAACCGATGCTTCATTGTCTTATAAGGCCTGGGATGGCAGTTCCTGGGTAGCAAGCGGGTCCTATGTTTATCCAGCCGCAAGTACCGGAGAGGTGCGTTGGATTAGAATGGCTCCCCGGCCAAACACAGACGATATTTTAATTGTTTTTTCCGACAGTAACTCTGATTTGTTTTCGGTACTGTGGGACGGTTCGGCAATGGACGAAGCCAATGATCAAAGTATCACTACTGCGCTTGACCAGGCGATTCATCGTGGATTTGACGTTGCCTGGGAACAAGGCGGAGGAGGCCAGGGCATAGTTGCTTATGGCACGGGTAGCACGACCATAAATTATTGCACCCATAATGGTACAACCTGCACTGACGGCGGCGTGGCTAACACTTTTGGAGCATCAGCCAATGAGTGGCTTGAATTGGCAGCCGATCCCAGTAGTGATTACATTGCCTTAATGGCTACCGATACCCAAACCACTATGGACTTGTATGTAGATATGTGGAATGGCGCTGATTGGTCAATTGCCGGGCCTACTGCAGAGGGTGGCGTTGAAGAAGGTGACTCCGATGATGTTACCCAGGTCTTTGATGTTGCCTGGGAAAGAGACAGCAGCCAAGCCATGTTTGTTTTTGTTGATGACGCCGCTGTGATTATTAGTTATTTTCTTTACTCCGTTTCCTCGGCTTCTTTTTATTGTCCGGAAGCAGCGGGCACTGGTGAAGTGGTTACTGCTTTAGAAAATGCCGAGGCTTCGGGCGGTCCTTGCGATGTTGCCGCCCCCACCTTTAACGCCGCCATTGGCGAGCCGCGGCTTGTTCCCAGCAATACTAATAGCAATATTATGCTTACGGCCTATAATAATACCGGTACTCCGAGGCAGGCCGAGCAGATGCTTTGGACCGGCTCAACTAATCTTTGGAGTCAAACCACAGAGCAGAGCTCGGTCGAAGGCGATCTTTCGCCTGATGACTGGACAGAAGGATCAACCGATAATATGCCGCGGGCTTATGATTTTGCCTGGGAACCGAAACCAGTCACTCTTTCCGGCGTCTGTAAAAAGGTAAATCAATCAGATAGCTGTTCTGATTGCGTAGATTGCGTCAGAGTATCGCTTAACGGTACTCTTCAAACCAATACTGATTCTTTGGGCGATATATCCGGCGGTTCCTGGTCAGCTCAAGTATACAAACCTGCAACAAATCAGGCAGTTACCGTGTTTCTTAGTGGCGTTGCTAATTCAAATGAGGCGGTAGCAGTAGCGAAATACGACGGCTCCGGAGATATGACCAACTTTGATTTATATGAAATGCATTTAAATATTGGCAGCGATAACAGTTTAACCGTTGATAACACTGCTTTGTCTGCTTATGACAACTCGATTTCTACGAATGAAGATATTTTTTATGAAGCCAGCGCCACGAGTTTGCAAACGTGTTATATTTCCGGCTGCGAAAGCGCGGAATTATATATAAAATCAGAAAGTACTTTCGCGCCGAATACCGGCGGAGGTTCTTTTGTCGAAACTCATGATATTGAAATCGATGGCACATTCGATTTAACCGGAGCAAATAATTACGCTTCAATTTCCGGTTCCTGGAATAATGACAGCGTGTTTACCGCCAATAGTTCGACGATTTTCTTTACGGCTTCCGATAGTGCCGCAGAAGTTGTTTCCGAATCCCAGGGCTCTACGGTTACTTTTAATAATGTGCAATTCGGAGAAGACTCTACTGCCACCGACTCTTATTCCGCTCATTTTGATTTAAATGGTAATGCGACACCTTTAGATGTTAATGGCAATTTGGCTATTTCCGGAGGAACTTTGCACGGATTAAAGAATATCAATTTAGCCGGAAATTTAACTATAAGCGCTAATGGAGCATATACCCCCAATTCCAGCACCCTTACTTTTGACGGTTCTACTGCGGCAACTTGGACCGATAATCGCGCTGCCCCAGCTGATATGGGTATGGTAAGTATTAATGGTACAACCAAAAGAGTGGTTCTTGGTTCGTCTGTAAAAGCTAACGAATTGACCATCGCCGCTAGCCAAATTTTGGATTTGGGCAGTTCAGGATATACTCTAACTATTGGTGGCGATGGGCAGACAACAACCCGGCCCCTTATAAAGACCGGTACCCTGGATTGCGGCACGAATTCTACGGTTGAATATCTTGCTTCGCAGTCAACCGATATTGAAAATACTAATTATTTTAACCTTAAACTTGCCAGTGCCAGCACCACTTTTTATATTAACGGTAGCGCTTCGTCAATTACTGTTTCCGGTAGTTTTAATATTGATTCCGGAACTTTTAATGGCGGAGATGACACGGTCACGCTTAAAAAAACCGGAACCGGAGTATTTTCGGCCAGCGGTACTTTTGCGCCTGCTACAGGAATAATTAATTATACCGGCGATGGAGCAACTACCATTGCTTCAATGTCTGACGGGGGAAACACGGGATATTATAGTCTGCAAATCGGAAACGCCATTACCCAAACGGGAAACCGAACATACACAATAGACGGGAATACTACTTCAACGTATGTGCAGGTTGGCCCTAGTTCGGGGAGTTATTACCATACCCTTGCATTATCAGCATATACATTGACTATTACAGGCACAGGAACTTCTTTTATGTATCAGGATTCTTCTTATGGCCATTTATCAGCAGATACGGGCACGGTTTCTTTTATTGGTAATGGCGCAACAGATGTTTTGGGCGATCCGATTTTTTGGATATATTACAATCTTAGTATTGGTACTGCGAATAACGCCAATGTTACCTATACGGCTATAAATGGAAATGTATCTGTGCAAAATCAGCTTTCTCTGCAATCAGCGGGATCAGGATATACAAACACTTTTGCCCTAGGGGCTAGAAATTTAGACGTAGGAACATCATCAATTACTAATAGCGGTACAATTTCCGTGCCGATTCGTAGCGCAATAACCCAAACCAGCGGCACAACCACCTTATTTACCTCGGATAATGCCACGACACCAACAATCGGCGGAGCAGGCACAACCACTTTTGGTGATTTTTCAATAGCTAATTCAAATAATATTGCGTTTACATTCACTCTGGCTGGAGACGTCGGGGCCTCAGGAAGTTTTAATTTAACGGGGCATGCATCTTATATTCATCATCTTGATTTTTCTTCTTCTAATTACGAATTGTCTGTAGGCGGCAATTTTGCGGTGGGTCAAAATGCCAGTATCAGTGCTCGCTTAGGAACAGTCACCTTTGGCGGATCAACAACTTCTACAACGCCAAACATTAATGCAACTGGTAAATTCGAACCATATAACTTAACCATCAATAAAACCGGTACCGATGCCAATGATAATGTAACTCTGGCCAGTAATTTAATTGTTGGGAACACCCTTACTCTTACTGACGGTCAGCTAATTCAGGGAAATTATGATGTCCGGGCAGAGGGGAGTAGTGCCGTATCTATTGCTTCGGGCACGGATAAAGAATGGACTAATATCGGAACAGGAGATTTGGTTTTGGGCGGAACATTTGCCAATGCCGGTTCAGTTGCATTTGATACTAATGACAATGATTGTTCTGTTGTTACTGACGACATCCAAATTACTTCTACGGCTGGTGGCACCCAAAGAACCTGGAGCGGAACTGGAGAATTCAACATGTATAATGTTTATGTTCAGGATATGACAAGGTCAGATAGTCCGAACATCACGGTTTATAATGGTTCAAGCAGTAATGTGACCGGTAACTGGACTTTTAGTACTTGTCAGGCTGCTCCAATTG
>Ga0315273_10001767_pt1 | contig 24922 bp, 37 predicted proteins | sample YL17G02_0_MG_FD_205753 | JGI IMG/M metagenome (GOLD analysis project Ga0315273, IMG submission 205753) | Sediment microbial communities from Yellowstone Lake, YNP, Wyoming, USA - YL17G02_0 | ecosystem: Environmental > Aquatic > Freshwater > Lake > Sediment | place: USA: Wyoming | collected... | reverse complement strand
ACAAGCCCCCGGCACCGCCAAGGGGTTGTCCCCGCGTGGTGCGTGGGGCTTGTGAACCACGCCAAAATTTCGGACAGAATTGTGGTTGACAGTGTGGTTTGGCATGGTAAACTTAGCATTCTCGGCACTCAACAAAGAACCGGAGGTCTGACCGGTTGGCAAACGCGCCTTACGAGCGGCCCAGCCTGAGACGTTGGGCGGGCGGGGGCCGGCGCAAGGGGTGTATCGTCTTTTACAGGTAACGGCGACCAGAGGCAGCGCATGGTAGGCGAGCGAATTCGAATTCGTATGGAAGCATATGACCACCGCATTCTGGATCAGAGCGCGATGGAGATTGTCGAGACCAGCAAGCGCACCGGGGCGCGGGTCAAGGGGCCGATTCCCTTGCCGACCCGCATCGAGCGCTACACGGTGCTCCGTTCCCCGCACATTGACAAGAAGAGCCGCGAGCAGTTCGAGATCCGCACGCACAAGCGGCTGATCGACATCGAGGAGCCGACGGTGAAGACCGTCGACGCCCTCAACAAGCTCAACATGCCGGCGGGCGTGTTCATCAAGATCAAGGCGTAGAGCCATGCCAGGAATCCTGGGTAAGAAAATCGGCATGACCAGCGTGTTCGACGACAAGGGCCGGCAGGTGCCGGTCACCGTCATCGAGGCGGGTCCGTGCCAGGTGCTTCAGGTCAAGACCGTCGAAACCGACGGCTACAACGCCGTGCAGCTCGGCTTCGCGGAGAAGCCGGGACGGCTGGTGACGCAGCCGTTGGCCGGCCACTTCAAGAAGTCCGGCGCCACGGCGAAGCGCTTCATCCGCGAGTATCGCACCGACGACCTGGCCAGGTACCAGGCCGGCGGCGCGGTGACCGTCGCGGAGTTCGAGGGCGTGGGCCTTGTGGACGTCATCGGCGTGACCAAGGGCCGCGGTTTCGCGGGCGTCATGAAGCGGCACCATTTTGCCGGTCAGCCCGCCAGCCACGGCACGGAGCGCAAGCACCGCTCCGCCGGCGGCATCGGCGAAGGCGCCGGCATCCCGGGTCGCGCGGTCCGCCGCGGCAAGCGCATGGCCGGGCACATGGGCGACGAGCGCAAGACCTCCGAGCGCATCAAGGTCCTGAAGGTCGACACGAAGGCGAACCTCCTGGTGGTCCGGGGCAGCGTGCCCGGCGCCAACGGCGGCTACGTCTTCGTGCGCAACGCCAGGAAAGTCAAGCCGGTGAAGTCGAAGTCGTAGGGCTCTTGAAGAAGACGAGCGACCATGATTCAGGTGAAGATCTACAACACGGACGGCCGTGAGACTGGCGAGATCCCGGTCGATGAGGCCTGGTTCGGCGGCAAGGTCCGCATGGAGCTCCTCCGGCTGGCCGTGAAGCGTCACGAGGCGAACCAGCGGCAGGGCACGGTCGCGACGAAGAGCCGCGGCATGGTCCATGGATCGAGCAAGAAGATCTTTGCCCAGAAGCACACCGGCCGGGCCCGTGCGGGCACGGTCCGCAGCCCGAAACGCCGCGGCGGCGGCGTGACGTTCGCCAAGGTCCCGCGCGACTTTAGCCTCGCGATGCCGAAGAAGATGCGTCGCCAGGCCCTCGACTCCGCGTTTCTCGCCCGCCTTCTCGGGAGCGAGGTGATCGTCGTCGATGGCCTGAAGCTCGAGCAGCCGAAGACGAAGGAAGTGGCCCGGACGCTCAAGGCCCTCGGCGTGGAACGGTCGTGCCTGCTGGCGCTGCCCGCCGGCGAGACCGTCCTGTACAAGTCGGCCCGGAACCTGGCGCACGTCCGCGTCCGTCCGGTCTTGGACCTTACCGCTTACGACGTGCTGTGGCCCAGCCGCGTGGTCTTCACGCGGCCGGCGTTCGAGGCCGTCCTTGAAGCGAGGAAGAACTGATGGACCCGTACCAGGTCGTCATCAAGCCGCTGATTACCGAAAAGGGCACGACCCAGAACGAGTCGCTGAACCAGTTTACGTTCGAGGTTCACGACCGCGCCAACAAGGCCGAGATCCGCGAGGCCATCGAGCACATCTACGAGGTGCGAGTCCTGAAGGTGCGGACGCTGAAGCGTCGCGGCAAGGTGCGGCGGTATCGTTACACGCACGGCCGCACGGCGGGCCTGAAGAAGGCGGTCGTGACGCTGCACCCCGAGGACCACATCGACCTGTTCTGAGACGGGTCGGCAGGCGGCCCGCCGCGGCGGGTGAAGGATAGGCTTATGGCAATCAAGGTATATAACCGAACCAGCGCCGGGCGGCGGAATTCGTCGGTCCAGGATTTCTCGGACCTGACGAAGAAGGAGCCCCAGAAGGGCCTGACGATGCGGATCACCCGCAGCGGCGGCCGCAACAACCAGGGCTTCACCACGGCGCGGTTCCGCGGCGGCGGGGCGCGGCGGATCTTCCGCGTCATCGATTTCCGGCGCGACAAGGACGGCGTGCCGGGCAAGGTGGCCGCCATCGAGTACGATCCGAACCGCAGCGCCCGCATCGCCCTCATCCACTATCGCGACGGCGAGAAGCGCTACATCCTCGCCCCCGACGGCCTCCTCGTCGGCCACACGGTCATGAGCGGCGACCAGGCGGAGCCCCGCAGCGGCAACTGCCTGAAGCTGGCCAACATCCCGGCGGGCCTGGCGGTCCACAACATCGAGATGGAGCCCGGCTGCGGCGGCAAGCTGGTCCGGGCGGCGGGGCGGGCGGCCACGCTCAGCGCCAAGGAAGGCGCGTGGGCCTACATCATCCTGCCGAGCGGCGAAATGCGGCGCATCAACCTCCAGTGCCGTGCCACCGTCGGCGCCGTCGGCAACGCCGATCACAGCGCCGTCCGCTGGGGCAAGGCCGGCCGGATGCGCCACAAGGGACGCCGGCCGCACAACCGCGGCTCGGCGATGAACCCGGTCGACCATCCGATGGGCGGCGGCGAAGGCCGCCGGTCCGGCGGACGCGACCCGGTGTCGCCCACGGGCGTGCTGGCGAAGGGCGGCAAGACCCGCAAGCGCCGCAATCCCACCAACGCGCACATTATCCGTCGGCGCATCGGCCGGCGGTACGGCGAAGCGAAGATTCCTAAGTAAGGTTACGGGACCATGGGACGTTCGACAAAAAAAGGTCCGTTCGTGGACGTCAAACTCCTGCGGAAGGTCGAGAAGATGCAGGAGAAGGGCATCCGTGAGCCCATCAAGACGTGGGCGCGGCCGTGCACGATCGTGCCGGAGTTCGTGGGCCAGACGTTCCTGGTCCATAACGGCCGGACGCATCTGCGGGTGCTCGTGACGGAAGACATGGTGGGTCACAAGCTGGGGGAGTTCGCGCCGACGCGGACGTTCCGAGGCCACAGCGGCAGGAAGGCCGCGATGGCGGCGGCAGGCGCCGCTCCGGCTCCCGCGGGGCCCGGCGCCGGCGGGCCGAAGAAACCGGAGTAGTTCACCGTAGCGGCGCCCTCGGGGCGACGGGCCAGGCGGCGTGTGGAGAGGTTCACGACGATGGGGTATCGAGCGAGCCATCGATTTGCACGCATGAGCCCGCGGAAAGCGGGCCTCGTGATGGAGATGATCCGGGGCATGGCCCTGGAGGAGGCGCTGAAGGTGCTGGACTTCAGCCCCAAGCGCGCCGCGAAGCTGGTGGCCAAGGTCGTCCGCAGCGCCATGGCGAACGCCGACGAGCGCGAGGCCGACCTGGAGACGCTCTATGTGGCCGACGCCCGGGCCGACATGGGCCCGGTGCTGAAGCGCGTGTGGCCGCGCTCGCGAGGCTCGGCCGACATGCTGCGGCGGCCCACGTGCCACCTGATCGTCGAGCTTGAGGCAACCCGGGAATCGAAGGAAGACAAGGGCTAACGCAGGCAGGCTAGGCGGACCCGCATGGGACAGAAGATCCATCCAATCGGTTTTCGCATCGGCATCACGGAGCCGTGGCGGAGCCGATGGTACGCGCCGAAACGCACCTTCGGGCAGCTCGTCGTGGAGGACGAGAAGATCCGGGTTTTCGTGAAGGCGAACTACGGGTTTGCCGCCGTCTCGAAGGTCGAGATCGAGCGGACGCGCGAAGAAGTGAAGGTCATCCTGCACTCGGCGCGGCCCGGCCTGATCATCGGCCGCAAGGGCTCCGAGGTCGACAAGCTCCGCGAGCAGCTCGAGGAGCTGACGGGCCGCCGCATCACGGTCAACATCATTGAGATCACGAAGCCGGAGCTCGCGGCGCAGCTCGTGGCCGAGGCCGTGGCCCAGCAGCTGGAGAAGCGGGCGGCGTTCCGCCGGGCGATGAAGCAGGCCGTCGACGCCACGATGGGCGCCGGCGCCAAGGGGATCAAGATCCGCACCGCCGGCCGCCTCGGCGGCGCCGAAATGCACCGGGCCGAAGTCACGGACCGCGGCAGCGTCCCGCTCCAGATGCTCTCCGCCCACATCGATTACGGCTTCGCGCAGGCGTACTGCACGTACGGCGTCATCGGCGTAAAGGTATGGATCTATCTGGGTCCATACGCCAAGAAGGAAGAGGAGGCCGCCGATGGCCCTGATGCCTAAACGCGTGAAGTTCCGCAAGAGCCAGCGCGGCCGCATGAAGGGGCAGGCGCAGCGCGGCAACTACGTGGCGTTCGGCGATTTCGGGCTCCAGGCCATGGAGCAGGTGTGGCTGAGCGCGCAGCAGATCGAGGCCGGCCGCGTGGCCGCCACCCACTTCCTGCGGCGCGAAGGCAAACTCTGGGTCCGCGTCTTCCCCGACAAACCGATCAGCGGCAAGCCCCTCGAAACCCGCATGGGCAAGGGCAAGGGCGAGCCGGAGTACTGGGCGTGCTGTGTCCGCCCCGGGCGGATCATGTTTGAGCTGGGCGGCGTGCCGGAAGACCTGGCGCGGCAGGCGCTGCGGCGCGTGGCCCACAAGATGCCCATCCGCACGCGGATGGTCGCGCGGCGGCGGTACCTGTAGGGAATGGGGCACGGTCGCCGCGGCGACCGTGCGGAACCTGCGAGACGTTGCCCGGCCGAGGGCGGCTGGGCCGCAAGGGCGATGGCATGAAGGCGCAAGAGATTCGCGAAATGTCGCAGGAGCAGATCCTCCAGGAGCTTGAGCATCTGGAGCGCAAGGTCTTCGACCTGCGGACGCAGGCCGAGACTGAAGAGCTCCACATCCCGAGCGAACTGAACAAGGCGCGCCGCAACATCGCCCGCATGCGGACCATCCTGCGCGAGCGCGAGAGGGCCGCCGGCGCCGCCGTGGCGCCGGTCGCCAAGGAGAAATAGACGGCATGAGCGGACCGCACACAAGCCGGCGTCGCCTGCGGGGCAAGGTCGTGAGCGACAAGTGCGCCCAGACGGTCACGGTCGAAGTCACCCGCCGGTTCCGGCACCCGAAGTACGGGAAGCTGGTGCGGCAGGACCTCCGGGTGCACGCCCACGATGCGGCGAGCACGGCGCACGTCGGCGATACGGTGGAGATCGAAGAGTGCCGTCCGATGTCGCGGACGAAACGCTGGCGCCTGGTGCAGGTGCTGGAGCGCAACCCGGAACAGGCGGTCCCCTCCGCCCCGCCGCCACAGGCGGAAGGAACGCCGGCCACGTAGGCCTCGAGGAGCGCCCCCGATGATTCAGATGCGAACCATTCTGGACGTGGCGGATAACACCGGCGCCAAGACGGTCCGGGCGATCCGCGTCATCGGCGGCTCGACGCGCAAGGGCGCGTTCACGCGGCCGATGGCCCACGTCGGCGACGTGGTCATCGCCTCGGTGCAGAAGGCGATTCCGGCGGGCGAGGCGAAGAAGGGCGAGGTGGTGCGGTGCGTCGTCGTGCGGACGAAGTACGCCATCTCCCGGCCCGACGGCTCGTACGTGCGGTTCGACCGCAACGCCGTCGTGCTGATCGACAAGGAAGGCAATCCGCGCGGCACGCGCGTGTTCGGCGCGGTGGCCCGCGAACTGAGGCAGAAGCAATACATGAAGATCGTCTCGCTCGCCAGCGAGGTGGTCTGACAGGAACGGATCGACGCTATGCATATCCGACGGGACGATGTCGTGGAGGTCATCGCCGGCGACGATACCGGGAGGCGGGGCAAGGTCCTCCGGGTCGAGCCCCGCAAGGGGCGGGCCATCGTCGAGGGCATCAACCGCGTCTACAGGCACCTGAAACGCTCGCGGAAGAACCCGCAGGGCGGTCGCCTGGAGATCGAGGCCCCCATGCACGTGTCGAACCTCCTGGTGGTGTGCAACAAGTGCAACAAGGGGGTCCGGGTGGGCTTCCGCAAGGAAACCGATGGCTCGAAGCACCGTGTGTGCCGCAAGTGCGGCGCCGACCTCGGGGAGCTGTAATCCGCCATGACGCGAATGCAGGAATGTTATCGTAGCGAGATCGTGCCGGTGCTCCGGGAGAAGACCGGCCGGCAGAACGTGATGAGTCTTCCGCGCCTCGAGAAGATCGTCGTGTCGATGGGCCTCGGCAAGTCGCGCGACGAGCCGAAGCGCGTCGAGGCGGCCGTCGAGGACCTCGCCATCATCACGGGCCAACGGCCGGTCATCACGAAGGCCAAGAAGAGCGTGGCGGCCTTCCGCCTGCGCGAAGGGGTGAACATCGGGTGCCTGGCGACCCTGCGCGGCCGGCGGATGTACGAGTTCCTGGACCGCCTGATCAATCTGGCGATTCCGCGATTCCGCGACTTCCGCGGCATGGACCCGGACGCCTTCGACGGGCGCGGCAACTACAACATGGGCGTGAACGAGCAGATGGTCTTCCCGGAGGTCCGGGTCGACAAGGTGCAGTTCCAGCAGGGGATGAACATCACGTTTGTCATCGGCAGCAGCCGGTCGGACCAGGAATCGCGTTGGCTGCTGGAAGGCTTCGGGTTTCCGTTCCGGCGCGACGAGCGTAGTTCGCCCCCGGTGAATACGCCGGGGGTAGTTCGCCCCCGGTGAATACAGCGGAGGGTATTTCGCCCCCGGTGGATACGCCGGAGGGTATTTCGCCCCCGGTGAATACAGCGGGGGGTATTTCGCCCCCGGTGGATACGCCGGAGGGTATTTCGCCCCCGGTGAATACACCGGGGGCCATAGGTGGCTAATTCATGGCGACGAAAGCCCAACGACTGAAAGCGAAGCGTGAGCCGAAGTTCTCGACGCGGCGGCAGCGGCGGTGTGAGTTGTGTGGCCGGCCGCGGGCCGTGTATCGCAAGTTCGGCATTTGCCGCATCTGCTTCCGGAACCTGTCCCACATGGGCCACATTCCGGGCGTGCGGAAGGCCTCCTGGTAACCGGCTCAAGGAGACGAGAGGGCGATGAACAAAGATCCCATCGCCGACATGTTGACGCGGATTCGTAACGGCCTCCTGCGGCGCAAGGCCTCGGTGGACGTCCCCGCCTCCAACATCTGTCGGGGAATCCTGGGCGTGCTCCGGGCCGAGGGGTACATCCTCGGCGTCGACGAAATCCCGGACGGCCGCCAGGGCATCATGCGGGTGCACCTGAAGTACGGCCCGGACGGCGAGCAGGTCCTCACGCACATCCGGCGCGACTCGAAGCTCAGCCGTCGCCAGTACAAGAAGGCCGACGACATTCAGCCGGTGCTGGGCGGCCTGGGGATCGCCATCTACACGACGCCGCAGGGGATCCTCAGCGACCGGCAGGCCCGGCGCCTCAAGATCGGCGGCGAGATGCTCTGCACCATCTGGTGAGTGACGCCCCCGGCGGGCGGGAAGAGGATGCGATGTCTCGAATCGGAAAACGGCCGGTGCCGATCCCGGACAAGGTCAAGGTGACCGTCCAGGACAGCACCGTCGGGGTCGAGGGGCCGAAGGGCAAGCTCGAGTGGACCTTCGACCGCACGCTGAAGGTCGTCGTCGATGCGGCGAAGAAGGAAATCCGCGTCGAGCGCCCCGACGACGAGCGCCGCAGCCGCGCCCTGCACGGCCTGACGCGGGCCCTGATCGCGAACATGGTCAAGGGCGTCGTCGACGGCTACCAGCGCGGGCTGGAGCTCTATGGCACGGGCTACTCGGTGAACATGCAGGGCAAGAAGCTCGTGATGGCGTGCGGCCTGGCCCAGCCGATCGAGAAGCCGATCCCGGCGGGCGTCGAGGTGGTGGTGGAAGTGCCGAACACGCGCGGCAACGATACGCCGGCGAAGTTCACCGTGAAGGGGTGCGACAAGCAGCTCGTGGGCGAGTTTGCCTCGGAGATCCGGCACCTGCGGCCGGCCGAGCCGTACATGGGCAAGGGGTTCCGGTACGCGGGCGAGCAGATCCGCCGCAAGGCCGGCAAGACCTTCGTCAGCGGCGCTACCTCGTAACCTCGTGAGGTTGTTTGGGGCCGCGAGCCGCCGGCGAGCGCGCTCGCGCGGGGAGCCTGAGGGCGACCGCGGCCGTTTAAGGGCAAGAGGAATATGCCAGATATCAAGCTAAAACGCGCGGGCCTGTATCGCCGCCACCGGAGGCTTCGGAAGCGGGTCGAAGGGGTCCCCGAGCGCCCGCGCCTGTCGGTCTATCGCAGCCTGAAGCACATTTACGCCCAGGTGGTCGATGACGTGTCCGGGCGGACCCTCGTGTCGGCGAGCACGCTGAGCGAGCCGTTGAAGGGCACGCTGAAGGGATCGGGCAATCGGTCGGCGGCCGCCAAGGTCGGCGAGCTCCTGGCCGCGCGGGCCAAGGAGGCCGGCATCACGGCGGTTTGTTTCGACCGCGGCGGACGGCGGTATCATGGCCGCATCAAGGCACTGGCAGAAGCCGCGCGGAAGGGTGGGCTGAAGTTCTGACGTACGGCCCCGAGCGGGCGGAGGAAATGAGCGCGTGGCAACCGAGCAGGATGGATTCTTCGGCGAGGGCGGCGATCTCCAGGAGGCCGTCGTTGCGATCAACCGGTCGGCCAAGGTCGTCAAGGGCGGTCGGCGGTTCAGCTTCAGCGCGCTGAGCGTCGTCGGCGATCGCCGCGGGCGCGTGGGCGTCGGTTATGGCAAGGCCAACGAGGTGCCCCCGGCCGTCGAGAAGAGCATCTCCGAGGCCAAGAAGAACATGGTCCGCGTGGCCCTCAAGGGCGACACGATTCCTCACGAGGTGATCGGCCGGTTCGGCGCCGCCCGGGTGTTCATGCGGCCGGCGGGGCCCGGCACGGGCGTCATCGCCGGCGGCGGCGTGCGGGCCGTCTGCCAGATGGTCGGCATCCGCAACATCCTCACCAAGGCCATGGGCAGCACCAACCCGGTCAACCTGGTCAAGGCCGCCATGAACGGCCTGCTCGGGCTGAAGGAAGCGAAGGAAGTGGCCCGTCTTCGCGGCGTGCCGATCGAGGAGCTGACGCAGGAAGCGCCGGCGCCCGTGATGCCGCCGCCGATCTCGGCCGAGCCAAGCGAGGGTCAGCCGCAGTGAACCTGACGGATATCAAGAAATCGAAGAGGCACCATCCGCTCCGCCTCCGCGTCGGCCGAGGCATCGGCTCGGGCCGCGGCAAGACCAGCGGACGCGGCCACAAGGGCATGAAGTCCCGGTCGGGCTACTCGCGCCGCCTGTCGTACGAGGGCGGGCAGATGCCCCTGTTCCGGCGGATGCCCAAGGTCGGCTTCTCCAACGCCCGGTGGTCGACCCCCGTGACGGTGGTGAACGTGGACGACCTCGCGCGGTTCCCCCCCGGCTCCGAAGTCGGCCCGCACCAGTTGCGCGATGCCGGCTTGATCAAGGGTCGCCTTTACACGCTCAAGATTCTCGGCCGCGGCGAGCTGGATCGGGCCCTGACGGTCCTGGCCCACCAGTTCAGCGCCACGGCCACCCAAAAGATCACCAAGGCGGGTGGCAAGGCGGAGGTACTCACCCGGTGATTGAGTCGCTCATCAACGTCTTCAAGATCCCCGAGTTGAGGCGGAAGATTCTCTTTACCATCCTCATTCTCTTCGCCTACCGTATGGGCACGTACCTGCCCATTCCGGGGACCGACGGGCATTACCTGGCCAACCTGATCGCCAGCGAGCAGAGCGAAACGGGCGCCGGGGGGGGCATCGCGGAGTACCTCAAGTTCATCGCGAAAATCACGGGCGGCAGTTTCCAGCCCTTCCTCTTCGCCCTGGGCATCATGCCCTACATCAGCGCCTCGATTATTCTCCAGCTCCTGACGCAGGCGGTCCCCTCGCTGGAGAAGCTCGCCAAAGAGGGCGAAACGGGCCGCAAGAAAATCAACGAATATACACGCTACCTCACGCTCCTCTTGTGCGTTATCCAAGCCGCCTTCATCGTCAACGCGAACACCTTCGGGGCGGGCGGTTGGCGAAGCGAGAACGTCAGCCAGGTCATGTATTTCCTGGTGTCGGTGACCGCCATGAGCGCGGGCACCGTCTTCTTGATGTGGCTGGGCGAGCTTGTCGACGAGTACGGCATCGGCAACGGCATCAGCTTGATCATCATGGCGGGCATCGTCGACCGCCTGCCGGGCGTCATCGGCTACGTCCGCGAAAACGCCACGTTCGAGTTCCTCTCCTTCCAGGCCTCCGAGAAGATCGGCGTCGAGACGGTCTTCCTGGTCATCGTCATGTTCGTGGCCGTGGTCATCGGCGTAGTGCTGATCACGCAGGCCCAGCGGCGCATCCCGATCCAGCAGGCCAAGCACACGCGCGGCCGGCGGACGTACGGCGGCCAGCGCCAGTACCTGCCCCTGCGCGTCAACCAGGCCGGCGTCATCCCGGTCATCTTCGCCTCGAGCCTCCTGTATCTGCCGATGTTCCTTTTCCAGAAACTGTACGAAGTGACCGCCGGCACCTGGGCGGCGCAGCCCACGCACGAAATCGCCTTGGCGTTCGGGTACGGCAACCCGATGCATCAACTGATTTATGTGGCCCTCATCTTCGTCTTCTGTTACTTCTGGACGGCCATCACGTTCAAGCCCGGCGAGATGGCGGACAACCTGCGCGACTGGGGCACGTTCATCCCCGGCATGAGGCCCGGCCGGCGCACGGCCGAGTACCTCGAGCGGGTGATGAACCGCATCACGTATGTCGGGTCGGCCTTCCTGGCCATCATTGCGATTGTCCCGACGACGGTCAGCGACCTGCTCCAGGTGCCGATGCTGATGGCCGGGTTCCTGGGCGGGACGAGCCTTCTGATTATCGTCAGCGTGGCCCTCGACGTGGTCCAGCGCGTCGAGTCGCACCTGATCATGCGGCACTACGAGGGATTCCTGGCCGAGGGTCGGGTCCGGGGGCGCCGCTAAGGCTCTGTTATTTGTCACGTGGTGGTTCGCCGGGTGGCACGGTCACGCCTGTTGCGTGGCCGTGGCCACGGCTTGGCCAAGATGCACGGCCACGCAGAAGCGCCCGCCGCGGCGGGCAGGCTGTGGCTGTGCCACCCATGATGCTGTGTGGCGGAGCACGAGGCGGTGGGGTAATCCGGCCCGGGCGGGGCCGGCGGAGGAGCGGCGACGGTGCGATTGGTGTTCATGGGCCCTCCGGGGGCAGGTAAGGGGACACAGGCCAAGGCGGTGGCGGCGCATTACAGCGTCCCGCACGTCTCGAGCGGCGACATCTTCCGCGGCGAGATCGAGCGCCAGACGCCCCTCGGCCTGAAGATCAAGTCGTTTCTGGCGACCGGCGCCCTGGTGCCGGATGAGATCACGGTGCGGGCGGTGGCCGACAGGCTGGCCGCGCCGGACTGCGGCCGCGGATGGCTCCTCGACGGCTTTCCGCGGACCGAGGGCCAGGCCCGGGCGCTCGATGCCGAATTGGCGAAGGCCGGCGCGAAACTGGGTGCGGTGGTCTACCTCGAAGTGGACCCCGAAGACATCGTCAGCCGCATGTGCGGCCGGCGCGTCTGCCCGAAGTGCGGCAGGTCGTACCACGTGGTGCACATCCCGCCGCGCGTCGAGGGGCAGTGCGACGCCTGCGGGGCCGCCCTCATCCTCCGCGATGACGACAAGCCGGAGACCGTCCGGCAGAGACTGGCGACGTATCAGAAGCAGACGTCGCCCCTGATCGACTACTACGCCCAGCGCGGCTCGCTGGTGAAGGTTGACGGCAGCGGGACCCCTGACCAGGTCAGGGCACGGCTCTTTGAACAATTGGAAGACGCGGTAGAGCGCGCCTGAGGCGCCGCCGGACCATGACCATCCGTGCCAAGACCCCCGAGGCGGTTGAGAAGATGCGGGCGGCGGGGCTGGTGGTGGCCGAGGTGCTCGAGCGCCTCCAGGCCCTCGCGGGGCCGGGCGTCACGACCGGCGACCTGGAGGCCGAGGCGGTTCGCCTCATGCAGGCCCGCGGCGCTACGAGCCTCTTCATCGGGCAGCCGCACCCCCGAGGCGGGCGGCCGTACCCCGGCCAGATCTGCGTGTCGGTGAACGAAGAGCTGGTTCACGGCATCCCGGGGCCGCGGGCGATCCGGGAGGGCGACATCGTCTCGGTCGACGTGGGCGTCCAGAAGGACGGCTGGTGCGGCGATGCCGCCCGGACCTTTGTCATCGGGCAGGTGCCCGAGCGGGTGGCGGCCTTGGTCCGCACGACCGCCGAAGCGTTGGCCGTGGTCGCGCGCGAGGCCCGGGCCGGCGTCCTGTGGTCGGCCGTGGCAGGGCAGATCGAGGCCCTGGTTCGCCACGCGGGCTTTTCGGTGGTGACCGAGTACGTCGGCCACGGCATCGGAAGCCGCATGTGGGAAGAGCCGCGGGTGCCGAACTACGTGGGCCGCGACCTCGTGCGAGACGATTTCCTGCTCGTTGAGGGGATGACGCTGGCCGCCGAGCCGATGGTCAACATGGGCCGCGCGGCCGTGCATGAGAAAGAAGACGGGTGGACGGTGGTGACGGCCGACGGCAAGCCGGCCGCCCACTTCGAGGATACGTTTGTGGTGCGGCGCGACAGGGCGGAACCCCTGACGCGCCTGACGGGCCGGCAAGAGGAATGAGCTCCCGATGGCGAAGGACGTCATCCGTGTGGAAGGGAAAGTGACCGAGGCGTTGCCCAACGCCGTCTTCCGCGTTGAGTTGGAGAACGGACATAAGGTGTTGGCGCACGTGTCGGGGCGGATGCGGATGCACTTCATCCGCATTCTGCCGGGCGACCAGGTCACGGTCGAGCTTTCGCCGTACGACCTGACCAAGGGGCGAATCGTCTACCGGACGGGTTGACGGCATCGCGGCCGACGGCCGCCAGTGAGGTTTCGGGGAACATGAAAGTACGGACCAGCGTCAGAAGGATTTGCGAGAACTGCAAGGTGGTGAGGCGCGCCGGCGTGGTGCGCGTCATTTGCAGTAACCCGCGCCATAAGCAGCGCCAGAAAATGCGCGCGCGCAGGAGGTAAGCCATGCCTCGTATCGCCGGCGTTGATGTTCCGGCCGACAAGGTCGCGTGGAGCGCCCTGACCTATATTCACGGCATCGGGCGCCGATCGGCCATGGAAATCCTGAAAGAAGCGCAGATCGAGCCGCAGCGGCGGATGAAGGAGCTCTCGGAAGACGAGATCGGCCGCCTTGCGGGCGTCATCGACCGCAACTACGTGGTCGAGGGCTCGCTGAGGCGCCAGGTGCTTCAGAACATCGCCCGCCTGAAAGACATCGGGTGCTATCGCGGCGTGCGGCATCGCCGCGGCCTGCCGGTGCGCGGCCAGCGGACGCGGACCAACGCCCGTACCCGCAAGGGGCCGCGGAAGACCGTGGCCGGGAAGAAGGGCGTCAAGGAATTGCATTAGTCGTTCCGTTTAGCCGTGAGCCGCAGGCGAGCGCCTGCGGTTGCGCGGTGAGGCACGGCGTCGGAAGGGCGGCGGCGCCCCAGTGGAGAAGCAATGGCCAAGAAGAAGAAAGTTCGGCGAAGCGTGGCCAAGGGCATCGTGCACGTCAAGGCCACCTTCAACAACACGATCATCACGATCACGGATCCCACGGGCAACGTTCTTTGCCAGGACTCGGCCGGCACGATCGGCTTCAAGGGAAGCCGGAAGTCCACGCCGTTCGCGGCCCAGCGAGCCGCCGAAGCCTGCGCCGAGAAGGCCATCAAGATGGGCATGCACGAGGTCGAGGTCAAGGTCAAGGGCCCCGGCAGCGGACGCGAGTCGGCGATCACGGCGCTCCAGGCGGCCGGGCTCAAGGTGACCGCCATCGAAGACGTGACCCCGATCCCGCACAACGGCTGCCGTCCGCCGAAACGCCGGCGCGTCTAAGGGCGCCTGAGGAGGCACAAGCACAGGATGGCACGGTATACGACTCCCGTTTGCCGGCGATGTCGACGGGCCGGCATGAAGCTGTACCTGAAGGGCGTGCGGTGCGAAACCGCCAAGTGCCCGATCGAGAAGCAGTGGCGCAACAAGCCGCCCGGCATGCATTTCTGGCAGCGGCGGCGGCCCAGCGAGTACGGCGTGCGCCTCCGCGAGAAGCAGAAGCTCCGCTGGTACTACGGCGTCCTCGAACGCCAGTTCCGCCGCTTCTTCGAAGAGGCCCAGCGCACCAAGGGCTCCACCGGCGAACGCCTGCTCATCCTCATGGAACGCCGTCTCGACAACGTGGTTTATCGTCTCGGCTTCACCCCCAGCCGCAAGGCGGCCCGGCAGCTCGTCAACCACGGGCATGTGCTCGTGAACGACCGGGTGGCCGACATCCCGAGCCAGAAGGTCAAGCCGGGCGACGTGCTCCAAATCCGCGATCGGAAAGCCAGCCGGGACCTCGTTCAGCAGTGGCTGACCGAGGAAGAGGGTCGTGTCGTTCCGCAGTGGTTGTCGGCGGACCCCGCCAATTTCCGCGGCGAGGTCAAGGCCCTGCCGGCCCGCGAGGACGTGTCGATCCAAGTCAATGAGCAACTCATCGTCGAGTTTTGCAGTCGCTAAACCCGAAGGAGGCGAAAGCGTGATGCGGATCCGATGGAAGGGGCTGGAACTGCCGACCCGCGTGGTCCTCGACCAGGCCACCGCTACGCCGATGTACGGCCAGTTCATGGCCGAGCCGTTCGAACGCGGCTTCGGCGTCACGATCGGCAACAGCCTGCGCCGGATTCTCCTGTCGAGCCTCGAAGGCGCGGCCGTGACCGGCGTCAAGATCGAGAACGTCCTCCACGAGTTCTCCAGCATCGACGGCGTCATCGAGGACGTCACCGATATCATCCTCAACATCAAGGGCCTCGTCGTGCGCCTCGAAGGCAATGAGCCGCGCACCGTCACCCTCGAGGCCAGCCAGGCCGGGCCGGTCACCGCCGGCATGATCGAGACCGACCCGAACGTCGAGGTGGTCAACAAGGATCACCCCATCTGCACCCTGTCGAAGAACATGAAGTTCGTCATGGAGCTCCGGGTGGCCAAGGGCCGCGGCTACGTGACCGCCGAGGAGAACACCCCCGAGGGCGACCAGGAGGTCGGGTACATCCCGGTCGACAGCCTCTTCTCGCCCGTCGTGCGCGTCCGCTACCGCACCGAGGACACGCGCGTCGGCCAGCGCACCAACTACGACCGCCTGGTGCTCGAGATCTGGACCAACGGCACCGTGGCGCCCGACATGGCCCTCGTCGAGGCCGCCAAGATCCTCCGCAAGCATCTCAATCCGTTCGTCGAGTACTTCCAGCCCGGCGAGGAGCTCGGCGCCGAGGCCCCCGCGCCCGTCGAGGAAGCCGTGGGCGCCGAGGAATACATCTCCGAGCTCGAGCGCAAGCTCGCCATGCCGATCGCCCAGCTCGAACTGTCGGTCCGCGCCTCGAACTGCCTCGAATCCGAGAACATCATGACCGTCGGCCAGCTCGTCCGCCTGTCGGAGGAAGACCTCCTGGCCATCCGGTCCTTCGGTAAGACGAGCCTCCGCGAGGTCAAGCGCAAGCTGGCCGACCTCGGCCTCTCGCTCGGCATGGACCTCGAGGGCGTGACGGCCGGCGGCGGGGGCGGAGGGAGCACCTGATGCGTCACCTCAACAAGGGCCGTAAACTCGGCCGCACCAAGAGCCACCGCCTGGCGACCCTCCGGGCCCTGAGCGCCAGTCTCATCGAGCACGAGGCGATCACCACCACCGTGCCGAAGGCCAAGGAGGCCCGCCGCTACGTCGAGCGCCTCATCACCATGGCCCGCAAAGGCACGCTGGCCAGCCGGCGCCTCGTCGCGTCGCGCCTCGCCAATGAGCCGGCCGCGAAGAAACTCTTCGAGACCCTCGCCCCCCGGTACGCCACGCGCCCCGGCGGCTACACGCGGATCCTCAAGCTCGCGAAGTTCCGCATCGGCGACGCCTCCCAGCTCTGCCGCTTGGAGCTCGTCGACAAGGTCGTCAAGGAGAAGCCGAAGAAGAGCGAGAAGAAGTAGTTGTTTCTCGCTGGCTGTTTGGACGGACGGCTGCTGCGGCGTGCCATTTTCGATTTTAGACTTGAGATTTTGGATTTGAAAAGCGCGGGCAGCGGCCGTTTCTTTTCAATCGAAAATCAAGACTCTAGAATCGAAAATCATTTCGGGGGAGATGATACCATGTCCGAGTGCATCTTCTGCAAGATCGTCGCGGGCTTCATTCCCTGCACCAAGGTCTACGAAGACGACGACGTCCTGGCGTTCATGGACATCGGCCCGATCTCGCCCGGCCACACGCTCCTCGTTCCGAAGAAGCACTACACGTCTGTGATGGAGATGCCTGCCGAAGAGGTGGCGGCGCTCTTCCGCCCCGTAGGCGCCCTGGCGGCCGCGGTCAAGGCGGGCCTGAAAGCCGAGGGGCTCAACGTCCTTCAGAACAACGGCTCGGTCGCCGGCCAGGTCGTCCCGCACCTGCACATTCACCTGATTCCCCGCTGGCCCGGCGACGGCCTCGGTTACCGCTGGCCGTCCCAGCCCGCCGACTTCGCCGTCCTCGCCCGGCAGGCCGAGGCGATCCGCGCCAACCTCAAGTAGGGTGGGTGCTCCGCACGCACGCGGTTTGATGGCGCGCTCCCCTTCGGGCCGCGGCTGAACGATCTGTATGCCGTTGCTGTTGGCTGTTCAGTCCGCAATCCGCCACAGGCTCTCCCGCGGCTTCCGCGGCGGGCTCGAACGCGCCTGTCCCTGCCTTTCAATCTGCAATTGGACGGCGTGGTCGCCTGCGGCTCCCCGCTAAACACTACATGCCGTTGACCACGTAATCCTTATTCCACCCCTGGTCCCAAGTCCCCGGTCCCTGTTCCCGCCTTACTTCTTTTCTTCCTTCGCGTGCGTCACGATCTCCCAGCCGTCGGGGACGGAGGGGCGGACGAACGACTTGGCGTCGATGTCCTTATTGCTGTCGATATGATGGAAGTCGACGGTCGTGACGTTCTCGCTGGTGTCCACGAGGCGGGCCCGCGTCGGCAGGTACTGCTTCGTCTCGATCCAGAGGAGGATCTTCGCGTAGTCCCGGGCCAGCGGCGTGTCCTTCTTCGGCACGAGCACCAGCACCGCCCGCTTCTCCTTGTCGGCCGCCTCCTCCTTCGCGTCGCGGCTCACCGTGAAGTGCTTGAGGACTGCCGTCTTGCGCTGGCCGAAGGGCAGGGGAAAAGGGGTCTTCCCGAGCTCGAACGAATCGACCGCCGGCTCGTCCGGCAGTCGCACCTCCCACAGGATGAGCTGCTTGGTGGCGTCCTTCTTGTGATACATGACGCGGCCGTCAAAGACGAACGTCTCCTGCGGCCGATCGGCGAACTCGAACCTGAGGAGGTTCGGCGCCTGGTAGAGGAGCTCCCCCTTGCGCTTCTGGACGTCCTCGTAGAGCGTCTGGTTGAGCTCGTAGTCGAACTTGGCGCGGATGGTCTTGAACTCCTTGCCGGCCGCGTCCATCTTGTCGAGGACCTCGACCACGTCCGCCGGCGGCGCCGTCTCGGCGGCGGGCTTCTCCGCCTCCGGCTTCTCCGGTGGAGGGCTCGCGGGTTCGCCGGCCCGAAGGGCGCCTGACCCAATCGCCAGGCCAACGCTCGCGAGAATCGCCACCTTCCACAGCACGTTCATTCCGTCGTCTCCTTCGCCGTCTTCCGGCGGCGGTACCGCTCGTGCAACTTGCGCACGAGCGGCGGGAGGCCGCGCCACAACCCCAGCGCCACCGTCGCCCCCGCGATGCCGAGCACCCATTGCCACGTCAGGTTGAACTCCTTCGCCAGCATCGCGAACAGAAAATACCTGGGCCACCGGCCCACGAGCGAGCCCAGCACGAACCCCAGCCGGCTGTAGCCCTCGCTGATCGCGAGCAGCCGCACGAAATCGATCGGGATCGGCAGAAACGATCCTGCTGCCAGCGTCCCGAACGGCGCCCTATTGTACCAGCCGGCGACGCGCAGGTACCAGCGGGTGCGCCGGACGCGGTCCACGCCCTCGTACTTATAGAGGAACGTCAGCAAGTAGTAGTCGTGCATGTTGCCGACGGCCGTGCCGAGGGCGCCCACCGTTGCCACCAGAACCGGCGGCAGGCCGAAGCCGCCCCCCGCCTCCGGCGCCGCCGCCAGGATCACCAGCCACGCCGTCGGCAGCGGCAGGAACGTGCACGCTATGCTCAAGTAGCCGAAGAGCAGCACGAGGCGCGCCGTGGTGCTGCCCTTGCCGCTCACCAGGTACACGACCGCCAGAACCACGAGCATGGCGAAGAAGGGGAGGAACCATTCCCAGAGGCTGAGCGGTTCGCGCCGCATGGGCCGAGGGTCGCCGCTCTCGTCCCGGACCGGCTCAGTCGGTGAGGAGTTGTCCATCGCGCATCCTCACGAGGCGGTCGCCGCGCCGGGCCACCTGCTCATTGTGGGTAATCAGGACGATCGTCTGCCCGCGCTCGCGGTGCAGGCGGCCGACGAGGTCCATGACGCGGCCGGAGGCCTCCGAGTCGAGGTTCCCCGTCGGCTCGTCGGCCAGGAGGACCGTGGGCCGCGTCACGAGGGCCCGCGCGATCGCGACGCGCTGCTGCTCGCCGACGCTGAGGGCGCTGGGCCGCCGGCGGCGATTGTCGCCCAGGCCCACGGCCGCGAGCATCTCGCGGGCGGCGCTGCCGACCGGCCGGCCGCGCAGTTTCAGAGCCAGCGCCACGTTCTCCTCGGCCGAGAGCGTCGGCAGCAGGTTGAACCGCTGGAAGACGTAGCCGATGTGCTCGCGCCTCAGGCGGGTGCGCCGGCCGTCGGCCAGTCCTCGTGTGTCGGCGCCCGCGATGATGACCGTGCCCTCGGTCGGCGTATCGAGGAGGCCCATGAGGTACAGGAGGGTGCTCTTGCCGCAGCCGCTCGGGCCCATGACGGCGACGAACTCGCCCGGCGCGATGGCCAGGTCCACGCCGCGCAGGGCGGGCGTTGCCACCCCGTCGGAGCGGTAAACCTTTGTCAGGCCGCGAGTTACAAGTATTGGCTGCATGACGCTCACCGTAAGATACCAACACGCGCCCAGCAAGCTGGGCGGCTAAATGTTGATGAATACCGATACAACACTATTCATACCGCAAACTCTCAACCGGGTCCTGGCGTGCGGCGCGAAGCGCGGGATGCAGCGCCCCGAGCAACGTGCCGACCGCCGCCAGCACGGCCGCGTGAACGAACCGGATCGCCGGAATGTCGATCGTCCAGAGCGGCTGAAAGTGCAGGATCGCCGCGCGGCCGGCGACGGTCAGGATGAACCCCGCGAGGACGCCCCCCGCCAGGATGAGGCCCGCCTCGGCCAGGATGAGCCCGAAGATCTGGAGCCGCGACGCCCCGATGCCCTTGAGGATGCCGATCTCGCGCGTCCGCTCCACGACCATCGTGTACACGGTCAGCAGGATCACGAGGAAGCACACGAACCCCGCGACGATCACGACCGCGCCGATCACGAGGTGCATGTCGCCCAGGAGGTTCGCAAGGCGCGCGTAGTACTCGTCGAGGGTAAACGCGCTCAGCTTGAGGTTGGCGATGGCGTCGCGCACCGGCTCGACGCTGGCCGGCCCATCGGCCTTGACGTAAAAGAACGTGGCCCGGCGGGTGTCTTGCTGGAGGCACTCGTTCAGCGTGTCGATGGGCACGAAGACGCGCCCGGCCACGCCTTCGCGGGCGATGCCGACGATGGTGAAGGCGTGATTCAGCCGCTCGATCTTCTGGCCGAGCCGAAAATCCCCGGCGTGTTGGAGGCGGGTGTCGATGAGCATCTCGTACCCGCCCTCGAGGGGCCGCCCCTCGACCAGGCGGTCGGGCGCCGCAAAGAACTTCCAGTCCGCGGGCCGGATGCCGAAGGCGTTCTGGTCGCGCCCCGCCATATTGAGGGACCAACATAAGACGGGGATCGCCTCGCGGACGCCCGGGATGGCGCGCAGCCGCGCCTCGGTCTTGTCGGCCGGCAGGCCGCCGCCCAGGAGGAGCGCCGGCCCCGACGCCGGCATGACCATGATGTGCGCGTCGACGTTGGTGGTCCGGTTGGCGATCTCGTGGAGCATGCTCGTCAGGCCCACGAGCACCAAGAACAGGGCCACGCCCACGCCCACCGCCAGGACGCTGATCGCCGCGCGGACCTTTCGAGCCAGGATGTTGGCGAGGGGTAGCACTCGGCCTGAAGTCCTTGTCCAGTGCTAACAGGATGATTCACATGTGACGGAGTGCCAGGGGCGCGCGAGGCGGCCGCCCTTCTTCGCCGCCGAGATCACCTGCATCACCCCCACCGCCTCGTCAAGCGTGATCGGGAACCGCTTGCCTTGCCGCACCGCCGCGTACAGCTCGTCCCAGATGTTCCACGCCTTCTTCGGGTTGACGGGGAAGGTCTCCTCAATCCAGGGCAGGTTCTCGGGAGAGCCGAAATTCTCGTCGGCGGCGCCGGGCTTGACCTTGCGGGGCGGGAGCTTGGCCTTCGGACTGAGATACCGGAGCGTGAGGTTGCCGGCGTCGCACCGAAGCGCCCCGCGCGTGCCCCAGACCTGGTAGAGCGGGCCGCCGAGGGCCATGCCGCCGCCGACCTCGAGGTCGACGACGCGGCCGTTCGTGCCTTCCAGGACGATCTTGAAGTGGTCCTCGGCGTCGCCGACGGCGGCGATGCGCTTGAGGTCGCTCCACTGGCGCGCGACGGGCGCTTCGAGGAGACGCAGGGCATGGTCGACGAGATGCGGGCCCCAGTTGAGGAGCAGTCCCCCGCCAAAGCGCGCGAGCGTCTGCCAATCGTCGCGCCGGGCGTACCAGCCCCGCGTCAACCTGATCTGGTACACGTCGCCGAGGAGGCCGGAGGCGATGATCTCGCGGACGTGCAGAAACGCCTTGTCGCACCGCGAGTTGTGGCGGATGTAGAGCTTGCCCTTCGAGCGGGCGGCCGCGGCCGCCAGGCGCCGCGCCTGGGCGTGCGTCTCGGTGATGGGCTTCTCGAGGAAGACGTGCTTGCCCGCCGTGAGGGCCATCACGGCGTGGCCGAAGTGGTCGCGCGAGAACGTCGCCACGTCGACCATCTCGACGGCCGGGTCGGCCACGAGGTCCGCGATCTTCTCGTAGACCATGCAGCCGCAGGCGGCCGCCATGCGGTCGCGCCGTTCCTTCAGAAGGTCGCAAGCGGCGACGATCTGGAACTTGTCTTCCTTGCCCTTGAGTTCAGGGCAATGCATGCCCCAGCCCGCGCGGCCGAGGCCGACGATACCAAGCTTGATGGGTCCCGCTTTCGCCATCGCGAACTCCTTTCAATGAAGCGTGCGCGTCGCATGGCGCGTGGGGGCGATTATAGGACGCTTTGCGGATGGGAGCAAGCGCTCCCCTTCGAGTCGCGGCTAAACCGGTGATGCGGCGGCGTCGAGAAGGCGCTGAACGTCGAGGAGGCTGGAGGCCACCCAGGTGGCGTGCTGGGCCCAGGGCTTCGGCTGGGAGATGAGGGCGATGGTCCGCACGCCGGCGTTTCGGCCGGCCTCGATGTCGAAGCGGTAGTCGCCCACGGCGATCGTCTCGTCGACGCCGGCCCCACAGGCCGCCATGAGGTAGTGCACGCCGTCGGGGCTCGGCTTGGGCCGGTGTTCGTCGCGGGCGACGGAGGCGTCAAAGGTCAGGCCGTGGCGGCGGATGGCCAAGTCGATGCTCGCGCGGCTGTTGCGGGTCAGGACGGCCGTCCGGATGCCGCGCTTGCGGAGGTGGGCGAGAAGCTCCCGGGCCCCGGGCATCAGGCGGGACCGCTCTGCGACGGCGGCCTCGTGACGGTCGAGGACGGCCCTGGCCCGCGCCCCGTCGGCGTCGCTCATGGCATCGATCGCCTCCAGGATGGGGATGGCCGGCGGCAGGCCGATCTCGGCGCGGATGGCGTTGAAATCGAGCATCGCCTCCAGAAGGGTGCCGTCGAGATCGAAGATGACCAGTTTGAGGGCCATGGCACTTTCACACTACAACGCCCCTTAGCGCGGCGGGTCTCCTGACCCGCCGCGCACGTGCGTTCTCTAGCCGTTGCGACGCACTTTCTACGCAGTGGGTCAGGAGACCCACCGCGCATAGGGTCAAGGGGCGTTGTAGTGTTCATCATGACGGTCGGGGTGGGCGGCGTCAATGGGAGGGCACAGCCACAGCCTACCCGCGGCGGCAGGCGCTGTTGCGTGACCGCGCGCGACATCGGGGGCAATGCACGGCCACGCAACGGCGCGTGACCGTGCCACCCGGCTTAGGCGTGCGCCGCTGGTATCGCGCACGGCCGGGCAAGACCGGCCGTGGCACACCCGGCACGACGCCGTACCCCTGCGTCACCCCCCTGAAACTTGCATTCCGGCCCTCGTCCGCTATAATCGTGGGTTCTTGACAGCGTTTCGGCGACGGGAGGGACTTTGAAGAAGACCCTGGGGGAACTGGCCCAACTGGTGGCCGGCCGGCTGACGGGCGACCCGGCGCGGGAAGTGCAGGGGGTGGCCGGTCTGACCCAGGCCGGGCCCCGCGACGTGGCCTTTGTGGCCTCGGCCCGGTATGCCGATGCCGCCGCCGCCACCAGGGCCGCCTGCCTCGTCGTCCCCCAGGACTGGCAGGCGGAAGTGCCGGGGGCCGCGCTGCTTCGGGTGGACGATCCGAACCGGGCGATGGTGACGATTGCGGCGGCCCTCTGTCCGCCGCTTCCGGCCCTGTTGCCGGGCATCCATCCTCGGGCGTCGGTGGCCGAGACGGCGGCGCTCGGGCGTGACGTCCACGTGGGCGCCTGTGCGGTGATCGGCGAGCAGGTCCGCATCGGCGACCGGACGCGAATTCGCGCCGGGGCGGTCGTGGCCGACGAGGCCGTGATCGGCGCCGACGGCGACATCCACTCCGGCGTCGTGATCCGCGAGCGGTGCCGCCTGGGCGACCGGGTCGTCATCCACGCCGGGTCGGTCATCGGCAGCGACGGGTTCGGGTACCTGCCTGGGAAGGCGGGGCCGGAGAAGATTCCGCAGCTCGGCACCGTCGAGATCGGCGACGACGTGGAGCTTGGGGCCTGCGTGACGGTGGACCGGGCCCGTTTCGGCGCCACGCGCATCGGGGCGAAGGTCAAGGTCGACAACCTGGTCCAGATTGCCCATAATGTCGAGATCGGCGAGGCCACGGTGATTGTGGCCCAGGTGGCGATTGCCGGAAGCACCCGCATCGGCCGCGGGTGCGTCATCGCCGGGCAGGCAGCCATCGACGGGCACCTGGTCATCGGCGACGGCGCCCGCATTGCCGCGAAGGCCGGCGTGACGAAGGACGTGCCGGCGGGCGCCGACGTGAGCGGCTATCCCGCGCGGCCGCACCGCCAGGACCTGCGTCAGCAGGCGGCCCTGCGGCGCATGGAGGAAGTGCTCGAGCGGCTGAAGGCCGTCGAGGACCGCCTGGGCGGGCCCCAGGCAAAGGGCAACGCGTGAGTCGGCGCCAACGGACCATCTCGCTCGAGGCCGAGATTGAAGGGCACGGCCTCTTCACCGGGCAGACGGTCCACCTGCGCCTGAAGCCTGCGCCGCCGAACACGGGGCTGGTGATGACGCGCGTCGACCTCGGCCCGGAGGCCACCGTGACGGCCACGATCCAGTCGGTGGCCAAGCGGTTCCAGCGGACCACGCTCGTCAACGGCGACGTGTGCATCGAGACGACCGAGCACTTCCTGGCGGCCCTGGCGGGGCTCGGCATCGACAACCTGCACGCGGAGCTCAACGGGCCGGAGATGCCCGCCGGCGACGGCTCGGCGGCCGACTACGTGCGGCTCCTGCGGCAGGCGGGGATCGTCGAGCAAGAGGCCGAGCGGCCTGTGCTCCGGATCGCCGAACCCATCACCCTCCAGGATGGCGACGCCATCGTCACGGCGCTGCCGGGGCCGGAGGACGAGCTGCAACTGACGTATCACCTCGACTACGGTCCCGGCGGGGTCATCCCGCCGCAGGTCTTCTCGCTGAAGCTGACGCCCGACGCGTTCGTCGAGCAGTTGGCCGCCACGCGGACCTTCATCCTCGACACCGACGTGCCGGACCTGCGGCGGCGCGGCTACGGGCCGCAGGCCACGTACGAGGACCTGCTCGTGATCGGCCCGGACGGCCCGATCAACAACACGTACCGGTTTTCCGACGAGCCCGCGCGGCACAAGATGCTGGACATCGTGGGCGACCTGTTCCTGCTGAACTGCGACCTGCGCGGCCGCATCGTGGCGATGCGGAGCGGCCACGTCCTCAACCACCGCCTCGTGCGGCGCCTGCTGGAGCAGATGGCCGGCATGGGGTCGCTCGCGGGCGGCGCCCTCCGGCAGGCGATGGACATCAGCCAGATCATGGCCGTCCTGCCGCACCGGTACCCGTTCCTCCTGGTGGACCGTGTCATCGCGCTGGAGGACGATGTGCGGGCGGTCGGCATCAAGAACGTGACGATCAACGAGCACTTTTTCCAGGGCCACTATCCCGGCACGCCCATCATGCCGGGCGTCCTCATTGTCGAGGCGATGGCGCAGCTCTCGGGCGTGCTGCTGCTGAAGAAACTGGCCTATGAGAACCAGGTGGCGGTGCTGCTGAGCATGGACAAGGTGAAGCTCCGCAGGAGCGTGCGCCCCGGCGACCAGTTGCGCCTGGAGGCCGAGGTGGTGCGCTCCAAGGCGCGGACGGCGGAGGTCATGACCCGGGCGTGGGTCGGCGACGAGATGGCCGCCGAGGCCCGGATCCGCTT